>Ga0310786_10003661_pt1 | contig 22127 bp, 16 predicted proteins | sample AusTroGonzalo_MG_FD_203881 | JGI IMG/M metagenome (GOLD analysis project Ga0310786, IMG submission 203881) | Bovine rumen microbial communities from tropical cattle in Woodstock, Queensland, Australia - Gonzalo_03 (v2) (version 2) | ecosystem: Host-associated > Mammals > Digestive system >...
CGGTCTGGGGGATGTTGATGTCAATTTTGTGTTCCTCGTCGATCTCGTCGGGCTTGAAACGTTCCTTGGTGATGGGGAGTGTGACGGTGAAGGTGGTGCCCTCGTCCACCTTGCTCTCACATTGGATGTCGCCGTGGTGGAGTACGACCAGGTCGCGTGTCAGGGCGAGGCCCAGTCCGTGGCCGATGGTCTTATGCTGGCGGTAGTCACCGTCGTAGAACCTGCGGAACAGGTGCTTCAGCTTCTCCTTGGGGATGCCGCTGCCCGTATCGCTGACGCGGATGATGACACGGTCGTAGTTGCGGCTGGTATTGACTGTCAGCGACACCTCTCCGCCCTGACGGGTATATTTGGCGGCGTTCGACAGCAGATTGTAGATGATTTTGTCCAGTTTGTCCGTGTCGATCCATCCCATCATGCTGTCAGGCCGGCACAGGATGGTGAACTTCTGATTCTTTCTCGCCATCAGAGGTTCCAGGCAACGGGCCGTCTCATGGATGTATTTCATCACATCGCCCTGGGCCACCAGAAGTTTCAGTTCCCCAGATTGCGACTTGCTGGTCTCAAGAATCTGTTGCAGCAGACGTACCATACGCTGGATGTTCAGTTGCATCAAGTCGTATTCATGGTTGTATTTGGGCTCCTCCTCCCTCAGCTGGTCAACTGAGGCGGAGATGACGGTGAGAGGCGTCAGCAGCTCGTGGGTGATGTTGGTGAAGATCTTACCCATCTGCAGACGATGCCTCAAACGCACGCTTCTCAGGTAGATTTTCCTTCCGAGGAAGAGGAAAACCACCATCAAAATGAGGGCGAGGAGGATGAAAAATGTCTGCAGCGTCATATTTTCGGTTGATTATTTCCATGCAAAAGTACAAAATTTAATCGAATAACAAACTTTTTTGGGGCGAAAAGTGATGATTTTCGATGAAAAAGGTAGAAAAATCGTTATTTTGGGTCGAAAATGCGTTAATTAACGATTTTTCGACCTCAAATAACGAAACTTCGACCCTAATCTGTGATTATTGCTATATCTTTGCACCTGAAAAGATTTTTAATGGTTAAGGTTTATGGTTGATTAATTTAGTTTTGAAGGAAAAGGCTCGTTGTGAAACGAGCCTTTTCTACTTTTTATGAGGTATATCTTTCTTATTTCAGGAGTGCTTCTATCTGCTTCTCGATGTTCTCTATCTTTTCCGTCGGCTCGAAGCGTGCAACGACCTGGCCTTTCTTGTTGATGAGGAACTTTGTGAAGTTCCACTTGATGTCAGGCTTCTGCTTGTAGTCAGGGTCTGCCTTCGACAACATATCGTCGAGGATGTGGGCGATGGGGTGCTCCATATCCCAGCCGGCAAAACCTTTCTCATTCTGCAGGAACTTATAGAGCGGGTCGGCATCGTCTCCATTCACCTTGAGCTTCTTGAAGCGCGGGAACTCAGTACCGAAGTTCAGCTTGCAGAACTCGTGGATGCTCTCGTCCGTGCCAGGGGCCTGCTGGCCAAACTGGTTGCAGGGGAAGTCGAGAATCTCGAAACCCTCGGCGTGATACTTCTCGTAGAGTTTCTCCAGTTCATCGTACTGGGGGGTGAATCCGCACTTGGTGGCGGTATTGACAATGAGTAATACTTCGTTGGCGTATTCCTTCAGGGATACGTCCTTTCCTTTTCTGTCCTTGACAGAGAAATCATAAATGGTTTTCATCTTCTATTTTAATAAATGTGTAAGTTGTGGGCACAAAGATACGAATTTTCTTGCTTACTGCCAAATAAAAAGGCAAAAAAAATGCGCTTAGGCATATGCAACTACCTAAACGCATTTTATTTTTCCAAGTAATTATCTTATTTCTTCGCAGCCTTACCGTAGCGGCTCATGAACTTATCAACACGACCTGCGGTGTCAACGAGCTTGCTCTTACCAGTATAGAACGGGTGAGAGGTGCTGGAGATTTCGACTTTTACCACTGGGTAAGTTTCGCCTTCGAATTCTACTGTATCATTCGTCTTTGCTGTAGACTTCGAGAGGAACATATCGCCGTTGGACATGTCCTTGAACACGACGGGGCGATAGTTTTCTGGATGAATTCCTTTTTTCATTTTGAGTTAAAATATTAATGTTTAAAATACTGTTTGCGCATAAAGCGGCTGCAAAGGTACAAAGTTTTTTTGAATTTTGCAAATAGTTTCGAAAAAAAATACTATCTTTGCGGCATAAATGACGTGTTTGATATGAAAAAGTCTGGTTTATTACTACTGACATTCCTCCTTTTTCTGGGGGTTAATGATGCCATGGCGCAGAAAAAGTTCTCCGTTTATGGCATTGGCTTCTACAACCTTGAGAATCTTTTCGACACTTGTCACGATGCAGGCAAGAACGACTATGAGTATCTGCCTGACGGAACCAACAAATGGACGGAACTGAAATACACGCACAAGCTGCGCAACATGTCGCGGGTGCTTTCCGAGATGGGTACCGACAAGTTGCCTGGTGTCGGCTGTGCAGCCATCGGCGTGGCGGAGGTTGAGAACGACAGATGCCTCAGGGATCTTTGTAGCCAGGAGCCGTTGAAGGCCAGGAACTTCCAGTTCGTGCATGTAGAAGGGCCAGACCAGCGTGGTGTCGATTGTGCACTGCTCTATAATCCCTCCTTGTTCTCGGTTCGCGACGTCAAGCTCGTACCTTATATATATAAGTTGCCCCAGGACTCGCTTCGAGCCACTCGTGGTTTCCTGGTGGTGAGCGGCACGATGGCCGACGAGCACGTGACGATCATCGTCAACCACCTGCCTTCGCGTGGGGCCACCAGCTTCTACCGTGAGGAAGGCGGTTCGCAACTGAAGGACGTGAAGGACTCGCTGATTGCCGAGGATCCGCAGGTGAAGCTGCTGATCATGGGCGACATGAATGATGACCCGCAGGACAAGTCGATGGCCAAGTGCCTCGGCGCAAAGCGTAAGATCCAGGAGGTCGGCGATGGCGACCTGTATAATCCCTGGTGGGATGTGCTCGCCTCGGGAACGGGTACATTAATATATAATGGTGCCTGGAACCTCTTCGACCAGATTATCCTCTCGCCCTCGCTGCTTGACCGTGGCCAGACGAAGGACTACTCAACGCTGAAACTCTTCTCCCACCAGATATTCCGTCGTGACTATCTCTTCCAGAAGGAGGGTAAGTATAAGGGCAATACGCTGCGCACCCAGGCCGGTGGTGTCTGGCTCAACGGCTACAGCGACCATCTGCCTACCGTAGTATATCTCATAAAAGAAAAGAAGCAATGATTATCATCGGAATCGCTGGCGGATCAGGTTCTGGCAAGACCACCGTCGTAAAGCGTATTGCCAAGGCACTGCCACCCCATTGTGCCGCCGTCATCCCCCTGGACTCCTATTATAACGACACCACGGAGCTGACCGACGAGGAGCGCAAGCAGATCAACTTCGACCATCCTGACGCCTTCGACTGGAAGCTGCTGACGGAGCAGATCAAGAAGCTGAAGAACGGTGAGGCCATTGAGCAGCCCACCTATTCCTACGTGCTCTCGAACCGTCTGCCAGAGACCGTCCATGTAGAGCCGAAGCCCGTCATCATCCTGGAAGGCATTATGACGCTGCACTTCAAGAAACTGCGCGACATGATGGACCTGAAGATCTTCGTGGATACCGACAGCGACGTGCGACTCATCCGCAACATCCGTCGCGATGTGGTGGAGCGTGGACGTACCGTCGAAATGGTGCTCGACCACTACGAGAATGACGTGAAGCCCATGCACGAGCAGTTTATTGAGCCGACGAAGAAGTTTGCCGATCTCATCATCCCCTGGGGGCGTGAGAACAAACGGGGCATTGACATCCTGCGAACTTACATCTCAGGCTTCTCCGAGGAGGTGAAGGAGGAGATGAAGCATGGGGGCTGAAGCCAATTCTTGTTAAAGAAACAAAAAAACGGCGGGTGGTTTTTAACTATCCCGCCGTTTTTCGGTCTAAATGGTAAACAAGGACTAAATATAGGTGATTAGGATTACGCTGTTATCGTTGCTGTTGTCGCTGACCATCTTTCAGGTGAGCGCCCAGAACGCCTCGTTGTCAGGCCGCATTGTCGATGCCGACAGCGACGAGGCGTTGTTGAAGGCTACGGTTCAGCTTTACAGCATCGGAAAGGCGCAGGGCACCCGTCGTGACACGACCTTCGTCAGTGGTACTTTCTCCGATGCACAAGGACGTTTCTCGTTCGCCAGCCTGAAAGCAGGCACCTTCCTGTTGCGCGTCTCCTATCTTGGCTACAAGACGATGGACCAGTCCGTTACGCTGACGGGCAGACAGTCGTTGGCTGTCGGTAATATCCGGATGAAGCCCGATGTGATGCAACTGGCCGAGGCCGTGGTGCTGGCGAATCTGCCGAAGATGGTCATCAGAGACGATACTGTCGTCTATAATGCCGATGCCTATCGCATCCCTGAAGGCTCAGTCATCGAGGCGCTGGTGGAGGCCCTGCCAGGCGCGAAGATTGACGATGACGGCAAAATCAGCATCAACGGCAAGAACGTGAAGAAGTTCAAGCTCGACGGCCGTGACTTTATGACGGGCAACAACGATGCGGTGATGAAGAACCTGCCGTCGTATGTCATTGACCAGGTAAAGGCCTATGATGAGAAGAGCGACCTCTCACGGATGACAGGTTTGGATGACGGCAACGACGACTTCGTATTGGAGTTTGTGACGAAGCGTAGTGCGCGCAACGGTCTGCAGGCCAATCCCGATATCGGCTATGGCACGGACCACCGCTACGGCATCCGTCTGACGGCCATGAAGCCCTTTGGTGCCATGCGCTACACCTTCATGGGCAATGCCAACAACGTGAACGACCGTAACTTCAGCGGTCGTGGCGGACGAGGACGTGGCAATGGCAACGGTCAGCGCACCACGAAGACGGCAGCGCTGGATATCAGCTATGAGAATACCGGCGGTCTCAAGATGAGTGGACGAGTGACGTGGAACCACGGCGATACCGACAACTGGAACCGCACAGGATCGGAGAGCTTCGTCAATACCCGTGGCGGTGCCTTCTCCAACAGTGTCAGCCAGAGCTACCAGCGCAACAATAACTGGACGGCCAACATGAACCTGCAATGGCGGATCGACTCGTTGACGAACCTCTCCTTCCGACCAGACGTCAGCTACTCCACCAGCGACAGCCGCTCGTTCTCCACGTCGGCCTCCTTCAATGTCAATCCTTTCGACTATGTCGCAGATCCCCTGACAGCTGAGGGCTTTGCGGTGCTGAACCAGTTGTCGTACATCGTCAACAGCCGTGAGAACAAGTCGTTAAGCTATAATGAGAATAAGAATATCAATGCCCAGTTGCAGCTCTATCGCCGTTTAGGAAATAACGGTCGCAACCTGGCTGTCAATACCCGTTTCTCCACTCGTGGCAGTTCTGGCCAGAATGCCAGCCTGTCTGCTGTCCACCTCTATCAGCAGCAGGACAGTCATGGCAACGACTCCACCTATCAGACCAACCGCTACACCGTCTCTGACAACGATAACTTCAGCTATTCCGTGGGGGTGACCTATACGGAACCGCTTCTGCTTTTCAAACCGAAGCAGGAGGCAGAAGCTCCCAACCCTCAGCCCAACTCAGGCAGGGGAGGGGCAGGTCGTGGACCTGGTGGCGGCAACCGCAATCAGCGCGGCTTCGGACAGCAGGGACTGTTCCTTCAGTTGAACTACCGCTTCAACTACAGTCACCAGAAGAGCGATCCTGCCACCTACGACTTTCCCGACTATGACCTTGAGGCCTTTGCCAAGGTACTGCGTGACTATCGCGACTGGGAGTCACTCTTCGGCTATCTCGACAATCCCTACGAGAGTTACCTCAGTACCCGTCTGAGCCGTTATTCCGAGCGTACGGAATATGCGCATGATGCCGATGTGCAGCTGCGTTATATCCGCGAGAAGGTGAACCTGAATGCAGGCGTGTCCTTCCAGCCCCAGCGGTCGCACTTCATCCAGCAGTATCTGGGCCTTCCCGTCGATACGGTGCGTACGGTGACCAATATCTCGCCGACCCTGAACATGCGTTACCGCTTCAATCAGCAGACGAATTTGCAGGTACAGTTCCGTGGGCAGACACAGCAGCCGAACATCACCCAGTTGCTCAACATCTACGATGACACCAATCCGCTTAACATCAGTATGGGTAACCCTGGCCTCAGTCCGAGCTTCACCTCGACGCTGCGTACGAACTTCCAGAAGCAGCGTTCGCCGTCGTTCACCACTGACAGCCTCGGCTATCAGCTCCCCAAGGCCCAGCGCCACTGGAGCTACAATGCCAATGGCGAATGGCAGGTCACCAGCAACAGCATCGGCAATGTAGTGACCTACAACGAGACCACTGGTGGCCGTATTTCGCGGCCTGAGAATATCAACGGCAACTGGAACGCCAGTCTCGGCGTGGGTTTCAACATCGGACTTGACACCCTGAACCGATGGGACATCAGCGGCTCCGTCAACGGACGCTACGACCATCGTGTGGGCTATGTCAACCTGAACCGTACTGCTACACCCGACCGTAATGTCACTCACACCTATAATCTCTCGCCTTCCGTCTCACTGAGCTTCCGCAACAGCTGGTTCAACTTCTCACTCAATGCACGTACCACCTATGCCCGTACGGAGAACCGGCTTCAGGCCTCGAACAACTTGACGACGTGGAATTTCAACTATGGCGGCAATACGAAGATCACCTTCCCGTGGGGCTCCAATCTCTCTACCGATTTCCATGTCTATAGCAAGCGTGGCTATAGCGACGAGAGCCTGAATACCAATGAACTCATCTGGAATGCCCAGCTCTCGCACAGTTTCCTGAAGGGCAAGAAACTGACTGTGATGCTGCAGTGGTACGACATTCTCCACGAACAGACCAACTTCTCACGTGTCGTCAATGCCAACGGTTGGCGCGACACCGAGGTCAATGCTATTACCTCTTATGCCATGCTGCACGTCAGCTATCGGATGAACTTCTTCGGCGGTGGTGACAACGGCGGACGGGGCAGGGGTGGCCGCGACTTTGAACGTGGTGGTGACCGTCCGCGTGGTGGTATGCGTGGCGGCGGTAGAAGACCCAACTTCGAGCGGTTCTGATTCCGTTAATCTATCGGTGTGATGTCTTTTGGTTCCTCTGGCACTTCTGACAACGGAAGGGCTTCTTTGATCTCCTCGGCTACGGGAATCTCCTGGCTCTTGGCAAACTTACGTTTCTCCTGATGAATCTTCAGGGCATTGATCAGCTCTGTGACGCCATAGACCAGTGTACACCAGCCAAGTATGAGCATCGCCATAGCAGGGGGATCCATCGGCTTGATGATGACATAAAGACCCGTGAGCAGGATAAGGCACGGGAATATCCAGTAGCCAAAGCCCACGCTGCCGTAACGGCGCGCGTTGAGCAGGTTCATAAACTGATTGATGGCTCCTAATACCAGAATGGCGCCTATGACATACATCAGCCCCTTGACGAATACGTTGGGCGTCAGGGCTAACAACAGACCCAGGATCACGCTGCCGACCCCGACGATGGGGAAGGTGGGCTTCTCGCCAGCCACGACATTCCCTTCGGCATCGGTGATCTTGTATTCGCTGACGTTCCTCAGCGCAAGATAGTAGACCACGAGCGAGATAACGCCCGACAGCAGGAACAGACAACCGATGGCGATGGTTATCCACGTGACGGTGTTGTCGGGATACTTGATCAGCAGGATGCCGATGGCCAGGGCACTGATGGCACGGAATACGGAACTTTGAAATATCTTCATCTTGACCTTTACGATTTACTAATTTACGATTTATGGTGCAAAGATACGAAAAGTTTATAGTTTATGGTTTATAGTTTATAGTTTTTTTGTAATTTTGCGCCAAAATCATACGAATATGACCATATTATACTTAGTCAGGCATGGAGAAACCGTGGATAATGTCAACCAGATTATGCAGGGGCAGACACAGGGGCAGTTGACGGAGAATGGCATCCGGCAGGCAGAGGAGGTGCGTGACCAGCTGGCGGATGAGGACTTCGAGGCCATCATTGCCAGCGACCTGAAGCGCTCGGTGGACACGGCCCGTATCATTGCGGAAGCGCATCATCTGGAGGTTGTCCAGACGCCTCTGTTGCGTGAGAGAGACTGGGGTGGCTTTACCGGGAGATTCATTCCTGACCTGAAGGGCGAGGTATGGCCGGATGACATTGAGACATTAGAAAACCTTCTTTCTCGGGCTGGCGAATTCATCGCTTACGTCAGAGAGACGTTCCCAGGAAAGAAGGTGCTGGCCGTAGGACACGGAATCATCAATAAGGCGGTCCAGGCTGTCTATTTTGGAAAATCTATGAGCGAAGTGCAGCGGATGATGAATGCTGAGATTCGCATCCTGGAGTTATAGGGGCTTAGCGGCGTCCTCCTGAATGGCCACCTCCACCGTGTGAACCTCCACCGTGTGAGCCACCGCTGTGTGAGCCTCCGCCACGGCTACCGCCACCGAAGGAACTGCCACCACTGCTGCGTGTACCACCGAACGATCCGCCACGGCTGCTGCTGCCGAAAGAACTGCTGCTGTGAGAGCCTCCGAAGGAGCTGCTGCCACGGGAACTGCCGAGCGAGCTGCTGCTGCGATTGGAAGATCCGAAGTTATGGCTACTGCTGCGGTCAAACGAACGACTGCTGCTACTGCGGTCGAATGAACGGCTGCTGCTACTGCGGTCGATGGAACGCGGGGTGCTGCTGCCACGATCAAAGGAGCGATTGCTGCTGTTGCGGTCGAGCGAACGGTTATTGCCTGTACTACGGTCGAACGAGCGGTTGTTTCCAGTGCTGCGGTCGAACGAACGATGGCTACCGATGCTCCTGTCGTTTTGCCTGGGGCTTCCAGTGATACGGGTGGAACTGCGGTGACCGTTGTTGCGGAAGTCGCCACGTGTCCAGCGGTCGTGCATGCCGACGTGCACTCTGCCCTCATGACGGAAATTAGACCTGTGGCTGTAGTAATAGCCGTGTCCGCCGTGCATGTGCCAGGCATGGCCGCCACGATAGGTGGCATAGAAGTGCGGACGTCCGAAGTAGAAATAGTCACGATACGGATAGCGGGCATAGATGCCGAAGTGCCAGTAGCCTGCCTCCCAGTAGAGCGGGCGGTAGAAATAGCTGGCGGCGATGAATGCCTGCCACTGCCAATCGAGGAGGATATAACTCAGGTCGAGGTTACGACGCTCCCAATAGGTGCCGAACACGTCGTTGCGGCCAGTCACACCCATGAGGTAGTCGAGATTGATCTCGTAGGCGGCCTCATACTGCTCGTCGGTGAGGTTGAGCTCGTAGGCCATCTTGTCGGTCAGGAACAGAGCCTCATTGCGGGCCTGCTCGAAACTCATTGCGTGGGCTGATACTGCTATCGTCAGCATTGCAATCAGGGTCATCATCATCTTTTTCATTGTTGTCATTATTTTAATTGTTAGACACTCTTTTTACTGTTCACGGTGCAAAGTAACTGCTTTTTGGGCTGGTTTACAAAGGAAATTCCCTATAAACGGCGGGGAATTTCCCTACTTTTGCTTTTATTTCGGGAAAAAGCAGTATCTTTGCACCCATGAAGACAATCAACAGAGTGTTAGCGACACTTTTCACTTTTCACTTCTCGCTTCTCGCTTCTTCTGCGCAGGAGCGTAATCTGTTCGACAGCCTGCAGTATCGGGCTGAGATGCAGGCCACGGTGGGTACCGGCGACCATAACCCCTTGTGGCTGAATGCCAACAAGTACGGCCTCAGTTCGCTGAAGACATCCAACGGCTATCTGCGAGGGGCTTTGGAACGGCCCTTGTCGCTTGACGAAGGACGCAGATGGGGTGTCGGCTATGGGGCGGATATGGCGGTCGCAGCCGGATTCACGAGTACCCTCGTCATCCAGCAGGCATACGTCGAGGGCCGTTGGCTGAAGGGTGTGCTGACCGTCGGTGCCAAGGAGCAGCCGATGGAGTTGAAGAACCAGGAACTGAGCAGTGGCTCACAGGCATTGGGTATCAATGCCCGTCCTGTGCCGCAGGTCCGTCTGGCCCTGCCTGACTACTGGACCATCCCTTATACCAAGAACTGGCTGGCCCTGAAAGGACATATCGCCTACGGCATGACCACCGACGACGGCTGGCAGAAGGACTTTACCAACCAGGAGAAACGATACACCGAGCATGCACTGTACCACAGCAAGGCGGGTTATCTGAAGGTGGGCAAGGAGGGGAAGCCTTTCTCTGTGGAGTTAGGCGTTGAGATGGCCTGTATGTTCGGCGGCACTGCCTATATGAAGGATGACGACGGAGACAAGGTGTTCCATAACGCTTCGGACCTGAAGGCCTTCATCCATGCTTTTATTCCTGGCGGCGGTGAGGTCAACGAGACCACCTACCGGAATGATGAGGGCAATAACCTTGGCAGCTGGCTGCTCCGTCTGAACTACGATGCCAAGGACTGGTGCGTGAGCCTCTATGCCGACAAATACTTCGAGGACCACTCTGCCATGTTCATGCTCGACTACGACGGCTATGGCACAGGTGATGAGTGGAACGTGAAGAAGGACAACCGCTATCTGCTCTACGACTTCAAGGACTTTATGTTAGGTGCCGAGTTGCAGCTGCGTGAGGGCACATGGCTACAGAACATAGTCGTCGAGTATCTCCATACGAAATACCAGAGCGGCAGCGTCTATCACGACCGTACCCCATCCTTCCCAGACCACATCGGAGGCCTCGACGAATACTATAACCATCATATCCTGATGGGTTGGCAGCACTGGGGACAGGTGATGGGCAATCCGCTCTATCTCTCTCCGCTCTATAACGACGATGGCAGGATAGAGGTGAGGAACAACCGCTTCAAGGCCTGGCATCTGGGCATCAGCGGTCAGCCTCTGCCCAAGCTCCACTACCGTGTCCTGGCATCGTGGCAGGACGGGTTGGGCAGGTATAAGAATCCCTATACCCATCCGAAGTATAACACGAGCCTGCTCGTCGAGGTGGGCTGGATGTTCACAAAAGGCTGGAAGGCTTCTGCTGCCTGGGGAGCGGATTTCGGCTCTATCCGAGGCGACAATAACGGCTTACAGCTGACGGTTAGTAAAACAGGAATCTTAAGGACGAGACGATGAAACGCTTTCTTTTATATATAATAGGTGTAGGCATGCTCTTGGCAGGCTGCGAGATCGAGACATCGAATAATGGCGACCTCGACGGCTACTGGCATCTGGTACGGGTTGACACCCTGGCCACAGGCGGTAGCAGTAATCTTTCCGAAACCCGTGTGTTCTGGGGCGTGCAGATGCACCTCATACAGGCTATCGACCATGACAACGATCCTGGCCATTATGGCTACCTGTTCAACTTCGACCACAACGGCCAGACGCTGCGGCTCTATAATGGCCACAAGCACGAGCGTGCCGATGGCGACCTGCTGGTGGAGGATATCGAGGTGCTGGCTCCCTTGGGCATCAACTCCTTCGACGACCTGTTCACGATAGAGAAGCTGACCAGCGACGACCTGGTGCTCAAGGACGATATGTTACGTTTGTGGTTTGTGAAGATGTAGCCTTAGAACTTCTTTCCTGAGACGATATTGAAGAAGGTTGCCATCAGGATTTTCGCATCAGTCCACAGCGACTGGTGTTCCAGATAATAGAGATCCATCTCCAGTCGTATCAACATCTTCTCGATGGTGTCGGTATAGCCGTTGTGCAGGGTGGCATAGCTGGTGACGCCTGGTCGCAGGGCGTAGAGCCGTTCGTAGCGGGCATCCCTCTGCATAATCTGATCAATATAGTATTTCCGTTCCGGACGTGGGCCGATAAAGGCCATGTCGCCCTTCAACACGTTCCACAGCTGGGGCAGCTCGTCGAGGTGGTAGTCACGCAGGAAACGGCCAGTCTTCGTCAGGTTCTCGTTCTTCTCGTGGGGGATGAGGGCGTTCTCATCCCTTTCCCCATCCACCGTCATACTCCTGAATTTGTAGATGTAGAAGGGCCGTCCGCCGAGTCCGATACGCTCTTGCTTGAAGATGACGGGTGTGCCGTCCTCCCTTCGGATGGCGATATAGCAAATGGCGAATAATGGTGAAAAAACGATGAGGCACAGGGCTGCCACGATGAAGTCAATCAGTCTCTTCATAGGGCAGCATCGAGTTTTTCGTATATGGAGTTGCAGCTCTTGTATTCGGGCACCATCTGCTTCATCTTCTTCACGGTAGCCATGTCGTCGTAGCGCTCGCTGATGGCGATGAGCTCGTCGATGTCCTTGCAGACACCTGCGTAGTCGTATTCCCTGACGGTGGCAACGGGGCTATTCTCCTCGCACAGCTTCTCACCGTTGCGCAGGCCGGTGTACTTGATTTCCACATTCTTGGCACCGCTGAGGCTGATCATGCGGCGTGCCAGGTCGGCAATCTTCACCGGCTTCCCCATGTCGAAGACGAAGATCTCGCCGCCCTTACCCTTGATGCCTGCCTCCAAGACGAGCTTACAGGCTTCGGGAATCAGCATGAAGTAGCGGATCACCTCCGGATGGGTCACCGTCACAGGTCCGCCGTCCTTGATCTGCTGTTCGAAGAGTGGGATGACGCTGCCACTGGAGCCTAACACATTGCCGAAACGGGTGGTGATGAACTGTGTGGCTCCCTTGACGCTTCCCTCCTTGATGGCCTTGTCGAGACTCTGCATGTAGATCTCGCAGATACGTTTCGAGCAGCCCATCACGTTCGACGGGTTGACGGCCTTGTCGGTAGAGATCATCACGAACTTCTTCACGCCGTACTTGACGGCCAGGTCGGCTATCACACGCGTACCATATATATTATTAAAGATACTCTCGCCTGGGTTGTCCTCCAGCATAGGCACATGCTTGTAGGCAGCGGCGTGGAACAGATAGTCAGGATGGTATTTGCTGAACAGGGCCTCCATGTGACTGGCGTTGCAGATGCTGGCCACGATGACCTCCGTATGGATGTCGGGCCAGGTCTTTGCCATCATCATGCGGATCTCATGCTGCGGCGTTTCTGCCTGGTCTATCAGGATGAGCTGCGACGGCTTGAATCCTGCCACCTGCTGCACCATCTCCTTGCCGATGCTGCCGGCAGAACCGGTGATCATGATACACTTGCCCGTCAGCTGCTCGCCTACCGACTCCATATCGACTACAATCTCGTCGCGTGGCAACAGGTCCTCGATGCTGATTTCCTTCAGTTGCGTCTTCTGGTCAGCCTCAGGCCCGTTCCATTCCTTGGCATACTGGGTCACGTAGATGTGGATGCCGGCCTTGATGAGCTCGTCCTGCAGCTTCTCGTTGTCGCGGAAGGCCTTGGCACGGTAGGGGGTGATGATCAGGGCCTCGATGCCCTCATCTACCATCGTCTGCACCAGCTGGTCATCCAGGCGGTGTACCCTGACACCCATCAGGATCTTGTCTTCCTCCGTCTTGTCGTCAGAGACGAAGCCTCGCAGGTCGAAGCGGGCAGGGTTCTCGTTGCGGATGTGCTTCGCTATGGCGATGCCACCGTTCTTCACACCGTAGATAAAGGCGTATTTCGAGTCGATGCTTGACAGCGACACGTCATAGACCGTCTTCACGGCGATGCGTACCATCCAGAGGATGCAGGTGGCAAGGATCGTTGCCACGGGAATACTCACTGTGTTGATGTATGAGAAAGTCTTGTGGCCTGAGAGCAGGAACTGCGCGGCCAGGGTGAGCAGCATACCTAACAGCATGGCATAGCCCACTTTCTTCAAATCGACGAACGACGAGTAGCGCAGGATGCCGGAGTAGGTACGGAACGCCTTGAAGCCGATGGCGTAGAACACCAGGTAGATCAGGATGTTGAGCGATAGGTGCTCGATGACCTCCAGCGTGTCCTTGCCGCTGTTGAACTGCTGGTAGATGAACAGGTAGGAGAAGAAGACGATGCCGCAGTCCATCAGGAAGATGCACCAGAAGGGCAGCGACTTCTTGTTGAAGTACCAGTTGGCCAGCTTGTTGAGGCTTCCTAAGCTCATGATGCTGCGGAAGGTGAGGAAGATAATCTTGAAGTACTCCACGATGCTCTTGTTGTGAATATACCTCATGTTCAGCTTGATCTTGTCGGGCATCACCTGTTCTACGTAGGCCTTCTCAGGATCCTCCGCGCTGCCGAGGATCTCGTTCTCGTTGACGTAGGCGATCGAGGCATAGTCGGTGATGCCGGGCTTGACACTCAGCACCTCGCGCTGTTCCTCAGTATAGAGGTCCACGTATTTCCTCACCTCCGGCCTCGGCCCCACCAGGCTCATGTCGCCCTTCAGCACATTGAACAGCTGGGGCAGCTCGTCGAGCTTGTAGCGGCGCAGGAAGTAGCCGAAGTGCGTGATGCGTTCGTCATGTTCTCCGACGGTGATCAGGCCCTTCTTGTCAGAACCGCAGCGCATGGTGCGGAACTTGTAGAGACCGAACGGCGCTTCATCCTTGCCGATGCGCTCCTGGACATAGAACCCGCCACCCTTGCTCTCAATCCTGATGACGATGTAGATAATCAGGAAGAACGGCAACAGCAGGAGCAGTCCGATGGCAGAGAAGAATATGTCGAACAGTCTGATCAATGTACGATGGCCTTGAAGTGGGTGAGTATATAGTCTGTTTCCTCGTCCGTCAGTCGTGTGTATAAGGGCAGGGTCACCTCGTTAGCAAACTGCTGGTAGGCATTGGGATAGTCCTTAATGTCGAAGCCGAGGTTCTTGTAGGCCGTCATCATCGGCAGGGGCTTGAAGTGAACGTTGCAGGCAATGTCGTGTTCAGCCATCTTGATGATCACCTCGTTGCGGTACTGGGCATCCTTGCCCAACAGCCTGACCTGATAGAGGTGTCCTGACGAAGTGTGCTCAGCCGTATAGTGGTCGCGTACCTGGATGTTCAGACCTTTCAGGGCCTCGTCGTAACGGGCTATCAGCTCGCGTCGGCGCGCCAGCATGGCGGGGTAACGCTTCATCTGTACCAGTCCGATGGCGGCCGTCAGGTCAGTCATGTTGCTCTTGTAGGCAGGCGACACCACATCGTATTCCCAGGCGCCGAGCTGCGACTTGGCCAGCGCGTCCTTGCTCTGTCCGTGCAGCGAGTTCAGCTGGAACTGCTTGTAGAGCCACTCGTCGTCGATGCCCTCGATGTGCTTCCAGGTGATGGCACCACCCTCGGCCGTCGTGAAGTTCTTCACGGCATGGAAGGAGAACGATGTGAAGTCGGTCACCGAGCCGATCATCCGGTCGTGCCACTTGGCACCGAAGGCATGGGCGGCATCGTCAGCCACGACGACGCGGCCGATGGCCTCCTGTATCTCGTTGGCAGGACGGAACAGGTGCCGCTTGCTCTCAACGGCAGCCATCACCTTGGCATAGTCGCAGGGCACGCCGCCGATATCGACGGGAATCACCACCTTTGTCCGCTCGTTGATGGCGTCGGCCATCTGCTCGTAGTCCATCTCGTACGAGTCGGGCTGTGTGTCGATCATCACGAGCTTGGCCCCCACGTGGCATACAGGGCTGGCCGATGCCGTGTAGGTATAGGCTGAGGTAATCACCTCGTCGCCAGGGCCTACGCCCAAGATGCGGAGGATGGCTTCCAGACTGGCCGTAGCACTGTTCTGGCAGACGGCCTTCGCACTCTGACAGTAGTCGGCAATCTGACGCTCGAACTCCTTGGTCCTTGGCCCGGTGGTTATCCAGCCTGACAGCAGGGCTTTGGTGACCTCTTGGGCCTCCATTTCAGTGACATCGGGGGGTGAGAATGGTATCTTCATTTTTATTTCTATCTGTTTGGTTTGACGTTAAATGACTTGTTGCACAGCACCTTGAAGATGCCCCTCAGGTAGCCGAAGCCGTAGCTGAGGTGCACATTGAGGAACACGTATGGCATCAGCAGGATCATGAGGGGGTTGTGGGTACGGATGGCCCCCATGCTGCCCACCACCAGTCCGATGAGCAGGTAGAGCAGCAGCACGGCGACGTAGGCATAGCGCACCCAGAGGAAGAAAATGCTCAGGATGCCGCCGATGACAAGCCCCAGCAGGAACACCAGCGGGAAGAATTGCCGCAGCGTGGCTGGCGCACCCAGCTTCTTGTTGACCAGGGGCTTGTAGAGACCGTACTGGTAGTACATCTTCCGCATCTTGCGGAGGGAGTCGCGGGCCGTGTAGTTGATGATCACCTGGGGAATCAGGAAGATCTTGCCGCCCATGTTCAGCAGACGCCCGTTGAACTCGTCGTCCTGGTTGCGCACCAGGTCGGTATCGAAGAGGCCCGTCTTCTTGAACACCTCCCGCTTGTAGCAGCCGAAGGGCACCGTGTCGGTCTCCATGATCTCCGACGCACCGATCTTGTGCATCGAACCGCCCACGCCGAAGGGGTGGCTGGAGGCCAGGGCAATCGCCTGACAGATGGCCGTCTCCTTGGCGGGCCGTGTGTTCCAGACGCCGCCTACGTTGTCGGCATCCAGCTCATAGAGATACCTGACCAGCTCTGAGACGTAGTTCGTGGGGTACTCACAATGCCCGTCAATACGGATCACCACCTCGCCGGTCGATTCCTCCACGCCTTTGTTCAGGGCGTAGGGCACCACTTGGTGGGGGTTGTCGAGCAAGCGGATGTAAGTGTGTTCTTTAGCGTATTTTTCAACCAGCTCCCTTGTCCTGTCGGTACTTCTGCCGTCGATAAACAGCACCTCAAGGCTATCCTTTGGATAGTCCTGTGCCAAAATAGAGAGGATGCACCTGTCGATGAATTTCTCTTCATTATAGACAGGGCATATAATAGATACTTTATGAACGTTCATTACTATAATAACGCTGATTTTTTAAAATCAGTGTGCAAAGGTACAACTTTTTTTTCAAAATAATGCAGAAAGCTTCATTTTATTGGAAAATAATGTGTATCTTTGCCGAAAATTCATACTAACTAATAAACAAAAGGAAGATGAAACAACTCGTAAAGATCCAATTGTTCTTAGTGGCTTTCCTATGTTTTTGCATGGGGCTTCAGGCCAAAGACGGCTCGAAGATGTCGCGGTGGTTGCTTGACAAGTACAACCAGCATCAGGCTCACGTCAGGCATAATGGCGGGCCGCGCCTCGTGAAAGGCCGCCCTGTGAGGAACTACATCCTTGCGCTGGTGGAAAGCACCGACGGCAGCGTGACCATCCGCCAGAAGGGCGGTGTGGTATGGCAGGACCTCGGCAACGGCGTCTGTGCCGCCTTCCTGCCCATGGACAGTCTCGGCGTGCTCGACCGTACTCCGTCCATCCTGCGCATGGAGGCCCACGAGATGCCAAGGCTGTTGAACGACACCTCGGCCGTCATCCTTAACGTTGACAAAGTCGCCGCGGAGCCATCGCCGGGCAGTCCGTTGCCCCATGCCTTCACCGGTAAGGGTGTCATAGCCGCCTTGATGGACGTCGGCTTCGACTACACGCATCCGGCCTTCCGTAACGACGATGGCAGCTCGCGCATCAAGTGGTTCTGGGATCCGGTGGCACCCGATGCCAATAAGGATATCGTGGGCATGATCTACACCTCTCCCGAACAGGTGCTGGCAGCCCGCCACTCGATGTTTGCCGACGTTGACAACCACGGCACGCATGTGCTGGGCTCAATGGCCGGACGCGGACTCGACGGCCGCTATGTGGGCATGGCGCCCGATGCGGATATCATGGGGGCCTATATACCCATCGGACGCCAGACCGATGATATTACGGACCGTTTCGGCGAATACGTGGAATCCCATTTAGAGGATGTCAGTGGCATCAGCGACATCCTCACTGAGGTGGGTTTGACGGATGCGATGGACCTTGTCCTGCTCTACAAGATCTTCGAACAGGCCGATGCTGCCGGACAACCCTGTGTAGTGAACTGGAGTTTCGGTTATTACGATAGTTTCTATGCTGACAACACCCTCTACGAGCGGGCGATTAACAGGATGGTTGGTCCGGGACACATCCTCGTGGTATCAGCAGGCAACGAAGGCGACTACATGACATACCTCAAGAAGGGGGCTGACGCGCCAATGGAACATCCTATATACTATGGTAACTCTGAAGGGACGAGCTACGACATCGATTTTCGGTTCAGTGAGCAGTCGAACGACGTCAAGATCGGACTCACCTTCGAGGATGTGGCCGATACGCTCTTCATCGACTGCAATGCTGTATATGACTCCTTTGTCGCCGGCAAGGAGACATACGTGGCCGCACTGGAGCAGGTCTCGGCAGAGGCGAGGCTCCAGCAATATCCTGATGGTAGGACAGGCATGTATTTGCACCTGACCCTCTCCGATGACTACGCACAATCAATGCTCAATAATGGCTGGGTAATAACAAGGGGAAAGATTCTCGTTGACGCGCCCTTCGAAGTGGAGATGATGGGCTATATGTACTGGTCGTCGTATGTGGTGTTCAGTACAAAATCCTATCACAACTCGCGCGGTTGCAACTTGTGTACCCTCTTCTTCCCGAGTACCTTGGAGCGCGTCGTCTCCGTGGGTGCCATGCACCATCGCTCCACGTTCACTAACGTTTTGGGCGATTCAGCCACATATCTTAATGCATTCAGCAAAGAGGGCCAACTGGTTTCGTTCAGCTCGTGTGGCCCGACGCTGGACGGCCGCGTGAAGCCCGATGTCGTGGCTCCCGGGCACAATATTATCTCCGCACTGAACAGCTTCTATCGCAAAGACCACGATGACGAGGCGACGAAGGCGCAAGTGGAGCCCTTGGAGGCCTATTCGTCGGAAGCCTACGGCCGTACTTATGGCATGTGGGCCATGAGCGGCACGTCGATGGCAACCCCCATCACCGCCGGTGTCATCGCCCTGTGGCTGCAGGCCAAGCCCGACCTCACGCCCGAGGACGTCTTGGGCGTCATCTCGCGCACCAGCCACCAGCCCGAACCCGAATTCTCTGGTACCGAGAAGAACGTCTATTATGGCTGGGGCGAGATTGATGCTTACGCCGGATTGCTCGACGTGCTCGGAATGACGACCAGTGTTCCCAGCCTGTCGAAACATCAGCCTGCAGGAGTCAAGTTCCGCGTTGAGGGCTATACGCTCTACATCGACGGCTTGGATGGCGACATCCCCGTCACCGTCTATAATCTCAGCGGCCAGTCCGTCCAGCGCACAGTCTGCACCGATGGCATCGTCGCGCTGCCTGCATTGCCTTCAGGCGTCTATGCCGTTCAGGTCGGACAAAAGGGCTCGACACTCATCAGACTATGATGGATACTGAAATCGAATGTCCAGAAAACTGAAATATTCACCTTATCTTTTATAGTCGGAGGTTGGTAGCGTCCTGCACCAACCTCCGTTTTCATCCTCCCCTCTCACTTCTTCACTTCTTCACTTTTCACTCTTCACTTTCGATAGTGCAAAGGTACGAAAAATATCGTTCACCTCCAAGATTTTTCCAACTTTATTCCCAAATTATTTTAGTTAATATAGATATAAATATTTACATATCAACCACTTGCATTTTCTAACGCCGTCCTTAATCGCCGCTTAACGTCACTTGCTACAGCCCTCTTAAATCGCCTCATTTTCACCCAAAATAGCGTCCAGCGACGATGATACTATCAACCCGCCTCGATAAATATATCATCGAAGGCCGTTGCTATATTCATCGTTTAGCCATCCAATATCCCCCATTTCCCAGCCCTTCACGCAGTAGCGCCGTACCGCAGTAGCACAGTAGCATTAGGAAAAATCATGCATCGAAATATTTTTTTACTTATAATCTATATATTATATATTATATTATAATATAATATATAATATATAGATTTAATAACACACATTATCCACTTTTACTTTTGCCAATGCTACTGTGCTACTGCCCCTTGCCTTTCCCTGGATAGTGTTGACTCTGTTAGAGCGGTTGTTTAATGACTTTTATATGACGACGGCTGTGCCACTGGTGGCAACCATCAGCATTGAGCCATTGCCGCCAACGGTCTCGTAGTCGATATCGATACCTACCACGGCGTTGGCTCCCAAAGCCTGGGCACGCTGCATCATCTCCATCATAGAGGTGTCCTTGGCTTCGATAAGCACCTTCTCATAACTGCCGGCACGACCACCTACGATGTCACGGATTCCTGCAAACAGGTCCTTAAAGACATTGGCACCGATAATCGTTTCACCTGTCACCACTCCCTTGTACTCGCGGATGGGATGACCTTCAATTTGTGGGGTTGTTGATAATATCATAATCTCTTTCTTTAAAAGTTACTATCTATTAGACGCAATATGGAAGCAAAAAGTTGCATCAACTTTGGATTTATGAATCAACTTTTGTTAAATTTGGATGCATTGTTAGTTGTTTTTCCCTAATTATCCGTAACTTTGCACAGATATTATAACTGAATTAATTATGAAAAGGAATCTATTTGTAACCGCAGTGTTACTGACTTTGGTGCTGACACAAGGCTCGGCACAGACAGAGACGCGCCAACTGAGTATTGACACCAAGGCACTGGGCATCGAGATCAGCCCCACGCTGAGCGGCATCTTCTTTGAGGACATCAACCTGTCGCTCGATGGCGGCATCTGTGCGCAGATGATTCAGAACAACTCGTTCCAGGCGTTCAATGTCCCCGACGGCCCAGCCAACGAATTCTCGCAGAGTGACACCATCTTCTTCGGATGGACGGTGGTGAGTAAGGATGGTGCCGTCGGCAAGGCCCGTGCCGTGAGCGACCATCCGTTAGTGACACTGGAGCGCAAATACGACTACGACCCGAACGACAAATATGACGACGAGCTACGCTATGTGCAGTATTGCGTGCGCTTCGATATCCAGCAGGCTGGCGGCGGCTTCGGCATCGCGGCCAACGGCTACGGCATCGCACCCAGTTCCCGTGAGCGGGGAGCCATCTACAGCAACAACACACAGCGTCCCTCATTGGCCGTGGAGGCTGGTGTGAGCTATGATCTCGGACTCTACCTGCAGGGCGAGAAATATAAGGGAAAGGTGAGCGTGTGGTTAGAGGACATCGAGGGTAACGTCAACTCGAACGTCATCGTACTGCCGAAGCTGAAAAATGAATGGAAGAAATATACTGGCAGTCTGAAAGCCCTGCGTTCGAAGGACAGCCGGCTGGTCATCACAGGTGATAAGAAAGGTACTTTCTTCCTCGACTTCGTGACGCTGCTGCCAGAGGCATCGCATCTGTGGAAGGGCGGCAAAGATGGTCCCTTCCGTAAGGACATGATGGAAGCCCTTGCCGCGCTGCATCCGAAATTCATGCGATTCCCGGGTGGCTGTGCCTCAGAAGGCCCGAACTACTTCGGACAGGTATTCTGGAAGAACTCCATCGGACAACCTGAGGAACGCATCGGCTTCCGCAATCACTGGGGTTACTGGACGTCGCAGTATGTCGGCTTCTATGAGTATTTCCTCATGGCAGAGTCACTCGGCGCCAGTCCGCTGCCCGTACTCAACAACGGTGTCACCTGCCAGTTTGTAAGACATGCGTATATCGCACCACTCGATACCGAGGCCGACCGTCAGCGCTTCCACGACATATTTGTAAAGGATGCCCTCGACCTCATCGAGTTCTGCAACGGCCCTGTCACCTCCACCTGGGGAAAGGTACGTGCCGAGATGGGGCATCCCGCACCCTTCTACCTGAAGTATCTCGGCATCGGCAACGAGAACCAGGGCAAGGAATTCTGGGAGCGCTTCGACATCATCTACAAAGCCGTCAAGGCGCAGTATCCCGACATCATCATCGTATCGACAGCCGGTGCCCGCGATGCCGGACGTGAGTTTGACAACAACTACGCCGAGATCGACGCGAAGTATCCTGACACCTATGTCGATGAACATTATTATAAGAGCGACGACTGGTTCTTCAGCCAGGGCAATCGCTATGCGCCCGATGCCAAGCGCGGCAAGGAGGGGCTGACCTACGACCGCAGCCGTCCGACACGCGTCTTCGTGGGTGAGTTTGCCAACAACAGCACCAACAACGCCTACCGCAGCACCCTTGCCGAGGCCGCTTACTGGCTCAGTCTGGAACGCAACTCCGACATGGTGGTGATGGC
>Ga0310786_10003662_pt1 | contig 22127 bp, 23 predicted proteins | sample AusTroGonzalo_MG_FD_203881 | JGI IMG/M metagenome (GOLD analysis project Ga0310786, IMG submission 203881) | Bovine rumen microbial communities from tropical cattle in Woodstock, Queensland, Australia - Gonzalo_03 (v2) (version 2) | ecosystem: Host-associated > Mammals > Digestive system >...
TTTGTTTGCATTTGGCGAATATAAATATGGCGAAATGGCCAGTGGCGGTTTATCTATGGACTATGATTTGGAACCATACGATTGGAATGACCCGACTAATGGCATATTTACTGTATCGGTCGGTAACCAAAGTGGAAAAACACAAAATTTGCGCTTTGGCCTTGGGGCACATCATATTTGGGATATTGCAGGTTGGAAAATTTCGCCAATGATTGGGTACGAAATTTTCAAGCATGATTTACAGATGTCCGATCATCTGTATCCGAATCCCGGTATATATCTGCCGTTGATGACGAATTTGGGCGACTATGTATACGGTGACGAAAACGGCAATTTTTATTCTATGCCTATTGATATTACGCCACCAGACAACTGGTACCAGGTCTGTATGGGCCCCGAAGATATCAAACTGGTGCAACAGGTTGGATCGACCCAGGGATATATAACATCCCTTGGTACGGAACTTACTATGGGCGATTACGATCCGAATATGGGCACAATCCCGTGGGGTGTCGACAATGGTCAGTGTGTCATTATCGGTGGCGATGGTCCGATTCGCGTTGGTGGATTGACACATATTTATAATACAACGTGGAGCGGATTCTATTTCGGCCTTGAAATTGAAAAGCAAATGACATTTTCAGACAAATTGCGATTCTATTTCCAGGTCAGTTTGCCGAAATATTCATCCGAAGGCATTTGGCCAAATCGTACCGATTGGCAGCAGCACCCAAGTTTCCTTGACGAAGGCAGCAACGGCGCATATTCGTATGCTGCCGAAATGGAATATACATTACAACTGTCGTCACGATTGGGGTTGTCGTTAAAGGTTGATATGAACGCTTTCCATGTTGGTAATATCCCAGGTGAACTTTATGTAGCGGGGCGGACGGACTATGTGTATGACGACAATGGGCAATTGGTGTTTCACGAATTGATTGATCCATCAACGGGGTTGCCGATACTTGATTCATTGGGACAACCTTTACTGGTACCGGACACCAAGGACATCGCTGCGCATACCGAATATGTCAGCAATTCGCTGGATAATGCATTGTGGCGTTCGTTTGGTGTGCAACTGAGTGTAAAATTTGCGTTCTGATAACGGGGGAATAGATATGCGACGTTCCGTTATTACTGCTTTGATTTTTGCTTTTTTATCTCCTTGGGCGGCGGTTGCTGAATCTGGGGAATTTGATATGGCGCGATGGGAAGCCGTTTTGGCCGACATTCGCGCACGTGCCACCGCCAATGATATTTCGGATGATACAATCAATGAAACACTGCGCAATCCTGCATTTGTACCGTCAATTGTTAAAAGCGACAAAAACCAGTCTGAATTCAAATTGACACTGGACGAATATTTGAATCGCACAGTGAATCCGACACGCGTTGCGGCGGGGCGTAAAGCACGCGCGACATACCCAACACTGTTAAATCGCATAGATAATGATTACGGCGTACCGCCGCATGTGATATTGGCGTTTTGGGGTATGGAATCAAACTATGGCGCAGTAAAGGCACGGCACCGTTTGGTTGATGCGTTTTTTACACTGATTTATGATGGACGGCGTGCAAAGTTCTTTGGTGACCAATTGCTGGCATTGATGAAAATTTCCGATAAAAACGCACTGGATATAAATAAAATCCGCGGCAGCTGGGCAGGCGCGATGGGCCACTTTCAATTCATACCGACGACATTGGCATCATACGGTGCCGATGGAAATGGCGACGGTCGTATTGATATTATTGAAAATGTCAGTGATGCAATGGCCAGCGCAGGTAATTATCTGAATAAACTGGGCTGGGATAAAACACAAAAGATTGCGCGTCGCGTGGCGATACCAACATACTTTGACAAATCGTTACTGGATGGGAAAACCAAGAAAACTTTGACCGAATGGGCAGCGCTGGGGGTTATTTCACCCGATGGCGGTCCAATTCCGCATGGTGAAATGGTTGCAGGATTGGTTGCCGATGCCAACAGTTTTCCCGATGCAACACCCGATGAATATAATCCTGATGTTGATGTTGCGCCTGTACCAATGGTGACGGCATATTTGACCTATCCGAATTTCTATCGTATTAAAAAGTGGAATAATTCGAATTGGTATGCAATTGCGATTGCCGAACTTGCAGAAAAGTTAAAATAACCGCCACAATGTTATAACATTATTCGCTGGACATTATTCCCTTGTTTTTATATTCTTGCTGGTGAAAAATAAACACACAAAATGCAAGGTATAACATGTTTCATTTGCCCCATAACGCTATTATTCCAGAAGAAGTTGAATTCATATTAGGTTTGATAGATAAAACCAAAGAGTATTATCTTTACGATGACCTGAAAGCCGTGATGTTCGAGCAGGAAATCCAGCAAGACAAATTCAGAATATTTCATCCAGGCATGTATAAAAATTTTACACAAAATGCGAATTTATATCCTGTTTATCGGGCAATTTTAGATGGGACAGCAAAATATAACGATGTAAAAAACATTCAATATACTGGGAATAAAACATTAAATGGTTGTTGGAACGAGCAAGCCAGAGATTATCTGGAATTCTTGGCTTTTACCGGGTTATTGCCATCGTACTATAAAGGCAGAACAACCGCCGATAACGAAAAAAGATATTATGTTGGTAAAACGCTGTTGGAATACAAAGATAAAAAAATATCGTACAAAGATATATTGTTCAAAATGAAATTCAGGAATGTGTCTAAAAACTATGACAATATCGAACAGTATAATGTACGGAACAGACCCTTTGTGGTGGCATTAAAAGTTATGGATATTTTACAGAAAAAAGGTTATTCCACTGTGACCCCGTCATCACTGTCTTACCTTGTTCGGAATATTATCGACGAAGATAACATAGACGAAAAATTTATTGATGAAATTGACTTTTCCAAAATGCCCGCAAATATTAAAAGAGAAGCCAGTCGTGGCGCCACATTTTTTAAACGCCATTTAATCCAGGGCCTTGGCATTCATTGTATTTCTGATGGTCCATCATATCTGTTTAACCTGAAACAATTCAATATAAACGCATATAATTTCAAAAATCGCGCTGTTTTCATAGGTGATTATTACGAAGATGAAAACCTAGAAGTGACACCTATGCTGATAAAAGCATTGTTGCACCCAGATAAAATAACGGATTTAGGTTATAAAGATAAACTGATACGCCTTGGGATGATAGAAAATAATCGTACCGTTGTCGATTTCAACATTGATACCGATTTACCAGACCGAAACCTGATTACTATGGTTTCCACTGATTCGCACTGGATAATTGATGAAATTGCACCGACCAGAATCGATGCTACCGCGGACTTTAAAACTGGGAAAGCCATTTCAGAAAGTGGAAATGGCACCGAATATGAACGATTTTTATATAAACAATTGTGTGACAAATTCGGTCCAGAAAGAATTTCGTACTGTGGGGCGAACACTATGGCCCAAAGATTGTCTGATATAGTATGTGATCTGGATATATTAAATCCTGATTCTACAAAAAGTAAAATCAAAGTTATAATCGAAGCAAAATCTGGGGGCGCAATAACCGCGTTTGACGAAAGAAAGGAAATAGACGATATTATGCGCACATTGGCATTGGATGATATATCTGGCTGTAACGGGATTTGGTACATAGTTGTCGATAGTAACAAGATTCCATCAGAAAACGCACATGGCGGATTCCGTTCGAATGGTAATCAATTGAGTTTCAAACAAAAACTGTTAAAAATCCAATCAACCGTTATGCAACAGTCGCTGCGATTTACAATGGTCACTGCTTTCAGCTATGTTGAATTTATGCATTTTTTGGCTTCCATAAATTTTGATAATAATGTAGGATATGTGACGAAACTGACGGCACCAGATTTTTGGACATGGTCACCAAGATTTATAACGGATGCTTATGTGGCAATCAGAGCATAATGGAGTGTATTATGAAGTTAAATGATTTATCCGCCAAAGATTGGGTAAAATCCACCAAATCTTGGTTTATATTGCGCGGAAAAACCAGAGATAAAATAACAATAAAGCACCCTGCAAAATTTCCAGAGGAATTGGCAGAAAAATTCATATTGTTTTTCACAAAACAGCACGAAATTGTGTTTGACCCGTTTATGGGGGTGGGGTCCACCGGTGTTGCGGCATCGTTGAATGACAGACTATGCACAGGAATAGAAATCAACAAATCTTTTTGTGATGTCGCCAATGACCGTGTCCACAAATGCTGTGTCACGCTGGGCGACAGCCGAGACCGCAAAAATTACCCCAAAGACAAAGTAGATTTTATTTTAACATCACCACCATATTGGGATATGTTAAGAAAAAAACGCGGAAATTCTGATTCCCAGCACACACAAAGACAAAACAAAAATCTGGAATTGTATTATTCGGATGATGCCAACGACCTTGGTAATATAACAGACTATCAAACATTCCTGTTGGAACTGAAGAAAGTGTTTGCGAACTGTGGAAAAGTATTAAAAAACGATAAATATATGGTTGTGGTCGTTCAAAATTTTCGAAATGTTGATGGGCACTATGTGACATTTGCATGGGATTTAGTAAAACAGATAGAAAAATGTGGTTTTTCTTTCCAGGGCGAACAAATATGGTGTCAAGATGATAAACAACTGGGAATATGGGGATATCCGTCAAAGTTTATTTCTAATGTTCATCATCATTATTGTTTGGTGTTTAAAAAAAATGCATAACATATACCCTTATCATGCCAAGTTCAACCAGAGTATTCCAAGAAATTTTATTTTGGAATTTTCAAACGTGGGCGATACTGTACTGGATCCATTTTGTGGCTGTGGCACTTCTTTGTTAGAAGCGTTGAATTTATATCGTAATGCGGTTGGTGTTGATTTAAGTCCTGTGGGCATTTTGTGTTCAAAAGTAAAAACCTATAAATATGATATGAATGTGATAAAAAATTATGCAAATAACATACTGGACATACACGATACGCAACCATTGATTCCGAATTTCCCAGACCGTGATATTTGGTTTAATGACGATGTGTTAGACATTTTGGGAAAACTGAATCGTAATATACAAAATATAAAATCGGTTGAATACAGAGATTTATTTTTCTTGTTATTATTGTCCATTTTAAATCGCTGCAGTCGGAAACGCAAAACATGGAATCTTGGGTACCTTGCGGACAATGTGGCGCCAAATATGGACAATCATCCAGATGTTTTAGCGTTGTATAGGGCAAAAATAAAATTATTATATGCGCGCAAGGATTTTGTTCAATCGGACAATCCATATACCGCAAAATGTATTGAATCTGATATATTGGATTATATGCCCGACACCAAAGCTGATTTACTGGTGACATCACCACCATACCCGTTTGCGGTGGATTTTATACGCTATCACAGATTGGCATTATACTGGATGGGGAAAGATGTTGATGTCATTTCAACCAAAGAGGTCGGCGCACGAAACAAAAGAAATAAAAAAGACGCGTTAAACGATTTCTTTACCCAATTTGAAAAAATATACATTCACATTATGAAAATGGTCAAAATCGGTGGCCATTGGTGTATGACGATTGGTAATACAACACGACAAAAACACTTTATAGATTTTGTCGGTTGGTCCATAGAATTATTTGAAAAACACGGGTGGGTATTGGTTCGCAATGATGTTCGTCGTCTGGAACAACAGACGATGGCACAAAAAAGGATTCAAACAGAAAATGTTTTAGTTTTTAAAAAAGTGTCGGAATAACAAAGTTTAATTTTTGCGTGGTGTTTTACTTTTTTAATGCTTTGATGAATTCTGTGGCTTTCTTTTTAGTATCGGCATACAGGTTTTTCAAATCTTTCTGTAAATCGGCACCCAATGCGTATTTTATACTGCCCCCAAGTGATTTTGCGATTTCTTCGGCGTGTGATGCAATATACGCAACCAGCGCACCCGTCAACAGCAATGTAATTACATTGCCGTTTATAATGGTAATGGTGTGTGTTTGGGCGTTCAGTGCGATGCCGCCCGCCAATAATGCGCCACCTATGGCAATCATTATTGAAAACGAAATAAAGTAAATTGTTGCATCAACAAACTTTTTAATCTGGGACGATAAATTCGATGATTTGAACAACCCCAGAAATCCATTATAGATATTGCCCGCAATACCATCATACGATGTTTTGTTGACTGTTTCTGCAATTGCGGTAAATGGCAACATTATGATGACAAGGAACAAATCTGCAACGACACCAAACATAATAAATATGAATTTATATGCTGTGAATATGAATAAACATGTTAAAACCACACCGATTAAAACACTGAATGTGCTGGTCCCAAATCCAGATACCACCAATGACCAACCAAACTTTATCGCGCCATAGTAAAACCCAGACAATCGCGCAGGCACGCACATTATATCGGCGGCAGTGTCCGCCGTCATAGCAGACACATCGTGCATATGTGATGCGGCGTATGCATGAATTGCTGCACAATTATCAGACAGCACAAACCCACCAGATTCAGTGACAGAATTTAATATTATATCGGAAATGTATGAACCAAATGCAACAATCGGGCCCATTATCATACCGAAAAACTGTTGCAATCCGCCACCCAGTAATATCAACCATATCGCCAGAATAATTCCGCGACGCACAAAATTTTCGACCGTTGGCATTGCTTTTGTTTTGCCATCTGTTATCAATTTGTATGATTCAAACATAACCCAAAATACAAACGCCACAACCAAGAATATATTTACAAATCGCACCAATGAATTATCCAATACGCCTGCGACATAGGACAATGCGCGTATGAAAACTATGCCCAGTTTCGCCCCCAATGGTACACCTGTATCGACATATTCGCGTTCAAACCCCGATACGAAACCGTTCATGTCATGTTGAATATCGCCAATCAGTTGTTCATGGTTATGTTCTGTTGCCCATTTACCAAAATCACCAATATCACCAGTGACCAAATTCGTCTGTACGCCAGAAACCGGCGTACAGAGCAAAACAGCACAGATTGCCATACTAACAAACGATAAAAATTTTTTTATAATGTTTTTCATTGTCCTTGGATAATTTTATCTGCCAATTCTTGTGGTTTTTTCCATGTCATTTTCGTCAATTTCTTGATATCCGACCCGAAATTATCTATACCGCCTGAATCGTTCGATTTTCCAAATGGTTCAATCGACGGCACCGATGCCAGCAATTCATCAATACGCGGCCCCAGCACATACCAATATAAACAGAATATTCCAATCATTAAAAGCAAGAATTCAAATCCATTATGCATAAACTTGAATGCATCGGGATTATGCTGTTGTTCAACAACGAAACAATCACGGAATAAATCTTTATCCAGTTCGCCATCGACCATTGCATGCGATTCGCATCTGGCAAATGCATCGTGCACTATACTGGCGGTGGCGGTTGTTTGTGTGTTTCCAAGCAACGGCGGGAACAGACCACTGCCGGGGAAAACCTCGTTTCCTGTGAATGATATTACCGCATACACAATTACAACCTTTAATGAAATCGCAATTACTTTTACCGCCGATTCAACCAGCATATCGACCGATTTTTTCAATACTCCGCCCGCTGTTTTCCATGTTTTTTCGAATGCGGTCGCAGCAACAATCAATGGCAAGAATATCACCAAGAAAACCAGTTTAAATATAATGGATAAAATCTGAAAGAATAAATCAAAACCCATCACTACAAACATCATCACTATCAACAGCCCTGCGACCCATGTCATAACACCACCGCCAAGGCCCATCCACGCATAATTCATCAACGCAAAGCCACCGGCGCCACCCGCCAGCATTACTGTATTGATATTTCCAATGATACACATAAATGAATTTGATACCGATGCCATCGGGTTATTCATATCAAAATTTGTGGGAATACACTGCAACGAATCCGATACACCTGTGGCTGCCATTGATAACTCGCTGCCGATGTACATAACGGGATTTATCGTGATATTACCCAATGTCTTTAATGATGCCACACCACCCATACCAAACGCACCAATCAATGCGCCAACAATCATAATACGAACGCCCTGGCGCCACACAGTATCGAACCACGGTGCAAAGGCAAGTTTCTTTTCTTTTGTATCCAATGTGGTCGTTTCCATCATTGCTTTGTATATATACTTGATACTGTGAATCATAATGAATATACCGAAACCGATTGTCATCAAAATCCACAGGTTATCCAGTATCGCATTCCAGAAAATCTCTGCGGCATTTCCCAATACCGCAAATAAATCGTTCACATATTGGCACATAAAGCATCCATTGACCGATGCGACATTACCGTCGCCTGCACCAATCGCCGACATAAAATTATCAATGTTTGTATATGACAGCGATGCGCCACCTATGGATGAACTTAGATACCAAATACCAACCCCAAGTGCAATTGCACCAAATACAAAACGAACAAGATACCCAAGTAACAATTTTTTCATTATTTTTTGTCGTTGCCTTTGTTATCTGATTTACCCGATTTGTTAGAATCGCCCGAATCTGATTTTTTATCGGGATTGATGATTTTTTCACCAACAGATTTTACGCTGTTTGTGACCAATCCAACAAGTTTTTCTGCGTCATTCGCCATTTGTTCACTTAGTTTATTTTCTTCGCTTGCGCCGAATGCGCCCAATATCATCTTTTTCACATTTTTAATCTGGTCACTGATATAGTTCAACACGCAAAGCAATATGGTCACGCCACCAATAGTCAATGTTGCCAAATTATCGCCAGATAAATCCGATTTAAATACTTCGCCCGATGTAATTGCATTCATCAATTCCGTATCTGAAACACCCGAATCAGAGAAAAATCGTGCGATAATAATCATTATTATTAAATATGTTATTACCGCCGCACCAAGGCCTACAATTGAACCAATCAGTTTTTTTATTTGGTCTGTGCCAATATTACGTCCCAACGATGACATCCATTCAGGCATTTCACCGCCACGGAACGACATCATTATCAATCCAATTGGGAACAAAAATGCAAACAACGCCATATTGACAATTACATCTACGAAATAAAAACAAAATCGTATAAATAATTTGAAAAAACCATAGAGTAAATAAACCCCAACAAAAAACATTATTATATGTCGGAACAGCGCACCCAGCGTCAACATTTCTGACCACGCAAATGATTTATCAATTATTGCGATTCCAAGTTTCATATACGATTGAAACTGGGTAATCGTGGTTTTCATCAATGCAACAATCGTATCGCGCAATTCAGGGCGATAAAAGCCATCAGTTTTTATCTGGACGGTTGATGGCGCGCGAACGTGTTCGTTCACAAATTCAGGTGTCGTATTCAAAACAGACTGGGTATAAATCAAGGTGACATTCGCCACAGGTTCAAATGTTATACGCGTAATAAAACGCGGGAACCCAACGCCAATGCCCAGTAATGTCAATGCAAACAGTGAATTTATGACAACACGGACAACGGTTTTTGTAAAATACTTGTCCGATGTATCAGGCTTTTTAGGGTTCAGATGTTTGAATACAGCCCATACTATATAGAACGCAAACAGCGCGGCAAATATCACAAAGCAAATGTCGGCAATTTTCGTGTATACGACGGTTCCCGCCGTTGACACGACGTTAAACAAATTGTCGAATACTGCACAGCCCCAACACTGGGCGACATTTTCAACTAAATCATTTAACACTTCATTCATTTACTTTATTATCCCCAGTATCTTTTTAATCGAATTGTATGTACCACGAACTTTTTCGCGCGTTGCGTCAAAATCAGATTTTGTTTGCTTGTACAGACCACTCATACCTGGCGCATAGGATTCCAATTGTTCGCGTGTTTTATTAAATATCGCACGCATCAAAAAGAATGTCAGTATCGCAGATAACCACAGTAATGAATGCCCACCAAAATTCACTGCGTTCGTTGCCAAATAACTTGATGACAGATTGCTGGTTGCGTTACCGCCCGTTGCAACATTAAATGTTGATCCACCAAAATCAAACAGTGCGCGCACCACTGCGACATTAACAATCAAAATAAACGAACACGCAATCATAGTGATAACCAGTTTTTGCAATGCAGATATAATACCACTGAACGGTGGCCATATATCAAACCATTTATCGTTGCGCTTTGCGACCCACGACAAAACCTGGAACGGATAGAGTATCAATGCCATACCAAAATCAAATATGCCCTGGATAACCAACAACGCCATAAACAAATTACACCCAACAAATGTAGATATCAATAAAATCCCCGTTATGATATTCATAATGTTTTGACCACCGTGTGATACAATCGTGACCAGCCCCTGGAGTCCCCGAGTTAAAAATTCAAATCCGCGCTTTATAACTTTATTATTTGCCGCGGACAGGTCGGCAATTGAACCAGTTAAAAATTCGCAACTGCGTACACTCATCCAATCGCCAGATAACACGCCATCGGGGCACGGCGTATGCGGCGCCGATATGCCCGCGTCATTTACAATGTTTGTAATAGCCCCAGTATATATCGAACCAAATTCTAAAAACGGATTGACCAACCATTTGGTAATAAATGTCGGCCGCACCTGGAGCAAAAATGTCGCCGCAATAATTGCGCGCATAGCGGTCTTTAATACATTTTCCGCCATACCAAATCCCGATAACTTTCCGTCCCACATTTCACCACCACCCGAAAAGCCCAAAAATTCCGTCCAACGCTTTGGGAACCACATCAATGCCGCGTACATAAAAATCGACACCGCCAAAAATCCAAAAATTAAAATATAGATTATGCCATCGCCATTTCCAACAAAGTATTCATAGGTTCCACGCGCCACCATCATAAACGCATCCAGTACACGTGGCACAAACGGCGACAAATCCAGTTTATTTACAATTTCCCAATTTGCATACGCCCCAGATGGCGCGACAAACATACCGCACAACCACGCGGCCATAAACATGCACCGCACAATTTTTGAAAAACTAAATTTTCCAAAAAACATCATCCTACATTTTTTATTTAATTATACTGGTACTAAAATTGTGATATAATTACAGGAAATGAGCAAGTTAAAAAAATTTTTAATTGTATTTTTTTCATTTCTGCCGATATCGGCGGGTGCGATAGTGCCATGGTTGATTGCAGGCGGTGTCGCAGTTATTGCAGGCATTTCAATCTGGCGGACGGTTGCGCCTGTGGATATGAATGATGCATTACAGTTCTTTTCGTCGTGCTGGTCGTGCCAAATGTTTTCGGCGATTATGGCGACAATGTCGAAAATTTTGCCACGCATATACTCTGGCATTGGCGAAGTTGTCATCCCATTTGCCGCATTATTGACCGCTGTATATTTTCTGTGGACATTGACATCGGGATTTTTGAACAAAAAAATCGAAAGTGGATGGGCGGTTACATCAAAATTCGGCACACATATGATACGCCTTGCGATAGTATGTGCATTACTGGCGTTTCCTTTTCCGCGTTTAATCAGCAATGTTATCATAAACCCAGTATTCAGTATCGGCCTGTCGGTGAATCACATAATAGGCGATTCGGAAAAATTCACAGAATGCATGGTTGCAAATACTCTGATGGACGGCGCAGTCGAACAAACATCTATCGCCAATGATAATATGCCAACGGGTGCATTTCCCGTCAAGCTGCGCAGTGGACTGGCCTGTGAATTGGCGAATGTTCACCAGTTGACCGGCCTTGGGATGACGGTTGGATGGACTATGCTGAACATGGCGTTTAATGAAAAATATATGCATCACATAATGTGGGATATTCCAATATTTCCGAATGTTCCGATATTTTTTGCAGGACTGTTAGTACTGGCGTTGTATTTTATGGCGCTGTTGCCGATACCGCTGTATTTTCTGGAGATATTCATAGGTTTGTCACTGGATTTCATAATGTTGCCGTTGATGTTATTGGCGTGGATATTCAAAGACTGGAAAATATTCCCCCAGGGCGGACGAAATATCAAAAAAATGATAGACGATGTTATTTCTGGCACTGTTGGTATTGCTATGACGGTCGTATTTTTAATATTCGGCATAACATTTCTGGACGCGATATTTGGCAATATTGGTGGCATATCGCGAATCGCTGCGGCAATTGCCGACGGCGATTCGGAAATTTTAATGGATGGCTTGCTGTTACGGGACGACGGCTTTGTTTCCATCATACTGATGGGTGCATTTTTCGCATTGTTTATGACATCGATACCGGCACTGATTAAGACTTTATTCAATATTCAAATATCCGATAAATACTATAAAACCGCCGAAAAAGACTTCAATGCAACGCGCGCATTGCTTGGGAAATGGTGGAAAACACTGAAAAAATAAAAAATCAAGACATTTATTTTTTGCTTCCCCCTTTTTTAATTGCACCGAATCTGATATAATTCTTAGCAATGAGTAGCATTCCGATTCTTTATTGGCCCCGTGAAACCAAGTCTGATTCTGAATACCAGACGGCACGCAAGATTATAAACGCCAAGACTGGCGCGATGCCCGATGTGGTTCAAGGCGATTTAAATATCGCCGATGTTTTTGCAAAAAATCCAGATTCTGTGGTGTATTACCCCGTTTTTTATGGTTCAACGGGTTGGTGGGGTGAATTGCTGGGTGGTGACGCAGTGATTACCGATAAATTGATTGTTTCTACGGAATGCCAATTGATGGTTATTGAAAACGCTCAGAAATCGCGCAATACATCACATCGCACTGCACATCAACTGTTTGCCGCCGAGATTTACCCAACCAGCGGTTTTTTCAAACAAATGAGCTCGGAAATTGCGACGGTTGCCGATATGCTGGCGACGGACGCAGGAACAATATTGGCACTGTTTATGGGACGGGACAAGAATCGATTCGTAAACATACTGGAATCTACGGGAAATTCCTATTTGGGTTGCATCGGTCAGTATTAAATGCATTATTGCCTTGATTTCCCAAAAAAAGACTGTATAATTGGCGGGCAAAAAACAAAAAACACAAGGGGTTTTGTGATGAAAAAAGGTATTCATCCAGATTACTATGAAATCAATGTAACACGCACCGATGGCAAAACGGTCAAGATGTTTTCGTCGGTCAAGAAAGATTTGGTTTTGTCCACAGACAACCTGAATCATTCGGCCTGGACGGGTCAACGTTCTAATGCGGGCGAAAAAGGCCGCAGAACGGCGGATTTCAAAAAGAAATTTGCAGGCTTTGGTTTCTAACAAGGTCGGGTGCGAACAAAACGGGGGGCGCACAATGGATTTGTTGATAAAAGGTTCACCGGAATTAAACAAAATGTTTATGGCACTGGAGCGTACTGCGACAGGCCTGCGCCATGATTTTGGCGAGGTTGAAAACCTGCAACAATCTTTGCGTGGTGCGCGTGATTTTGTGCATCGTGCCGCCGCCCGAATCGAAGAAGAAATTTTATCTGATTTATCATTGATTCGTCCATCGGCGGGTTTGTTGACGCCGAATGTAGTGCGCGCGGGCGACGGGCGTGACGAATTTGTGCTGGCACTGTCGGGGGCGGCGAATTTTGTTCGTGCGAATCCGCGCTTTGCGATATCTTTGGCATTGCGCACAGGGGACGAAACAAAAATCGCGTTGATTTATTCACCGATTGATGAATATTTATATTATGCCGAATCTGGGGCGGGCGCGTTCGCGTATTCTGCGTTTCATTCGGCGCGCATTCGTGTTTCAAATTTATCAGATGCGACGGATTTAACGGTTGCATATAACGGTGTTGCGGGGAATCCATTTGGTGCGGGCGCGGTTCGTGAAACGGGCTGTCCGGCGTTGGATTTGGCGTGGGTTGCATCGGGCAAGTTTGACGCATTTATGTCCAATACACTGGATTTTGCCGAAGTGGCGGCGGGCGATTTGATTGTTCGCGAATCGGGCGGCAAAATTGACATTGGCGCCGATATAGTCGCCACCAATGGTCATATCCGTGCGTAATTTATCGGCTTTTATTGCTTTCTAATATGCGCGAAACGAATCGGCGGATTGTTATTCGTTCAACGTTCAGGCATCGCGCAATTTCAGATACAGACAACCCCGCATCCAGCATTCGTTGTAATTTTACTCTGTTTTGTGTCAGTTTTAACCGATTTGATGTCGACGACAGCGGGCGACCAAGTTTTTGTCCGATTGCTTTCAAGTTATCAAGGGCGGCTTTGGTTCGTTGCGATATTAAATTTCGTTCAATCTCTGCCGATAATCCGAACGCAAACGCCATTACTTTGCTTTGAATATCATTTCCCAAACGATAGTTTTCTTTTAATGTCCACACCTGGCAATTTTTACTTAAACAACATTCCAGTATTCGCATCACTTCTAACAGCGATCGCCCAAGGCGTGATATCTCGCACGCAATCAGTATGTCGCCCGATTCAATTGTGGACAGTAAACCGCCCAATTTCCGCCGCTGTAAAGGTTCGCGCGACGACACAGTTTCCATAACCCATCGATCAATTGTTATATGATTATTTTTTGCGAATTCGTTGATTTCAAAACGCTGGTGCTCGCATGTTTGTTTTGCCGATGACACCCGAATATATCCAATAATCGCCATATTATACTCCTTTGTTTTTTGCGATAAATTTTTATTTTCTGTATGATCATTTTAAACCAACATTTATGTCCAGTGTTTTTTATTTTTGTTTGATTTTATAGTCCGAACACAAACTTTGGGATTATATCGCTTTATCATTTTCCACATAAAAAATATGGCGCAGATTGTGCGTTTGTGGTATACTGGCGCATGGGAATGAAAGCCGTAAAAACATGAGAGAGCAAAAGATGAAACAACCAAGCACAAATAATACAACTATGCCGAAAACATTACTGGGGTTCTATTTCAAGAAATGTTTCCCCGGCTTGTATAAATGGATTATTTTGTATATGGTGTTGCGTTTTTTAAGCGGTTCAAATTTAGTAGTATGGCCTTATGTTGAACGTTGGATTGTCGCTATGTTCGAAGGTGCGCCAATGGGGACAGCGATATTTGCACATGTTTTACCAACTGTCGCTGTTATTGTTTTTCTGTTATTTAGTATTTCTGGCTCGTTTGTAATTCGGCAACAAGTTGAATCTATTTTACTGCCGTATATGAGGAAACGGATTCAAACATTATTGACAGATCACGCGCATATGCAATCAACATCATTTTGGATAAATCGTATGGCCGGCTCCATCAATACAAATATTGGTTATTGTGCTGATGGTGCCAAAATCGTTATTACTAATATTTGGACAATGTTTGTTAGATTGGTTATGCTGATTATCAATTCATCATTGTTATTCACGGTCAACAAATACATAGCTATAACATTTTTGTGTATGTTTGTGTTGCGTGCTGTTTGCGTATGGATATTGCGTAAACCAATCAAAAAATCGGCCGAGGATAGCGCTGGCGCACACGCTGCTCTTGCAGGGAAAGTTTTGGATAGTTTCGGCAACAATGCAGTTGTGCGTATGTTTGCAGCAGCAGGAAATGAACATAATTATCTTGAAAAACCGCGCCAAGAATCTGTTGATAAATCTCGGCGTGCACTGTTTTTTCAGCGTTTATCTTGGGCGATTCCGGACCTGTTTGAAAATATAATGTTTGGTTGCATGTTGTTGCTTTGCGCGTTTTTATACAGTCGCGGAAAGATGCAAATTTCTGATGTGGTCTACAGTGTCGCTGTTTACAACAATATTATGTGGACCATAACCGCACTGATTGAAGAAATTCCAACAATAATTGACGAGATGTCGTCGGCGAACAAAGGGTATAAAGAACTGGCGACGCCAATTGAGGTTACCGATAAAGATAATGCGCCGGAATTAAACATTAAACACGGTAAAATCGAATTAAAGAATGTTTCGTTTGGGTATAAAAATCGCCCTGTGTTGCGTGGGCTGACATTGACAATCAAACCAGGCGAACGTGTTGGTATTGTCGGGCCATCGGGGTCGGGCAAAACAACACTGGTAAATTTACTGATGCGATTTTATGATGTGAAACGCGGTGCGATTCTGGTTGACGGGGTCGACATTCGCGATGTGAAACAGCAATCACTGCGCGAAAATATATCGTTTATTCCACAAGACCCCGCGATGTTCAATCGTACGATTGGTGAAAATATTGCGTACGGTCGTCCAGGCGCAAGCATTGCCGAAATCAAACGCGCTGCGCGTTTTGCGTCGGCAGATAAATTCATCGCATCGACCGAGAAAAAATATGACACTTTGGTTGGCGACCGCGGAATAAAAATGTCGGGCGGACAACGGCAACGAATCGCTATTGCGCGCGCGTTTTTGAAAGATGCACCGATACTGATTCTGGACGAAGCCACATCCGCATTGGACAGCGAAACCGAGGTCGCAATCCAGAAATCATTTGAAAAACTGTCGCACAATCGAACAACGATTGCGATTGCGCATCGGCTTTCTACGCTGCGAAATATGGACCGAATCGTTGTACTGGACCACGGGTCCATTATCGAATCGGGCACACATAAATCATTGTTGCGGCGGGGTGGTGAATATGCACGGCTTTGGAAAATGCAATCGGGCGGTTTCTTGCAAGAAGATAAAGGCCCCCAGAGTGGCAAAAAAAGAACAAAATAACATACCCAGTCGCCAACGATGATTCGATGTTTATCGTTCTGCGCGACTGTGTTTTTTTAACAAAAATTATATAACAATACTTGGTTAAATTCGAACTTTTAAGATTACCATCTTAGGAAAACATACATCGGTTATGCGGTTGATTGTGTGAATAAATTCAATTATAATAAGAATATATCTTTATTGTTCTAGCAATACAGAAAGGAGGAAAAATCATGACGCATGACGATTTATGGCGGGCGATAGTTAAACTGGCGGCATCACGAAATATGTCTTGTTCAGGTTTGGCAAAGTTTGCAGGACTGGATGCGACAACATTCAACAAAAGTAAACGATTCAGCAAGTATGGTCAGCCACGCTGGCCGTCTACATACAGCCTTGCAAAAGTATTAAATGCAACCGGTATCACAATGTCTGAATTCGTACAATTTATGCCACCACACGATCAAAATTGCCCCGAACGGTAAATCAAAATTGTCCAAAACACCCGCATATGCGGGTATTTTATTTGTTCAACAAATCAATCATCACGTCCAATACGCAAACTGTATTTTATATGCGAACCAAATTTTATCGATACACAAAAAATATTCCGCTGCACCCTTGGTAATATGCATAGTTCAATACGCCCGATACCATGCATACGTAATTGCACAATGTGCACTAAATTCAATACGATTTTTTCGCCCGATGTGTTCCATATAAAAGATTTTATCTTTTTATAATACTGTATCGGATGTCGGACGCGATAACTGAACGGTATTTCGTCACGCAACAGACCAGTGTAATAGTCGCTGTTCGGATTGCAGGTTGTGCGTATCTGGCGCATATATTTGAAATCATCTTTGCCTGGATACAACATAAAACAATTTACCCAGCGCACCACACAATCATAGGTCAGGTATATATCGTGACCGTCGAACATGTCCAATACATATTTCGCGAAATCGGTCGCACCGTCCGAGATATCTGGATAAATACGGCGTATAAATTTTTCGTCATCGGATATGGTTTCTTTATATATCGGTGTGAAATCTGGCGCGATTCCGTGAATTGGGTATTCAGGCGATGTCATCAAAAATTCCATCAAATTCCATTTGTACACGGATTCGGGGGGCGTATTGGCGTGTGAATCAAAGAAACTGAAATGCCGACTATTGTGCATGGGGCGCGCCCACCAATACAAACCAGTTGCACAACCAGAATCACCTATCGCCGCAGTTATCAGATTCTGGGCCGAATAATTTTCTGTTCGTGTATCAACAATTCCGACATTATGATTATCAGAATTCAATATATATTCATTAATGTATGCTTTATATCGCAGGAAATTATCCGCCGCCAACGATTTGAATAATTCGATATTTGATTCAATAAAATCCGCCATGGTGTTTTTTGTAAAATCATATTGATGATACGCTGTTGCCAATTTTTTATTTTCCAGACAATAATGTTCGATGATTGCCCGCTGTTGCGCGATGGCCACCGATGACGCGTCCGTCCGATATTCTAATCGACATATCAGATTCAGCAATCGTGGCGCATAAACATATTTGGTTTCAATATCGTGATTAAACATCGTGAATACGCGTTGCAGTGTATAACCATCACGCGCCACAAACAACAAAGTGTCCAAATTTTCAATGCGCGCAATCGATTCCAGCCAGCGTGTATAGCCATAAATAGCCGGTCCAGCATACATCCACCCAAGGCGATACCAATAATTGGTGCTTTTGTTGACCGTATGACTGTGCAACGCCATCATTGATACCAATACAGATGCACCAATGTCACCATTTTGCGATTTCCAAAAATGTGCAATACGTGCATTGGATTTCATATAACGATTTATTATCGGGACAATGCGAATCGCAGACATCCCGTGCCGACGCGGCATATCGTAATCACTGAGTTTATTATCACCAATGTGCAAAATTTTCTTTGGTGGCATGCCAGTATCACGAATAATCGCATCAAACATAGTTCCCGCATGCTTTGTTTTGTTTATATCGCAACTGACATATATATTATCAAACCCATCAAATCCATTTTTACGCAACACATTGGATATAAAATCTGTTGGCAAATACATATCGGATGCGATAATAATTTTCTTGCCCATATTGCGCGCAGCATTCCACACAGCACACATATCAGGATTCGGGCGCAATACCATATATTCCCAATCAAGTTCAGACTGTTTTAATTCGCGGAAATTGTCATCAATTTCATCGTAAATATCGTCCAGCGTCACATCGAACTTTGTCGTATTTTGGCGTGCGCTGCGTTCGGCCGATATGCGGGCCCTGGCAAACGATGGGCACCTAAAACACCGCGCCATATGAAAGAATAAATCAGTTGGCCGAACATATGGACGCACCAGCAACGTATCAAACACGTCAAATGAAATTACATCATAATTTTTGATTACATTGATAATATGATTGGTATCCATTTTATCATCCATTTCTATGTTCAAATCTGGCACGGATGATTATGGTTAAAAATCGCGACAAACGCAAGAATAATGTTGATGGATTTCGGTGGTTTACAATGCATATCCGCATGTGTTGCAACCGCATGCAATCGGTCCAGGCACACAGTCAACAACCGGTATATTTGACGCATCGATTTCCACTGGTGCATATTCTGTGACAAAAACTGGTTCCACAGGTGCCGTATAAACGACCGTTTCAATATGTGGGATTTGTGTTTCACAGACAACTTCGGTTATAACCGTTTTGTGTTCACGAACTGCGCGCTCTAATTCTGCGTGCATTGTCGCCGGGTCACAGTTATTTGTGCGAAATCCGTAATAATTTGCCGATGCAGATGTCGCAACCAGCGCAGAAAACAAAGAAACTAATATTGCTTTTTTCATTTTTTTTACCTTTTTGCATTTAACAAAATCCATCAACAGGCCAAAATATAGCACAAAAGCATCGGTTGTCAATACAAAAATCCAAATATAAACATTACAACAAATGCGACTGTTCTAACTGGCGCTGGATAAAGCGTTCTCTGGCAATCCGCAGATTTTCTGCTGCATCTTCTAATGAAACAACAACTGCATATGACGGATTACCCCAAAAACTGAAAACATCTGGTTCAGTAGAGGTTGGGTGCCGCAGTGCGGCAATATCTGATTTGTTCATTTTTATTACCTTTTATTTATTGTTTTGCATTTTGTTCGGCCACATATTAGTACAAAAATTTTATATTGCAACAAAAAAAGCCCGTCCGCTGTCGTTCGGCACCTATACGCGGTGCCGTGACTACAGCGAGATTGTACGGGCGGATTGTTTACCGTTTTTTGATGTTTTGATTTATGTGATTCAATTTATGGTCGCTGTATTTGCGCCATTGTTTTTCAAACTGGTGTTGAAAACGCGCGTCATCAAATTTCATCTGGACGGTATCGCCATTGTATTTCAAGACATGCATATTGTCAGACACAGGTTGTTTTTTAATGTGTTGACCATAGTTGCGCATTTTCCATTCATGTTCGAATTCGCGTTGCACAGCACCACTGTGAAAAACGAATTCCAATGTATCGCCGCTGTATTTCAAGATTTCAATTTTGTTGTATTTTTCTTTTATGCGCGCTTTTTCCTTTTGTTTATCAAGGTAATATGGATACCCCAATTCAAGGCCAGCCAGCGCAATAAACATCGCTATACATGTTAAAAACAGCACTGCTTCTTCGCTGAGTTCAATTTTTTTCATATTTAATCCTTTTTTGCGTATCAGACGGCAGAATTGTATTACAAACTTTACAGTTGTCAAGTTAAAATTTAATGTCTGACTAATACATTCTGGGGGAATAAGGCAATTTTTTTATTTTTTGGAACGATTGTAAATTCTGGGTTATTCATATCGCCACTGGCATAGACATTACGCAGTTTTTGATATGTGTTTATTTTGTTATATTCATCTGGCGACATAATCGCGGTTATCAAATACCGCCCTGGCACATCATGAAAACCGAAATCAACCAAGTTTCCGACAACTACATCGGTATCTAAAAATTCTAACTTTGGTTTACCTGGGTCAAACATGCGCAATTTGCCATCGATTTCAACCGCTATTACTTGATGACCGCCGATTGTGTGTTCTTTACCATTACGCGCGTCGTTCCAATCGGGTTCATATGCGGTACAAACTGCGAAACACGGCAACGAATCCCCCGCCAATTTACAGAATAATCTTGCACGACCTGTGAACCTATCACATTTCCAGGGATTTTATTTTTGATAATTTCATCCGCAGTCAATGAAAAATGCCAATCGCGTCCAGTAAAACCCTTTGATTCCATATACTCACGGCGCGTCCGCGGTCCCTGGGCACCGCGCAGGATTTCATGCAATTTATTTAAAATTTCTTGTATTTGTTTGGCAATCATGGCGTTTTTACAATTTAACCTCTATCAATTTACCACCAATGGCATAGGTTACTGGGACACCGGCACGACGGGCGCGTTCCTGGGCACGGTGCGCCCCCCGATTTGCCAATCGCAATAATTTCGCCGATAACTCGTAATTCTTTTTTTGCATTTATTTCGCCTCTTTCTTGAATTTATTATAAACAACTGCGCGTAATTTATCTGCTGCTTTCTGTGCGCATTCTTTTCAGCGTGTTTGAGATTAAGTATTGAGTGTGAAGTTTTTGGGGCATATCTGTGGAATATTTGTAAAAATGTGAATCTACTTTGCCGTTGGCTGTATATTCAATAACTAAAACGCGGTGACCAACACGAATAAATATTTTACCCATTTTCATACCTCTTTGTCGTTATTATCATATAAATTCGGGAATATTGCAATCAAAAAACCGCCTGTGCGGTTTTTCTGGCCCTAATGGGCAATGCGATACAAGGCGACTGGCCTATCTTTGATGTGCATTTTTGTTTTTGTGTAATATCGAAAGTCCATCGATGCAGTTGCGCGCCCATAAATCCGACACATCTGGGGTGCCATTAAAGGCATCCGCGATATACATTATCATTTCATCTTTTGGCATATCAGTTATAGAATCGTACTGTTTTTTAACACAATTTGCGCCATTTTTATCTATGACGGTTATACCTTTTTGCAAATTGGCATCTGTTGTTTTCAAGAATTTCATTTTTGTTCCTTTTTTGTCTGTGTTGGGTTTAAAAAAACCGCCACATCTGTCTCGCTGTGCGCCAACGAAAGCGGATGGGCGGTAAATTTCGGTTTTTATGCATAACTGGATTTATTCTGGCGACGACCTACTCTTCCGTGGCTTAAGCCAAAGTACCATCGGCGATACGGGGTTTCCCTGTCTGGTTCGGAATGGAACAGAGGGTGACTCCCGCTCTATAATCACCAGAATAAATCCAGCGGAACATCATAATAAATCAACTATACAACGTTCTCTTCAAGCATTTCGTTTGGAAAACCAAACGAAAGATAAAAAGTCAATGGTTCGATTAGTATCG
>Ga0310786_10003665_pt1 | contig 22118 bp, 19 predicted proteins | sample AusTroGonzalo_MG_FD_203881 | JGI IMG/M metagenome (GOLD analysis project Ga0310786, IMG submission 203881) | Bovine rumen microbial communities from tropical cattle in Woodstock, Queensland, Australia - Gonzalo_03 (v2) (version 2) | ecosystem: Host-associated > Mammals > Digestive system >...
AAACGAGCTAAACTTATTTTGAAATAAGGTAAGCTTATTTTGGACGAAAACGAACCTTGCATTTAACCACCATTAACAATTACCCTATTGTGCAGGTGCCTGATTTTTAGTAACTTTGCCGTTGCAAAGAGGAACTTTTGGAGCAGCGAGAGCCAACAGGCTAGCATGATTGGCCGAGCCGTGACAAAAGTCAACCTCGAAAGCAGAGAGTATTAACACAACACAAAAACTAAACTAGAAAAGAATTATGGTAGAACTGAACCTTTATCAAGACAACCGACAGACCAGCGAATTCTACAAGAAGTGGTACGCCCGCGCCAACTACAAGGAGACGATCGACGTGCCGAAGCTGGCGAAGCTGCTGAAAGCGCACAACACGAACTGGAGTGAGGGTGCCATCGCGGGTATCCTGCGCGACATGGTGACCGAAATCCGCGAGCAGACCTTGAACGGCAACACGGTGAAGATTGACAACCTGGCCATCTTCAAGTGCTCGGTGGAGGGCCAGCCCGTGAACACGCTGTACGACAAGACGAACGACATCGTCATCAAGGCCGTCATCGGTCCGAAGACCGCCCGCGACCCGAAGACGGGCACCGTGAAGCCCACGGGCAACGCCATCCACTCGATGAAGCTGCTGGCGCAGGCCACCGGCGAGTACTCGAAGGCGGAGCTGAACAAGGACGCCGTGCTCGGATGGTCGAACCTGGCGGAGAAGATGATCAACGACGCGAAGGCGGCTGCCCTGGCGGGTGACTAAACGGAGCCCCGAAAGGGGCTTCGCTTATTGGTGGATGGTGGAGGATATTGGTGGATGGTGGATGGTGGATGGTGACGGGAGGTCAGCTAAAGGGCGGAGAGAGGTCCTGATATCTGCCTCAGCACCAGCGCTCATCACTATCCACCATTCACCATCCACCATCCACCATCCACCATCCACCATTCACTATCCTCCATTCACCATCCACCATCCACCATCCACCAATACCATCCACCATCCACCATCCACCAATACCCAACACCCAACAAAATGAAAAGAATTATGAAGCTGAAGAACCGAATCATTGAGATTGGCCTGAAGATACTGATTGCCGCGCTGACGGCGGCCCTGACGGCCATCACCACTACTAGCTGTATGGGCTACGGCCCGATTGACTTCTGATGTCACAACAGGGAAATCCGAAAATGTGCGCCCTTCCGCAGTGTTTACTGCAGAAGGGCGTTTTAATGTGACATTGTGACATGTGACATTTTCACTTCACGCCGTTGGTAACGACGAGCCACGCGCCGTTGTACTGGCAATCGTAACGCATCAAGGGGTCACCTTTGTCGCCGCTGACGACACCGCCGGTGTCGAGCATATAGCTGCGGCCACACTTGGAGCAAAGGACCTGCTGACGGTTGCCGGTGAAGTCGAGCGTCTCCAGCGTCTCGCAGTTGGGACAGCTGCGGTCGTAGGCCACGGGGCCGTTGAAGTTGGTGCAGCCGATGATAAGTCCCGTCGCATTGCTGCGGCCGAGCTGGAAGAGACGGCGCTGCTCGTCCTCGTCGCGGATGATGATGTCCTCGGTGGGCGTCACGCCGTCGTTGCTGGTGACGTAGACGTGGCGCAACGTGGTGCGGCCGTCGCCGGTGGTGGTGACGGTGACATACATGCCGGGACTCTGGACGGCGGCGAAGGCGAGGCTGGTGGGGTGCGTCTGCTGCTTCAGCATGAAGTTGCAGGCATAGCGGCGACTGAAGGGATAGTCGCCTTCGCAGGCGCTGACCAGCAGGACAACGGCGAGGAGGGCCAGGAAGGGACGAGCCATGAAAAATTAAAGAATTGAAAAATTGAAGAATTGAAGTTTTTGAAGTACTTCCTATACGTTTAAGAGACGGTTCACGGCGGTATCGACACGGTCGAAGCTGAAGCCGCTCATGGTCTGCTGCATCAGCTCACAGATGCGGTCGTTACAGAGGTTGCCGATAGAGCCCTCGTGGGTGTGGTGTATCGACTTGTCGGCACGGAAGGTGCCTGCCTCGATGTCGAGGCCCACCTTCTTGTAGGCATCGCGGAAGGGCATTCCCTCGGCGGCAAGGCGGTTGACGGTCTCGACGGAGAACATCGGGTCGTACATCGGGTTGTCGAGGATGTGGTCGTTGACCTCTATCCGGTTGATGATGTAGGCCGTCATCTGCAGGCAGTCCTTGAGCTCGTCGAAGGCGGGCAGGAAGACTTCCTTGATGATCTGCAGGTCGCGGAAGTAGCCCACGGGCAGGTTGTTCATGATGAGCGTCACCTGCTGGGGCAGGGCCTGCAGCTTGTTGGACTTGGCACGGATAAGCTCGAAGACGTCGGGGTTCTTCTTGTGGGGCATGATGGACGAGCCGGTGGTGCACTCCTTGGGCAGCTTCACGAACTGGAAGTTCTGCGAGTTGAACAGGCAGGCGTCGAAGGCGAGCTTGGCCAGCGTGCCGGCAACGGTGGCCATGGCGAAGGCGACGTTGCGCTCGGTCTTGCCGCGGCCCATCTGTGCGTAGACGACGTTGTAGTCCATGGTGTCGAAGCCGAGCAGGTCGGTGGTCATCTGACGGTTCAGGGGGAACGACGAGCCGTAGCCGGCGGCGGAGCCCAGGGGGTTGCGGTTGGTCATCTTGTAGGCTGCCTGCAGGAACAGCATATCGTCGCAGAGGCTCTCGGCATAGGCGCCGAACCACAGGCCGAAGCTGGAGGGCATGGCTATCTGCAGGTGGGTGTAGCCGGGCATGAGGACGTCCTTGAACTGGTTGGACTTCTGTATCAGCTCGTCGAAGAGGGTCTTCACGCCCTCGACAATGTCCATGAGCTGGTGACGGGTGAAGAGCTTCAGGTCGACGAGCACCTGGTCGTTGCGCGAGCGGCCGGAGTGGATTTTCTTGCCCATGTCGCCCAGCTTGCGGGTGAGCAGCATCTCTACCTGCGAGTGGACGTCCTCGACGCCCTCCTCGATGGTGAACTCGCCGCGCTCGCACTGTGCGTAGATGTTGCGCAGCTCGGCCAGCAGCACGGGCAGCTCGTCCTTGCCCAGCAGTCCGATGCTCTCGAGCATGGTGATGTGAGCCATAGAGCCCAGCACGTCGTACTTAGCCAGATAGAGGTCCATCTCGCGGTCACGTCCTACGGTGAAGCGTTCTATCTCCTTGTTTACCTCAAAATTCTTCTCCCAAAGCTTCATTTTATTAGTAATTAGTAATGAGTAATTAGTAATTAGTAATGAGTAATGAGTAATTATGATCTGACCTGCAAACAGAAATGTTCACAAAAACGTTTACTGTATCAAGGGCTAGCATGGTAACCATAACTACTAATTACTCATTTCTCATTTCTCATTAAAATATTATACATACGGTATCTGCGACAGGGCGTCGGCGATTTTCTCCACACCGTCCTGCAGGGGTCCGCAGACCATGCCCTTGAGCATGAAGGGGATGTCGGCCTTGACGGTGACCTTCATCTTGCTGGTCGTCTCGGTGACGGGCAGCACCTGTATCCACAGGTTGAAGGGCAGTGGCGACTGCTCCGTCTCGAACTTCACGCAACGGTTCTCCTCGCGCTCACAGATGCGCAGCTTGAGCAGGCCCACGGGAGCCACGCTGACCTGAACGGTGTCGGTATCGAACTGGAAGTCCTGCAGTTTGTCCTCGGGCACACGGTCACGCACCCGCTCGAGGTTCTTCAGGTCGCTGATGTTGCGATAGACGTCCTCCACGGGGTACGGTATCGGCTTGATGCTGCTCTCGAACTTTGTCATCTCGATAATCTGTATTGGACTGTTTACTATTTATTTTCCCCAGACGGAGGGGTCTTTGCGCCACTCGTTAAGCACTTGTTTCTCCTCGTCCTTGATATAGCCCGTCATGGCGGCTTCCTCGACGACAGCGTTGTAGTCGGACAGCGTCACCAGACGCACGCCGGCCTGACGGAAAGCCTCCTCGGCAACGGGGAAGCCATAGGTGAACGATGCCACCATGCCGATGACCTCGACACCGTACTGACGCAGGGCCTCGACGGCCTTCAGCGACGAACCGCCGGTGGAGATCAGGTCCTCGACGACGACAACCTTCGATCCCTTCGGCAGCATACCTTCCACCTGGTTGCCCATGCCGTGGTCCTTCGGCTTCGGACGGACGTAGGCGTAGGGCAGGCCGAGCTGCTCGGCCACCAGTGCGCCCTGGGCGATGGCACCCGTAGCCACGCCGGCAACGGCCTCAGCCTCGGGGAACTGCTCCTGAATGGCGTGACAGAGCTCCAGCTTGACGAACGAGCGCACACGCGGGAACGACAGCGTCTTGCGGTTGTCGGTATAGATGGGTGACTTCCAGCCCGATGCCCATGTGAAGGGCTCCTTCGGCTGGAGTTTGATGGCCTCGATGTCCATGAGCATCTTGGCGAATTGATGACGTATTTCTTTCATGTCTTTCGGTTTTGCGGGCACAAAGGTAGTGTAATCTAAACGAAATACCAAATTTATTTGAGTATTTCTGAGGTGCAGCCGTCTTTCAACGAGGTTAAAACGCAATTTATGCCTTTGTCAGTCCGAAGGCGAGGATGCTGATGCGGACGCCCCCGACCTTGAGCAGCTCGCGGGCACAGGCAACGACGGTGGCGCCAGTGGTGACAACATCGTCGACGAGCAGGACGTGGCGCCCACGGAGGTCGGAGCCTTCGCGCAGCAGGAAGACGTTCTCCACATTCTCCTGACGCTCACGCCGCCCCAACTGCGTCTGACTCTTCGCAAAGGCGGTGCGACAGACCATATCGTCGTTGACGGGAAGCCCGGTAACCTCACTGACGCCAAGGGCCAGCCGGCGGCTCTGGTTGTAGCCACGCTGACGCTCACGCCTACGTGCCAGGGGCAGAGGAACGAGGCAGTCGATACCGTCGAAGAACCCCGAGGGCATAAACTCCGAGGCCATCAGCCGTCCCAGTGCCTCGCCGATGTCGGGACGGTCGTGGTACTTCATGTCGTAGACGAGCTGCGCCACCTCCGAGCCGGGGGCATAGTAGCAGAGGGCAGCGACTTTCTCCACGGGGATGATGCCCCAGAAGAGGCGCGCCATCACGTTGTCGTTCGGCGAGAGATGGAAGTTCGTACGCGGCAGACGGAGCTGGCACGAGGGGCAGAGCACCTCGGTCTCCGGTGCCAGACGACAGTGGCAGACCACACAGGCACGCGGTGCGACGAAGTCGAGGAGGCGGCGGAAGATGCTGGTCATCTGTCGGAGGTACAAGGGCGCGAAGGTGCGGGGGTACGAGAATACATGTCACGGCGCCACTTGAAATAGCCGAAGACGGCAATGACGACATAGAGCGCGTAGAGCGACGCCTTGAAGGGAATGTCCTTGTAGAAATAGAGCACGGAGGTGACGACGTCGACGGCAATCCAGATGAACCACTGCTCCAGGTACTTATGTGCCAGTGCCCAGATGCCGACGATGCTCAGGGCCGTCGTAAACGAGTCGGCCAGCGGCACGTTGCTGTTGGTGAACGTCACCAGCAGCCAGTAGATGAAGGCCCAGACGGCGGCGATGATGAGCAGCCAGGGGAGGACGAGGCGGCGGGGGAAATGGCGGATGGGAAGTCTCCCGCCGTCCTCCTCCGACCGGTTGGGGCGTCTCACCCACTTCCACCAGCCATAGACCGTCATCGCCAGATAGTAGAACTCCATGCCGCAGTCGGCATAGAGTCCTTTCTGGTAGTAGAGCACGATGCCAAGGGCCTGCATGGCGAAGCCCACGGCCCACATCCACAGGCTGGCCCTATACTCCAGGAGGATATAGGCCAGTCCGAGGACGGTAGTGACGATATCGAGCCAGTGGTCCGCCAAAAAGGTAATCATAATTACTAATTACTCATTACTAATTAAAAGCGTAGCGTCACATTGCCCATCATCGTGAAGCCTGCCATGGGAATGAAACCTATCTGGTAATAACGGTTGTCGTTGCCATGGCCACCGCTCTCATAGATGGCAGAGTAGACCCAGCCGCTGGCGGCATAGCGACGGTTGAAGAGGTTGCTGGCGTTCAGGCTGAGCACTATCTCCTTGAACCGCGGGAAGGGGAAGGCGCAGCCCGCCTTGCGCTCGCCGGCACGAATGGTATAGCTGGCACTGGCGTTCGACACCGAGTAGGCAGGCAGCGAGCGGTCCCGGTTCTCGGTGTTGTCGAGATAGAGGCGCGACACGTAGTTGGTGTGCCACGTAGCCTGCCAGCCCTTGTAATGGAAGTTCAGGAAGGCGTTGGTGATGTTCGCCGGGCTGAAGGCCAGCGTCGAGTTGTCGTAGTGGATGGTCTGCGAGCCGTTGTCCCAGTCCTCGACGACCTCGTCGAAGTCCTTGATCTTGTTCACGCTCAGGGCGGTGTTGGCCTCGAAGGTGAGCCACGGCGTGAAGTCGTAGCCCAGCTGCAGCTCGACACCCATGCGGTAGGAGTCCTTGATATTGGTGGTCAGGTTCTCGCCGATGTCGCTGAGCAGTCCTGTCTGCACAAACTGGTCGGTGTAGTCCATGTAGTAGGCGTTCAGGCCGAAACGGAAGTCACCGCCGCTGAAGGTGTAGCCCAGCTCGTAGTCGAGCAGCGACTCGGCCTTGGGGGCGGGATAGGAGCCGTTGTCGGTGAAGTTGTTGCGCTCGGGCTCACGGTGACTCAGGGCCACGGAGCCGTAGACACGGTGTGCCCCAAAGGTCCAGGAGAAGCCCGCCTTCGGGTTGAGGAAGTCGTACTTCTTGTCAATATCAAGGGGCTGGTTGTAGTAGCCGCTCTCCTCCTCGTAGAACTTGTCGTTGATGCCGTCGGTCATGTAGCTGACGTGGCGGTACTGCAAGTCGGCAAAGACGCTGAGCCCGTCCGTCAGCGCGTAGGCGGCCTTGAGGAAGGTGCTGGCGTCTGTTTTCTCGGCTCCCGAGTCGTAGTACTTGTAGCAGCCCCCGAGACGCTCGTTCAGTGTGGCATCGGCAGCATAGGTGACGAGGCCGAAGTGGTCGCCCCAGAACTTCTGTGCCGACAGTCCGCCGACGATGTCCCAGCGCTCGTCACGGTAGTTGACGTTACCCACCACGCCGCCAACGTCCTGGCGCAGACCTTTCTTACGCACGAAGTCGGTCTTCTTGACGCCGGCGTTGTTGATGCCAAACTTCTTGGGCTTGTTCATGGGGCGGAACTCCTCGTAGTAGCCGTAGCCGTGGGTGTAGTGCAGGGTGCCCGACGCCGTCCAGCGGTCGCCCAGCTCGCCGCTGACCGTCAGCAGGTTGTGGTTCTGCCAGAAGTTGTCGGTCGTCTTGTCCCAGTAAGAGCCGTCGGCCATCTTGTAGCGCTGCGTCGAGTAGGCGTAGGGATTGCCGGCAGTCTTCTGCTCCAAGGGCGTGATGCTCAGTTCCTCGTAGAGCGAGTTGAACTTACCGAGGCCCTTGTCCCACATATCCTTGTAGGTCTTGATGCCGGTGTTCTCACCATAGGTGCCGTCCATGATGCTCAGGTCGTTGGTGCCGGCAGTGACGCCGTTCCACGCCTGTCCTGTCTTCTCGAAGTTGCCGATGTTCTTGTAGGCTATGCGCAGCCCATTCTTCATCCATGTCAGCCCGCCGTAGTAGCTGCCCGAGCGGCCGCTGGTGCCGTCGATGAAGCCGTCGGTGCGCGTCTCGTGGTAAGCGCCGTCGAGAATCAGCTGGCCGATGCCGAGCTTCATGGCGCCCGTCGAGAACTTGCCGCCGAAGTTATACGTATCGTAAGAGCCGTAGCTGAACGACAGCTCCAAGCCTTTCGTCAGACTGGGCATGGCCGACTGCAGGGCCACCGTACCGCCAAAGGCACCGTCGCCGTTGGTCGACGTTCCCACGCCGCGCTGTATCTGCACCGAGCCCAGCAGCGAGCCGTAAGAGTTCATGTTTGCCCAGAACACGCACTGGTCCTCGGGCGAGTTCAGGGGCACACCGTCGAGGGTCACGTTGATGCGTGAGTCGCCGGCACCGCGGATACGCATATACGTCGTTCCCGTGCCCACGCCGTTTTCGCTCCATGCCAGCACACCCGGCGTCTGCGAGAAGAGGAAGGGCAGCTCGCGGCCCGTCTTCGAGTGGTCGCCGAGGGCCTGCTTCTTGATGTTCGTGACGGCAAACGGCGCATTCTTCTGCGCACGCACGCCGCTGACGACGACCTCTGTCAGTTTCTCTACTTTCGTGGAATCGTAGTGCCACTTCTCCTCGGCACCGGCACTGGCAGTCAGCCCCACGGCCAAAGTCAGCAAAACAATCTTTTTCATGTCTCCTTTTACCTTTAATTAAAAAATCATGTAAAGGGGGTTATCCATTCTACTATCCATCCCTACGTCGGCATTATCCGAATCAGGTTAGAGGGTATCATCTCAGCTCGCAACAGCGGGCACCCCTTGAATTGCGGGTGCAAAATTACTAATAAGAATGCGAAATACCAAATATTTTACGATAATGTTATGAAGAAAGGAAAATAATTCTTACTTTTGTGGCATAAAACAATAACAATATGAAAAAGCTACTCTTTATTTTCTCATTCCTCATCTATCAGTTCTCATTTAGCGTAGCACAGAAGGGCTACCCCATCACCCCCGTACCCTTCACCCAGGTGAAAGTGACGCCCGGCACCTTCTGGGGACAGCGGCTGCAGGCCAGCCGCAACGTCACCGTACCCCTGGCCTTCTCGAAGTGCGAGAGCGAAGGACGCTACAGGAACTTCGACAATGCTGCCGCTCACCTCAAAGACCCCTCGAAGGTCTTTAAGGTCAACGGCGTGGGCTACTCCTTCGACGACACCGACCCCTACAAGACACTGGAGGGCGCCGCCTACATCCTGCAGACCTATCCTGACAAGAAGCTCGAGGCCTACTGCGACTCCGTCATCGACATCATCGGCAGGGCACAGGAGTCCGACGGCTACCTCTACACCGCCCGTACGCAGAACCCCGCCAACCCCCACCACTGGGCTGGCGACCGCCGCTGGGTGAAGGAGGAGGACCTTTCGCACGAGCTGTATAACCTCGGCCACATGGTAGAGAGCGCCGTGGCCTACTGGCAGGCTACGGGCAAGCGCAAGTACCTCGACATAGCCCGTCGCTATGCCGACTGCGTTTGCCGCGAGGTGGGGCCCAATCCCGGACAGGCCTGTGTGGTGCCCGGCCACCAGATAGCCGAGATGGCGCTGGCAAAGCTCTACCTTGCCACTGGCGAGAAGAAGTACCTCGACGAGGCGAAGTTCCTCCTCGACTACCGCGGCAAGACGCAGATCAAGAACGCCTACAGCCAGAGCCACCAGCCCGTCACCGAACAGAAGGAGGCCGTGGGCCATGCCGTACGCGCCGCCTATATGTATGCCGGCATGGCCGACGTGGCGGCGCTGACTGGCGACCAGTCCTACATAAACGCCATCGACAGCATCTGGCAGAACATCGTCACAAAGAAGTACTACATCACCGGCGGCATCGGCGCCACCAGCAGCGGCGAGGCTTTCGGACGCAACTACGAGCTGCCCAACATGACGGCCTACTGCGAGACCTGCGCCGCCATCGGCAACGTCTACGTGAACTACCGTCTGTTCCTGCTCCACGGCGAGTCGAAGTACTACGACGTGCTGGAGCGTACCCTCTACAACGGCCTGATATCGGGCATGAGCATCGACGGCGGCACCTTCTTCTACCCCAACCCCTTGGAGTCGGCAGGCCAGCACCAGCGCCAGGCGTGGTTTGGCTGCGCCTGCTGTCCGAGCAACCTCTGCCGTTTCATTCCGTCGCTGCCCGGCTACGTTTATGCCGTCAAAGAGAATAGCGGAGCGGAGAGCCCCTCTGTCTACGTGAACCTCTTCCTGACGAACAGCTCGACGCTGAAGGTCGGCAAGAAGCTGGTGACACTGAGCCAGCAGACCGGCTACCCGTGGAACGGCGAGGTGACCATCAGCGTCGACAAGAATACGGTGGGCGAGTTTGCCATGAAGATTCGCATACCGGGATGGGTACGCAACAAGCCCGTCCCCAGCGACCTCTACTCCTATGCGGACAACAAGCGCCCGGGCTACACCGTCACCATCAACGGTAGAGCGGCAGAAAGCACTGGCGCGGTAGCAAACTCCAAACTCCACACTCTAAACTCTATACTTACGGATGACGGTTACCTGACGCTGGAGCGCCGCTGGAAGAAGGGCGACCGCGTGCAGGTGGTCTTCGACATGGAGCCACGCGTCGTCCGTGCCAACGACAGGGTGGCAGCCGACCGCGGTCTGGTCTGCATAGAGCGCGGCCCGCTGGTCTACTGTGCCGAGCATCCCGACAATCCCTTCGACATCACCACCCTCGTCATGAACCAGCACCCGCAGTTCCAGACTGGCAAGTGCGAGATTGCCGGCACCGAGGTCGGCACCCTCATGACCGATGCACAGGTATTAAACTACGACGCCGGTGGACGACTGGCGCCCACCGACGTACGTTTGACTCTTATTCCTTATTATGCCTGGTGTCACCGCGGACGGGGACAGATGCGTGTATGGCTGCTACAGAACCTGAAGGCGGCCACTACTTCAGTATCACTCCGCCGTTAGGCTGTATCGTCACCTTAGCCTGACCTTTCTTGTCGAACTTCAGCTGGCGCAGCTGCGGTCCGGCCTTCGGGTCGTCGACGTAGTAGCTGACGGTCTGGCCGGCCCACTCCTCCATCTTGACGGTGAGCGTCTTGGCCTGTGGCTCGGCGTTCAGGCCTGCCACGTACCAGTCAGCATCGTGGCGGCGGGCCAGCAGCACATACTTGCCGGGATAGCCGTCGAGGAAGCGGGTTTCGTGCCACGCCGTCGGCACCTCCTTCAGGAAGTCGAGCTCGAACTGCGGCAGTTCCTCGAGGTTGTTGGGCTGCATGGCGATACACTGAATGCGCGTCTGCGTGGTGATGGCGGCAGCCATCTCGAAGATGTCGGTGGTGTAGCGGCGGTGGCGGCTCTTGTTGTCGCGACTCAGGAACTTGTTCATAATCGTGCCGCCCCAGTCCATCGGCCCCATGGCGTTGCGGATAAACGGATGCAGGCAGAGCTCAAAGGCCTCGCTCCTGGCGTGTCCCTCGCTGAAGAACACATTCTCGGAGGCGAGGACGGCCTCCGAAGCAACGTAGTTGGGATACATCCTCTCCCAGCCACGCGGCATGGTGCAGCCGTGGAAGATGACCTGCAGGCCGTAGCGGTTGGCATCGAAGAGGATGTCCTCGTAGAGCTGCATGGTAGGCTGCTTGTCGCCGCCGAAGAAGTCGACCTTGATGCCCTTCACGCCAATCTTCTGCAGCCATGCCATCTCCTTGTCGCGGGCAATGGCCGTCGACATGCAGTCGCGCGGCGTCTGCGGTGCGTCGTTCTCGTAGCCGTTGGAGTTGTACCACAGCATCAGGTTGACACCCTTCGACTGGGCGTACTTCGACAGCTCCTCAATCTTGTCGCGGCCTATGCGCTCATCCCACCAGTTGTCCACCAGACAGTACTCAAAGCCCATCTTGGCGGCGAGGTCGACGAACTGCACCTGGTCGTCGTAGTTGATGCTCTCGTCCTGCCAGACGAGCCACGACCACGTATAGCGGCCGGGCTTATACTCCGTGGACGGTGCGTATTTCTGCTTCAGCGAGGGCAGTCCGTACTTGCTCTCGACAATGGGCTGCAGCGAAGCGCCGATGACGATGGTGCGCCAGGGTGTGGTGTAAGGCAGGGGGATGCCGGCATAGGGCGTGCCGTTGCCGTTGTTCTCGCCAGCCTGCGGGAAGGCGATGGTGTAGCCCGTCTCCTTGCTGTAGTCACTCAGGTGGCTGCCCACGTAGCTGCCGTCGACGCCCACCTCACTGACCAGCACCCAGGCATTGGGTGAAGCACCGTTCTTCAGGTCCTTCGCGGAGATCTCCACCGGCACACGGAACAAGCAGGGGAAGGTATAGCCCTGTCCGAAGCGCGAGCGGTCGGTCATCGGGGCGTCGGCCTTGTAGTCCTCCTCGTAGCTGGGCTTCGTGCGCTCCCAGCCCGTCATCGGGCCAATCTGCGGGCAGAGGAACGTCGACGTGCCCTCAGGGAAGTTGAACGAGCTGACCTCGCGGCGGATGACACCGCACTTCGGGTTCTCGCCCGGACGGGGAATGTCATAGCAGTAGGACACGATGTTGTTAGCCACGTTGAAGATGACCGACATCTGCTGGCCCTTGGCGTTGGTGAAGGGCACGGTGTAGCGTACGGAACTCCCACTGCGTTTCTTGCCTCCCTTCACGTAGATGGTGGCGTCGCGGAACTGCATACTGTACTGGCTCATCGTCAGCCCCTGGGTGAAGTCGCCGAAGTCGGCCTCGAAGCCCAGACGCGAGGCGGCCAGCACCTCCACGCCGTCGTAAGAGATGCTGTAGGTAGCCACGCCGCCCTCATCACTGAAGGTCAGCTCAATCCTGTTGTTCGGAGAGGGAACGGTCTCTGTCCTTGCCATCATGGTGGCGGCAGTCAGCAGCGCTGCTGCAAAAGCAAATAGCTTCTTCATAACTGTGTTGGTTTGATGGTTCTGCATTGCCTTATTATCTGAGGACCTGTGTGAACTCAGGAGCCTGACCGTCGAGGGCTATCACGTAGACCTTTATCTCACCGGCAGGAGGCATCGCTCCCCCACCCTGACGGGGCTGGTCGGCGGCGGTGAAGAGGTACTCGGTGCCACCGTCGATGGCACGCTGGGCAACGGTCTTGGCCTTGGCGCGGATCATGGGATAGTCGCCGACGGCCTTGTCGAAGATGGCCGACTCCTCGGCACTCACGGCGTGGGGCTCGGAGAAGGGTGCCGGCTTCGTGTATTCGCCCTTCAGGAAACCACCTGCCTTCAGGAACTGCTCCACCTCCTTGGAGACGGCAGCCATGCGGGCGGCACGCACGCCGTAGCCCGGCAGTATCTCGGCCTTCGGTTCTTTCTGGGCAAGGTCCTTGACGCTGGAGTCCAGACCGCCGCTGCCAAAGGTGCAGAAGGGCACAATCTTCTTGCCGCTGAAGTCTGCCTGGTCCAGATAGGTGATGACTGGCGGGGCATAGGTGCCAAACCAGATGGGATAGCCCAGGAAGATGACGTCGTACTTCGAGAGGTCGGCTTTCACGGGCTTGATCTCGGGCGTCTTACCCTGCTGGCGCTCCTCGTTGCTGCGGCTGATGGTAGCCTGGAAGTCGCCGTCGTAGGGCTTCACGGGGACAATCTCCTCGATGTCGGCACCGAGGCGCGTGGCTATCTCCTGAGCCACGGTCTTCGTGTTCGACGTCTGCGAGTAGTACAGCACCAGCACCTTCTTAGGCGCTTCCTTCTTCTGGCCGCACGCTACGGTGGCAACCAACATGGCCATGACGGCCAGCATCATCTTGAATGATTTCATACTGATAATAATTAGGTTTATGTTATTGTTTCACTTTTTCACGACTTTCACGATGCCGATGCTCGCCTCGTAGAGCAGCCAGATGGGCAGGGCCACGACGAGCAGCGTAAACACGTCGGTGGTCGGCGTGATGATGGCCGACACCACGAGGATGGCCACGATGGCATGGCGGCGGTACGACTGCATCAGTCGCGGCGAGAGCATCCCCATGCGTCCTAACAGTCCGCAGACCACGGGCAGCTCAAACACCACGCCCATCACCAGGCTCATGCCTATCAGCGTATCGATGTACGACTGGATGGTCAGCATATTCGCCACGTCGGCGCTCACCTGGTAGGTGCCCAGGAAGCGCACCGTCAGGGGGAAGATGATCAGGTAGTCGACGGCCGTCCCGAGGATGAACATCACGTAGGCCGACAGCACAATCCACACGGCGTAGCGCCGCTCGTTGGCATAGAGGGCCGGCGACACGAAGCGGAACAGCTGGTAGAGCACGTAGGGCGAGGCCACCAGCAGACCGGCGTAGAGCGCCGTCTTCATGTGAATCATGAACTGCTCCGTCAGTCCAGTGTTCATCAGGTGCAGCTCAAAGGGCTCGACACCCATCAGGCGGTAGACGAAGAAATCGCTAGACCGCGGCGCCAGCACCACGCGGAACAGCGGCTCTTTCAGTAGGAAGGCAGCCACAGCAGCCACACACACCACCAACAGCGAGCGGATAATCACCGACCGCAACTCGTCAAGATGCTCCCAGAACGTAGCCTTCGCTCCGTCCTGCGACGACGTCTCACTCCTTGGCGGGGTTGTCTGCCGAGTCTTCAATGCCGTCCGTCACCTCCTTCATTCCGTCCTTGAAACTCTTCACACCCTTGCCCAAGCCCTTCATCAGCTCGGGAATCTTCTTGCCGCCGAACAGCAGCAGGACGATGAGCGCAATGACAAGAATCTCCTGCATTCCTAACCCAAAGAGCAACATTCCCTGCATTCCAAATCCAAACATAATCGTAAGGTTTTAATAATTTATGGCGCAAAGATACAAAAATTTCTCATTTCTCATTTCTCATTTCTCATTTTTTTCGTAACTTTGCAGCGATTTTACATGCCCTGATAGTTAAATGGATATAACAAGGCTCTCCTAAAGCTTAGTTCCGAGTTCGATTCTCGGTCGGGGTACCAAAAAATAAGGGCTTATGTTTCTCGTACTATGAAGAGGTTGACAGAAATACAACAATCGCGACACTCGCTGACCACACAAATAGTACTGTGGGTAGTCGGATTTGTGTCTATACTCTTCGTCACCTCACTTTTTGTCATGTTCCACTATGCACGCCAGTCCATCTATCAGGAGGCGATGGAGAAGGCGCGCCAGACGCTACGCACGACAGAGTTGCTCATCGACAACACCCTGAGCGAGGTGGAGACCGCCACACGCAGTATGCACTGGACCATCGAGAAGCGTCTGAACCAGCCAGAGATCATGGACAGCCTCTGCCGGCAGCTGATGATTGACAACCCGCACATTCAGGGCTGTGCCATAGCCTTCGAGCCGGGCGTCTATCCTGAGTTTGGCACATACTACGAGGTGCGTGCCTACCGCAGCCAAGCTGACTCGACGCAGATACACGTGGCGGTGAATAGCGGACATCAGCCCTACACACGGGAGAAATGGTACTTCATCCCCCTGCACCACGAGAAGCCCATCTGGATAGACCCCTATATCGATGACAAAGGCGGAAAGTCGTCCATCATCACGTCCTATGGTATGCCCCTGCACACCAGCGAAGGAGAGCTGGTTGGCGTGCTGTCAGCGGAGATATCAATGAAATGGTTTGCCGACCTGGTGCTCTCGTTGCGTCCCTTCCCCAACTCCCACGCCACTGTGATGAGTACCGACGGACATCTCATCATCCACCCCGACAGTACACTGAAAGAGCACGAGACGTTCTTCAACGAGGCCTACGGCGACGTGTCCAGCGACGGACACCTGGCGGCCATCTCGATGAAGACGGGACACATGGGCCACAGCAAGATGCATATCGGCGGCAAGCCTAACTTCATCTTCTATCATCCCTTTGAGAATGCAGGATGGAGCGTTGCCATCGTTTGTCCCGAGAGCGACATCTTCAGCTCCTACTATTCGTTGCAGCGCTATACGCTCATCATCAGCCTTTCGGGACTGCTGTTGCTGGCACTGTTCTGCCTGTTCATCAGCCACCGTCAGCTTCGTCCACTACAACGGCTCGTTGACAAAGCCCGCGGCATGGCCCAGGGACAGCTGGACGTCCCAGTGGAGAACAGTCACCGCACGGACGAAGTGGGCTACGTACAGAACACGTTCCGACAGATGCAGCAGAGCATCAACCAGCACATTGCAAACATCACCCATCTCACCGATGTGCTGCGACAGCGCAACGACGACCTGAAGATAGCCTACGAACAGGCCCGCGAGGCCGACCGCATGAAGGATGCCGTCATCATAAACATGAGCGACCGCATGGAACAGTCGGTGAAGGCCATACACGCCACCGTCGGCTACTTCCAGCAGCATGTGGCCGACATGGACGCCACCGAATGTCGCCACATGGCTGACAAAATCCAGACACACACCGAGACCACGACCGAACTGCTGGGCAATCTCCTTGACATTGCCGACAGGAAAGAACATGGAACGAAAGACGAGGAGGGACGCCCATGATTGAGATGAGGAAACACATACGAAAGTCGCTGTCGATAAGGTTGTCACTGGACATCCTCTTCCTCGTCATACTGGTCTTCACGCTGTCGCTGGGATTCCTCTACTGGCAGTCGCGCAACATCATACGCCAGGAGGCCATCGACGAGGCATCGCACGTGCTCGACAACACGGCGCTGCGCGTCAAAAGACACATGCTGGAACTGGAGACGGCTACACGCAACATCTTGTGGCTCGTCAACATCAACCATGAGCAGGACTCGCTGCTGAAGTATTCCCACCGCATCGTCGCCAACCACCCCCATGTGAACGGCTGTTCCATCACCATGGAGCCCGACTACTATCCTGGCGAGAAGTACGGATTCTCGGCATACTCCGTACGCATAGAAAGACCGGAGGCAGAACAGCCACAGAAAGATTCCGTAGCCACCGTGCGGGAGGCAGAATACAACTACTACGACAAGGTGTGGTACAAGACCCCGCGCCATGAGAATGCTGCCTGCTGGGTAGACCCCTTCGACGACTTCAATGCCGGCACCCTGTCCAGTCCCGAGATGATTGCCTCCTACTGTGTGCCGTTGTACGACAAGCAGAAACGATTCATCGGCGTCATCTCGACCGACCTGTCGCTGAAGAAACTCACACAGACCATCACCGCCGAACATCCCTACGACAACTCTTACTTCATGATGCTGGGAGCCGACGGTCACTACTTCGTGCACCCCGACACTACCAAGCTGCTGAAGCAGACCATCTTCACCGGCACCGACCCCAGGGTTCATACCGACGTCGTGGCACTGGGCTACGAAATGACCAACGGACGTACCGGCCACATGGAGGTCAGCCTCAACGGAAAGTCGCACATCGTGCTCTACCGCCCGCTTGAGGGCACACAGTGGAGCGTGGCCCTCGTCTGCCCATCGAACGAGCTACTGCGCGGATACAACAGGCTGAACTTCATCCTGCTGCCCTTGCTCGTCATAGGACTGCTGCTGCTCGTGCTGGGCTGCCGCCGCATCGTGCACCACTTCATACAGCCGTTGGGACTGCTGGCCGCCGAATTGCGGCAGATTGGCGACGGCGACTACGAGAAGCCCCTGCCACCGAGCCAGCGTACCGACCTGATAGGCCAGCTGCAGAACAGCTTCTGCCAGATGCGACGGAGCATCAGCCAGCACATCAGCGATGCCGAGCAGACGAAACAGGAGACCGAGCAGCGCACCACGGAACTCGAGAAAGCCACCCAGCTGGCACGCCAGGCCAGCGAGCAGAAGACGCAGTTCATGCAGGACATGTCCCACCAGATACGCACGCCCCTGAACATTGTCCACGGTTTCTCACAGATTCTGCGCGTCGATAGCGAAACGATTCCCGATGACGAGAAACAGCAGATAGCCGGGACCATGTTCGTACAGACCATTGCCCTCGACTACATGGTCTCAAAGCTGCTCACCGCATCGCTCATCGAGAGTCATCAGACCATCAGTACCGACGACACGGTGGCTTGCAACGAACTGGCACGCGAGGCCATCGACAGTGCGGGAACACTCCTCACCACCGACATTGAACCCCGTCTGGACAGCCACATCCCCGACGCGTTCACGGTAAAGACCAACCGCCACCACCTGCTCATCGTACTCACCGAGCTGCTCTTCAACGCCCTTCACTTCACACCGCAGGGCAGCGTCACCATGCACATTGAGGCCAACGGCGACACCGTCCGCTTCGCCATAGCAGACACCGGGCCGGGCATCCCCATCGACAAAGCCGACTTCATCTTCGAGAAATTCACCAAGCTCGATATGTTCACCGAAGGCCTCGGACTGGGACTGTTCCTTTGCCGACGCGTCGTACAGCTCATGGGCGGCAGCCTCACACTCGACACCCAATACACGGGCGGCAGCCGCTTCGTCCTCGAAATCCCCTCAACACCCTAAATAAACCGAAGAGAAGAAACCTTCTGGAAAACCACCATGGACATAGGAAACAAGGCGCCCGAGATTCTGGGCAAAGACGAACAGGAAGTCCTTGCCCATCTCCAAAATAAAGTCCTTCATGTGGGCAATGATTTCTTTCCTCAGTTTTGATTCTTTGTATCGTAGGGGAAGTCCTAACATGTCCAAATATACTTTCTCCTTAAAGAGTACAGGAGAGTTGGGGTATGCTTTCGCCATCTTATTCGACTGAACATTCTTTCCACCAAGCAAAGAACTCATAGTATCTGTCTTGATAGCACGCATCAGTTCCTTGTTTTCCAGTCTTTCCCTCCCTGCATAAAGGATATAGAACAAACGTTCAGCATCTGTCTTACATCTGTTTAACACAATCTGGTGATTCGTCCATCCTGTACAAAACAGCACATTGGGAATTTGTGCCATTTCGAATGGCACAATTACGGAATCATCCATTTGTGCCGTTTCGAATGGCACAATTTCATCATAAGCAACCATGTTGCACCATCTTGTAGATTGTACGATAACTCCATCCACGAGCTGCTGGATCCTGAGTGTGGATATATTCTGCCAATTGTCTAACTACACCATCTCCCCCATGCTGAGGATTTCAGCTTGTTGGAAACGTAGCCTCCCACTTCCCATACCATAGCCATTGATTCGTTGTTTACTACACGAACCACTCGTTCTCTATGAGTAGCTATAATACTATATAAATACGGGGTACTGAAGAAAAAAGTTTGTTGGTGTTTTAACTTTTTGCGCACTTGTTCGTCTAACCAAAAGAAATTGAACAAAGCAATGATAAAAAGGATTCTTTTAGGGACATTGTCCCTGCTTCTCGTCGGCGCGTGTCACGCTGAGGACATCACCATTAAGTATAACGGCTCCAAGGCTACAGTAAAGCAATCGGTAAAGGACAGTGTGCAGGTGACTGTCGACGGCGCCAGTGTCGACATTATCAGCCAGTTCAAAGCCCACAAGCTCACCCTGCGACTGACAGGTAAGAGCGATGACGGACGACTGAACCTGAAGACCGCCGGCAAGGCAAAAATCAAACTCGACGGACTGACGCTGACCAGTCAGGAGGGTGCGCCAATATGTCTGAAGAACAAGAAGAAGGTCGAAATCGTGGCCTGTAAGGAGACGAAGAACAGGCTCACGATAACCGCCTGCGAAGACACTGCCAACCACAAGGCAGCCGTCATCTGGGCAAAGGACAAGCTGTTGCTCTCGGGTAAGGGTGAGCTCAACATCGTTGCCACTGGTGATGGCTGCCGTGGCATCAAGACGAAGGACGACATCACCATCGAGGAACTGACGCTCAACGTGATGACATCGGGCGACAACCTTGGCGAGAAGCCCTTCGGCTTCGGCGGCGGTGGATTCCCCGGAATGCCCGAGGGCGGATTCCAAATGCCAGAGGGAGGATTCCCGAACTTCGGCGGATTCCCCGGAATGCCTAACGACAGCACCAGACAAGGGGGATTCCCCAACTTCGGAGGATTCCCGATGGGTGGCGGATTCCCCGGAATGCCCAACGACAGCACCAGACAGGGGGGATTCCCCAACTTCGGAGGATTCCCAATGGGAGGATTCCCGATGGGAGGCGGGTTCCCTGACTTTGGCAGCCGCACCGAGAACGACAGCATAGAAGGCGGTTTCGGTGGCGGTTTTGCTGGTAAGCACAAGTACGTTGCTTCCACCAAGGGCATCGCCTCGAAGGGTAAGATCACCATCAACAGCGGCAACATCGTCGTCAAGACACAGACCGCCGGTGCCGAGGGAATCGAGGGTAAGGAGGGTATCATCTTCAACGGTGGAAAGGTACGCGTTGACTCGCCCGACGATGCCATCAACGCCAACGCCTGCATCGAGTTCAACGGCTCGGAAGTCATTGCCCACAGCACGGGCAACGATGCCATCGACTCCAACCCCAAGAGCGGCTTCTTCATGCCCTTCGGCAGCAATGAGCAGAGCGACGAGCCCGCCATCGTCATCCGCGGCGGCACCGTCTATGCATGGAGCGAGGTAGGCTCGCCTGAAGAGGGTATTGACTGCGACTTCGCGGCACTCATCATCGAGGGCGGCACGGTCTTCTCCGTTGGCGGCGGCATGGGCGAGATGCCCTCCGTACCCACCAACGAGACGGCTAAGCAGCCCACCTTCCTGCTCATCGGTCTCAACGTCGCGAAGGACGAGCCCATCAGCATCTACGACGCCGATGGCAAGCTCATCGCCAAAGTCACCATCCCCTTTGCCATGCGCCGCAGCGCCAGCCTCGTCACCGCCCCCGCCCTCAAACAGGGCGCCACCTACACGGTAAAGACGAAAGGCTACGAGAAGACCTTCACCCTCAACGAACCATTCACTGCCGTGAGGTAATCCCTGAGGCTTTTCAAAATATTAGCATTTTCACTACCAAACAAATTTGGTACTTCCCTCTTTTTTCATTATCTTTGCCGACGTTATGCTGACGGAGAAGACGATGGAGAAGCTGCGGATACTCGCAGAGTCGGCGAAGTACGATGTGTCGTGCTCGTCGAGCGGCACCGTGCGCAAAGGAAAGGAGGGCATGGTGGGCTCCACCGTCGGCGGCATGGGCATCTGCCACTCGTTTGCCGACGACGGACGCTGCATATCGCTGCTGAAGGTAATGCTGACGAACTACTGTAAGTACGACTGCGCCTACTGCATCAACCGCCGCACGAACGACATCCCGAGGGCGACGCTCAGCGTCTCGGAACTTGAGGAGATCACCATGGAGTTCTATCGCCGCAACTACATTGAGGGACTGTTCCTGTCGAGTGGCGTGGTGAGGAACCCCGACTACACGATGGAGCGGCTGACGGCCATCGTGCGAGACCTGCGTACCGTCCACCGCTTCAACGGCTACATCCACCTGAAGACCATCCCCGGCGCCTCGCAGGAACTGCTACAGGAAGCCGGACGCTATGCCGACCGTATGAGCGTGAACATAGAGATTCCCAAGGAGGAGTCGCTGAAGGCGCTGGCACCGGAGAAGGACCACCAGAGCATCTTCCTGCCCATGAAGCAGATTCAGCAAGGCGTACTGGAGAACAAGGAAGACCGCCGGAAGTTCCGCCATGCACCGCGCTTCGTGCCGGCAGGACAGTCGACGCAGATGATTGTGGGTGCGACGGCAGAGACGGACAAGGATATCCTGATGATGTCGAACGCGATGTACCAGCAACCCACCATGCGGCGTGTCTACTACTCCGGCTACGTCAGTGTAAACACCTACGACCCTCGTCTGCCCGTGCTGAAACAGCCGCCGCTGGTGCGCGAGAACCGTCTGTACCAGGCCGACTGGCTGATGCGCTTCTACCACTTCAACGTAGACGAGATTGTGGACGACAAGCACGCCCACCTCGACCTCGACGTAGATCCCAAGCTCGGCTGGGCCCTGCGCCATCCGGAGTTCTTCCCTGTCGACATCAACAAAGCAAGCTACGAAGAGATTCTTCGTGTGCCTGGCATCGGGGTGAAGAGTGCTGTCCTCATCGTCAACTCGCGCCGCTTTAACCGTATCACCTCCTACCACCTCAAGAAGATGGGCGTGGTCATGAAAAAGGCGAAGTATTTCATCACCTGCGGCGAGCTGACCAGCGCGTTCTCACAGCCCATCATCGGCATCAACGAGCTGCGCCCGGAACGTCTGCGCCCTCTCTTGCTCTCTAAGGCCCAACAAAAGAAGGCTGCAGAAGAACAACAGTTGACGCTCGACTTTCAGGACGAGAATCCATAATGATATCCGTTTAATCAGTATTCCTTCTTATTCCTTGAATACTATTCTGTCTGCCAATTGGAGGAAGTAGTCGTTCGACCAGACATCCAGTTCGTGAGGGTTATTTACAAAGCCTATTACGTCCTCCTTCACTCGCTCGATATCCGTTGTAGCCAACTTGTTACGAAGTAGACTCATAAATGACTCCTTGGTAACTTCCTCACCGTTAAATTCACGGATACGCTCTTGCAAATGCTTGAAATCAAGAGGAGTATTCCATCGTACGTACCACTCAAAGTCGTACCAGTCACGTCCTTTCACCCTGCGTTGCC
>Ga0310786_10003667_pt1 | contig 22110 bp, 20 predicted proteins | sample AusTroGonzalo_MG_FD_203881 | JGI IMG/M metagenome (GOLD analysis project Ga0310786, IMG submission 203881) | Bovine rumen microbial communities from tropical cattle in Woodstock, Queensland, Australia - Gonzalo_03 (v2) (version 2) | ecosystem: Host-associated > Mammals > Digestive system >...
GTAAAGCAATGAATGGTTTGTAGGACTGTCATACTATGGCCGCCGCACGACGAATTTTCGAAGCGGCTGCCTCGGTGCGACAGCCCTACATGGTGGAAACCACCTTATAAACCTTATCCCCGCGCCTGACCAACGACTTCACGGGCTTTCATGTCTTTCAAGGAGCCTTCAAAGATGTCGAAGCAGACGAAACGGCACTCCAAAGGACCATTCCAAATGGGAATCTTGGCGGATGGCTTCAGCCCCACGTGGCGCAAGGCCACGGCATCATCGGTGATGAGCCAGCACTTGAACCCTTGGAAATTGTGCTTCAAAGTGCGACCAATCTCGGCATATAGTTCATCGATGTCGTCCTCTTCAAGGCGGTCGCCATAAGGCGGGTTGATAATCATGATACCTCCACCTTCGGGCGGGGTGAGGTCGTTCATGTCCTTTTTCATCAGGTGGATGTCGCGCTGCAAATGGGCGTAGTTGATGTTACCCTCGGCGATGGCCACGGCTTTCGGAGAACGGTCGGAAGCCCAGATTTCATAGTCAAAATCACAAATCTTATCGTCGGCTTCCTGTTTGACGCGCTGCCACAACTCGGCGTCGTAGTCGTCCCATTTCATGAAACCAAACTCCTTGCGATAGTAGCCAGCCGGTATCTTCATCGCGTACATGGCCGCCTCGATGGGGATGGTACCCGAGCCGCACATGCAGTCCAAAAAGTTGCAGTCAGCCTTCCAACCCGTGAGTTGAATCAGACCAGCGGCCAGCACCTCGTTCATCGGGGCTTTGTCGACTTGTTTGCGGTAGCCGCGATGGTGCAGCGACTCGCCCGAGCTGTCGAATAGAATGGTCACCTTGTCCTCGCGGATGTGCAAGTTGATGCGCAGGTCGGGATTGAGCGTGTTGATGTTGGGACGGATGCCATACACGTCGCGGAACTGGTCGACGATGGCGTCCTTCATTTTCAGGCTGGCATACTGCGAATGGGTGAAGTAGCGGCCGCTCGTCACCGCGTCGATGCAGAAGGTCTGGTCGGTGCGAATCAGCTCAAACCAGTTGATTTCCTGCACTTTCTTATAGAGGTCATCAGCGTTTTTGGCGAAAAAACTCTTGAAAGGTTTCAGCACCTTCAAAGCGGTGCGCACCTCGTAATTGATACGATACATGAGTTCCTTGTTGCCTTCGCAAATGACAGCGCGATGCATGGGACGCACGTTCTTGGCCCCCAAAGCCTTGATTTCATCGACGAGGACATCCTCAAGTCCGGCTGCGGTCTTGGTGATGAGTTGGTAGTTGTCTTCCACGGTTTTAGAAATTTTCGGCAAAGTTACGGTTTATTGTTGAATTGGTGTCAACGAAAATGCGTAACTTTGCGCCCCAATCCAAAAACAAGAGATATGGCTATACCTGTCATCGGAGCGATTATCAAGGCGGCGGCCGAAATCAAGAACATTCCGGTCGAGATACGCCAAAACCATACCGACCCCATCCGTGCCCAACGTCGCGAGCTGCGCAAACTGCTGACCAAGGCTCAATTCACTGAGTTCGGCAAGTTCTACCATTTCGACGAAATCCTGCTCTCGCGCAGAATCATGGACGAGTTCCGCAAGCGCATCCCCGTTTTTGACTACAACAAGATGCACGACGAGTGGTGGTACCTCAACCTGCAAGGCAAACGCAACATCGCCTGGCCGGGCAAAATCAAGTATTTCGCACTCTCGTCGGGTACTTCCGAGGCGGCCAGTAAATACATCCCCGTCACCAAAGCCTTAAACAACAGGATTACCCGGGCGGGCATCCGCCAGTTGGTGTCGGCTACGCGCTACGACTTCCCCGTCGGCTTCTACAACCGTGGCGTCCTGATGATTGGCGGCAGCACCGACCTGCAATATAACAAGGAGTTCGGCTACTATGCTGGCGACCTTTCGGGTATCTCGGCGGGCAAAATTCCGGGATGGTTTGAGGCATTTTACAAGCCCGGACAGAAGATTTCGAAGGTGAAAGACTGGGCCGAAAAGATGGATTTAATGGTCAAGGAAGCCCCAAAATGGGACATCGGCGTCATCGTGGGCGTACCGGCTTGGGTACAAATCCTGTTGGAACGCATCATCAAGGAATACCACCTCAACACCATCCATGACATGTGGCCTAATCTGGCCGTGTATGTGCACAGCGGCGTGGCTTTCGGTCCTTACGAGAAGAGCTTCGAGCGCATCTTTGGCAAAGAGGTGCTGTTCGTAGAAAGTTACTTGGCTTCAGAGGGTTACATCGCCTATCAGGTCGATTTGAAGAAACGCGTCATGCAGCTTTTGGTCGACAACGGCATCTATTTCGAGTTCGTGCCCTTCAATGAGGAGAATTTTGACGAGGACGGCAACATCGTGGCACATCCCAAGACCTTGCTCCTCTCCGAAGTACAAAAAGACACCGAATATGCCCTGCTGCTCTCCACCTGCGCGGGCACTTGGCGTTACCTCATCGGCGACACCATCAAGTTCCTCGACACCAAAGACTGCGAAATCGTCATCACGGGACGCACCAAGCAGTTCTTGAGCATCACGGGCGAGCACCTTTCGCAGGACAACATGACCCGTGCCGTCGAAATGATGGCCGAAAAGTTAGGCGTGACCATCACCGAATTCACCGTGGCAGGCATCCGTCACGAAACGATGTACGCCCACCACTGGTATCTCGGTTGCGACGAGCCCATCGACAAGCAGCAAGCCATCAAGCTAATTGACGAGAACCTCTGCCAACTCAACGACGACTATGCCGTGGAGCGCACCCAAGCCATCAAGGAGCTGTTCATCGACGTGCTGCCCACCAAGTACTTCTACGAGTTTATGGAGCAGAAAATCGGCAAATGGGGCGGCGCCACCAAGTTCCCGCGCGTGATGAAAGGCAAACGCCTCGAGCTTTGGGAAGAATACGTTAACGAACTGAATATAAAATCCTAACGCGATGGAGAACTCTCCTGTCATCTTCGACCACATGCCCGAATTCAGCCGTATCGGGTCGTTCAGCTTCCTGTTTTGGGCTATCGCCATAGGCGTGTTCCTGTCGATGGTCATCAACATGGGACCTGCGTTCATCACCTTGGTACAAACCAGCCTGCATCGAGGCTTCAAGTCGGCGGCATGGTTTGCCACGGGCGTCATTCTCAACGACGCGATGGTGATTTCCATCTGCATCCTTGCCTCGGTGCAAATCGTGATGAAATCTTCGAGAGAGGCGGCCTTGGCTTGTATCGGAGCGGGCATCATCTTGCTGCTGTTTGGCATTTTCACCTATCGAAAAAAGGTCGAAGACCGTCAGGAACGCGACGAGTATATCGAAAAACGCACCAATGAAGTATTGAAGAAGCAGGAAGACAAGCCCGCTTGGTTCGTTTTTCTTGCCAAGGGTTTCGTACTCAACATCTTAAATCCTTTCGTTTGGATTTTCTGGTTTTCGGCAGTGGCCATGGTGGCCGGCAACATGGGCGGCAACAAAGTCAGCACCTGCGTGTTTTTCGCCGTCATATTGGGCACGACTTGGATTTTGGAACTACTGAAAGCCTGGGGCGCGGCCAAGTTAAAGAAATTCCTCGATGCCGAGCGCACTACCTTGATTAATAAGATTGCAGGTATCTTGTTGATGCTTTGCGGGGCTTATTTCATCATTTTCAGGGGAATTATGCAGTTGGTTTGACCGAAAGAACTGGACGGGCATCTTTACTTTTTCGAGTATGGACGGCTGAGGTATTTTAGATTATCCGTCCCGCTTCCTCAAGCAAAAACGGAATGACACCCACATACATGATGCCGTCTTCATCAGTCCACGGCTTTGCGTTTCCGTCGAGAATGACAATCTTGCGGAAAAAATCGCCCGAGTTCTTCAACGAGAAAGTCTCCTGATACTTCTTCACTTCCGTATCCACATTTAGCGCGGATTGGATATACACCTTCTCGCGACCCGTATTGACGACAAAGTCGATCTCATACTGTGACTGTTGCTTTTTGCCATCTTTTACGAGGGTCATTTCCACTACACCCACATCCACGCTGTAGCCTCTGCGGATGAGCTCGACAAAAATCACGTTCTCCATCAGATGCGATTTCTCCTGCTGACGGAAATTCAGCTTGGCGTTCCGCAGTCCGATGTCCATTGAATAGTATTTCTGTGTATTCTCGAAATATCGTTTTCCCTTCACATCATATCGCAGTGCACCCATAAACAGGTAAGCTTCCTCCAGATAATCCAGATAGTTCTTGATGGTATGGTCCGAGGTGTTGCGCTTCATCAGCGAGCCTGCTGCATTGGCCAGATTGTGCGGATTGGTTAGCGAACCAACAGCCGAAGACAATGCATCAAACAAGGCTTCAAGCACCTCATCATCTTTCAACTTGTATCGCTCTACAATATCCTTGATGTAAACCCGCTTATGGAGTCCTTTCAGGTATTTGCGCTTCTCCGTCTCGTTCTTTTCCAGCACTGCTAATGGCATACCGCCGTATGTAAGATATTCTTCCAACGCATCCATCTTTTCGAGTCCGGAAACGGGATAGAACTCCTTGAACGACAGCGGATAGACCTTTATCTCCGATCCGCGGTCTCGGAAATTGGTGACGATGTCTTTCGAAAGCATCTTGGAGTTCGAGCCGGTGACGTATATGTCCAAATTGCTTCGAGCCATCAAGTCGTTCAAGATGTCGTAAAATGTGATGTAGAGCATGTCGCGGTCTTCCTCGGGCACTAAATTCTCATCTACATCCTCGCTCTTCACCTTATAGGACAGCTGGATTTCATCGATGAACACATAGTAACGCTTTTCGGTATTTTGCGTTTTTCGAAGCACATATTCGTAAAGCTCGTTGGGATTCCTATACTTCACGTGTGCTTTTTTGTCTAATGCCAGCTCCACGAAGCAATCTTTCTCCACACCTTCATTCAGCAGATAATTCTTATAGAGGGTGAAGAGCAGGAATGATTTGCCACAACGTCGTATTCCAGTGACAATCTTTACTTTTCCGTTCCATTGTTTGCTTACTAACTCACTAATATACTGATTTCTTTGTATGACCATAGCATTTCTTTTTATGTATTATACTGCAAAAATAGTCGCAATATTCGACCTTTTTTGCAGTACAAAGGTACAACTTTCCCATAAACCTGCAAGTGATCGGAGAAAAAGGATGAACAATTTCAATCCAAGAGTTGATTAGCCATTGTAAAATTTCTTTACACCACTGTAAAGAAACTTTACACTTTTTACAAGCTCTAATTTTGTAATTTATTGGTTTTTAATGATTTATAAATTTAGCACGGCGATTGCTATGGCGAAACGCATAAATAATATTCAAAATACTTAATCGTTAAACATTACAAAAACAAACCATCATGGCTAGAATCTACAAAAAAGGCAAGACCTCTCTTGTTTCCTCAATCCTGAACATCCTCGGCTTGACGGCAGCCTTCGCCGCGCTCTACATCATCCTCGTGCAGGTGCATCACGACCTCACCTACAACAAGGCACTCAAAGACAGCGACCGAATCTATTGCCTCTCTGCCACAGGTGAGGTGTTCGGCAAGGATGCCTATCAAACATGGCTGAACCGTCCGCTTTGCGAGGCTGTCATCGCTAGCTCTCCCGACATTGAGGCAGGCGGCTGTGGCCATTTATGGGGCGATGATTTGCTTATCCGCTTGAGCGACGACCAAGACCCTGTCACAACAAAAGTGACATCTGTAACAAAAGGCATCTTCGATGTATTTGATTTTCAGTTTGTTTCTGGCAGTTTGGACGACTGGGAAGCCCGAAGAGGCTATGCCATTACTGAATCGGCAGCGAAAAGACTTGGTCTGCAAGTGGGCGATAATGTCAAAATTTCATACGGAAACGTATGGGCAGAAGCTGGTATCGTTGCTATCTACAAGGACATGCCAAAACACAGCGACCTTTCATCCTTTGAATTTGTGGTCAACATGGGCGACGACAATATCGACAACAGAAGTGAGTGGTCGTACAACTATTTTGTGAAGTTGCGCAAAGGTGCCAATCCCAAAGATATCGAAAAGATTTCGGAACCTTTTGTCAAAGAACACATGGCTATTACAGAAAACAAAGTGTTGGGTGACGAAGAGGAAGCAAAATTTGTGATTTATCCATATCCGTTTGGCGACTTATACTTTGCCGACAATATCAATGCTGTTGGTAAACAAGGCAACCGCACTACAACGATTACCTTGCTCACTATCGCCATTTTTGTGATGGTTATCGCCTTTATCAATTACATCAACTTCTTCTTCGCCATGGTGCCGCTACGGTTGAAAAGCATCAACACACGCAAAATTTTGGGCAGCAGTCGCTTCCAGTTGGTGATGTCATCGGTGGGCGAATCATTGTTTATGGTGGCTATAGCTTTGGCGCTAGCGGTGGATGTAGTGACGTTGTTCAGACAGTCAACTTTAGCTCCATTAATTGAAACATCATTGGATTTTAGCCAAAACTGGTTCGCTGTCGCTTTGACCGTAGGTTTGGCGTTGCTCGTTTCAGTTGCCGCCAGCATATATCCAGCTTTGTTTGCTACTTCGTTCAACCCTGCATTTGTTTTGAAAGGCACTCTCGGCACCACACAAAAAGGAAAAGCCTTCCGCGTTGGTTTAATAGGTTTGCAATTCACCGTTTCCATCGTGCTGATTATCTGTGCGATTTTCGTTCACGAACAGCGTCATTTCATGATGAATCACGAAATGGGCTTCGATCAGGAATGTCTGTTGCAGTCGCACTTGTCGTGGAAGCTTGCCAACAACCGCGAAACCGTTGAGAATCAATTGAAATCAGATGCTGCAATTATGGATATTGCTTGGGGCGACGGTGCTTTTGTACGCGACAGCCGTATGGGATGGGGACGTAAAGTTCGTGAGCAGGATGCCGGTTTCCAATGCTATCCCGTCTCATGGAATTTCCTGCGTTTCATGGGCATCGACATTGTGGAAGGTCGCGACTTCAGTCCTTCCGACGAGCAGTCTGAGAACGGCGTTTTCATCTTCAACGAGGCGGCAAGGGATATGTATGGAATTACCTTTGAAGACCAGATCATCGGTCATACCAACCATCCGGCTGAGATTGTCGGCTTCTGCAAAAACTTCAATTTTGCCTCTTTGAGGAATGGCATCGAACCGTTCTGCTTCTATGTGTATGGCAAGGATCCGTGGCGTCCTTGCATGAGAATGTTTTTCCGCACTGAGGCGGGCGTTGATGTCCCTGCTGTGATGGAACGCACGGTAAAGACACTCAACGAACTTGACCCCGATTTGGGTAATGGCATGTCATACAAAGTTTGGCCTTTCTCACAATCGATAGAAAGTCAATACAAAAAAGAGCAGAACCTTTCGCAACTCGTCAACTTGTTCACCATTCTGGCCATCGTCATCTCGCTGATGGGCGTGTTCGGCCTCGTGATGTTCGAGACGGAGCACCGCCGCAAGGAGATAGGCATCCGTCGTGTGCACGGCGCCACGGTGCAGCAGATTCTGGCCATGTTCAACTCGCGCTTTGTGAAGATTGTGCTGGTGTGCTTCGTCATCGCTGTGCCCGTGAGCATCGTCATCATGCGGCGTTATTTGGAAGGTTTCGCCTATCAAGTGCCGCTGCATGTCTGGGTGTTTGCCTTGGCGTTGGTGGCTGTTTTGGGTGTCACGATTGCCGTTGTCACTTTGCGGAGTTTGCGGGCGGCTACGGTGAATCCAGTGAAGTCGCTGCGGAGCGAGTGATAATTCCAAAACTTTATGTATTTTTGCACCCGTATGAATTATTAAGCAATTGACAGAAGATGAGCAAGTACGAGATTCCATTTCTGACAGCCTGCATCCATGCTTTCGGTCGGCGCTTCGCCATGACACGGCAAGCAGCGTTCCGCTACCTTCAAAAGCACAAGGGATTGGCTTTTCTAATTGAGTTCTACGATGTGGAACACTTGCAGTCGATGGACGAAACTATAGACGACTTGCTCATCATCTGTCAACAGAACGGAGGGACACTTGCATGATACTCTATCACGGCACCAATCAGGACATTGAATCGATAGACCTCACAAAAGGCATGCGCCACAAGGACTTCGGCATGGGCTTCTATGTAACGCCCGACAAGGCAACTGCCATCCGTATGGCAGAAAAGAAAGCGCGACTATTCAAAGGCCAAGCCACGCTAATTACATACGAACTGGATGAAGAAGCCCTGCGGTCAGACCTGAAGATTAAGGTGTTCCCTGAGAAAGCCTGTGTGGAATGGCTATTGTTTGTGGATGCCAACCGTGATAGGAAAAACGTAGAACCCATACACGACTTTGACATTGTCATCGGCCCAATAGCCAACGACGGTGTTGTCTTGCAACTGACGAACTATCGTGAAGGGATATATTCGCCCGAGGAAGTGGCAAAGTTGCTTCAAGACAGGTATCTCGACCAGCAGTATTACTTTGGCACAGAGAGAGCATTACGTTTCCTTCATAAAATAAGCGTTGAAATCCTATGAACCAGCCTACACATCATCAAATTGCGACATACTTGACCAATTATGCTTTGAGCGAGTTGGTGAAGTATGTGATGGAAGATACAGGCTGCTCCATTGAACAGGCCATGGAGCGCGTGTATAACTCGCCGCTGATGACAGCATTGCAGGATGAGGAAGGCGAATTGTATGTGCAAAGCCCGGCGTATCTATATGAACTGATGAATCTGAAGGATTAATCCATAAACTGTTCAAACGCCGTCCAAGGTGAAACTTTGGGCAATGGTGCCGTCACCTCGATTTGTGTCTTCAAAACGGGATGCTCAAAGGCAATATGATAGGCATGTAGGCTGATAGAAGCGTCAGGATTGCTGCGAGGATAACCATATTTCAGGTCGCCACGGATGGGGCAACCGATGTGCGCCAACTGACAGCGAATTTGGTGATGTCGTCCTGTAAACAACTCGATTTCAAGCAAGTAAAAGTTCTCTGACTTGCCAACAACGCGATAGCTCAACCGCGCCAGCTTGGCTTCTTTGGTGCCTTCGGGTACGACGTAGGATTTGTTCTGTTTCTCGTTTTTGACGAGATAATCCTCCAATACATCAGCCTGCTTGGACGGATGGTTCTTCACGAGGGCTAGATAGGTCTTGCGAAAGTCTCGGTCTTTCACCTTCACCGTCATGCGGGAGAGTGCCTTGCTCGTCTTGGCGAAGACGACAGCGCCGCTCACAGGTCTGTCGATGCGATGGACGAGGCCAGCGAAGACGTTCCCAGGCTTGTCGTATTTCTCCTTGATGTATTGCTTCACATCATCGAGCAGGCACACATCGCCCGTCTTATCGCCTTGCACGATTTCCGACGGGAGCTTGTTCACCACGATGAGGTGGTTGTCTTCGTAAAGAATACGGTCAGCTATGCCGTTCATACTTATTTGGCAGAATGGACTTCAAAGAGATTCAAAAATCCCGTCATCATGAACACGCTGCGAATGCTGTCGCAAATGTTACGGACAATAATCTTTCCTCCCTTGTCGAGAGCGGCCTTGCGCAACGTCAAGAAAATCCTAAGACCCGAACTGGAGATGTAGGAAAGATCGGTGCAGTCCAGAATGATAGTCTTGTCGGCTTCTTCGGCCAGAGCGTTCATTTGGGGAGTGATTTCCTGTGCGCCAGGAGTGTCCATACGGCCTGAGAAATGCACCGTAATGGTGTTGTTTTCACGTGAGGTGTTAACTTCCATGTTGTTAATAGGTTTTGGTTATTGTTAATATGTTTTGTTCTTCTTTTCGTTCGTAACTTACGGTATCCATGATGGTCCGTACAAGATGTATGCCCAAGCCGCCAATCGGCCGTTCCTCCACCCCAGCGGTGATGTCTAATTCTTCTTTGGCGGTGGGGTCGAAGGCTTTCCCGCTGTCGGTAATGACGAAAGTAACCTTGCTTCCCTCAACACAGGCATCAATAGTCACCAAGCCATCGGTTCCTTCGGGATAGGCGTACGAAATCACGTTGGCCACCGCCTCTTCCAATGCCAGATTAAGGTTCGCTATGTCGAGAGGCTCGATTTTCACCTGACCAGTCACCGCATCCACGAACTCGGGCAACAAAGCGATTTGCTTGATGTCATTGTGAAGGGTGAGGCGCTGAGTATTTTTGCTTCCATGGCCTAAATAATGGATGAAAAGCATCGTCAAATCGTCACTTTGTGGAGCCTCACCCACAAATTGGGCCACTTTCTGTTCTATATTCTTCAGATGGACATCGGACCTCTTCCTTCCATGCAGTGCCGCTTCAATTCGAGACTCGCCAAACTGCTCTTGTGTAATATTTTCTGCTTCCGAAAGGCCGTCGGTGTACAAGAAAAGTGCATCGTCATAGTTGAAGGACGTTTCCTGCTCAACAAACTCCATACCCTTAAGAATACCCAGCGGAACGTTAGGCTCTATGGGCAACATTCGGATGGCATCGGTGAGTATCATGGGCGGGTTGTGTCCAGCGTTGCAATAGTGTAACTGGCCTTTAGCCAAGTCAAGCACACCGCAGAAGAAGGTAACGAACATGTTGCTTTTGTTGTCGTCCGACATGGTTTCGTTCATCAAGGTGACGATTTTTGCCGGATTGTCCTCGTGGGCCGACATGGCGCGAAATAGGCTCCGCGTCACCGCCATCACCAAAGAGGCGGGAATACCCTTGCCAGAGACGTCGCCAATGCAGAAAAATAGCTTTTCGTCACGGATGAAGAAATCGTACAAGTCGCCCCCAACTTCTTTGGCAGGAATGATGGCAGCCGCCATGTCTATGTCTTTTCGTTCGGGGAAAGGCGGGAAAGTCTTGGGAATCATCGCCATCTGGATTTCACTGGCAATATGAAGCTCGTTTTCCATCCGTTTCTTTTGTTCATTCAAAGTGTAGTATTTGAATTGGTTTTTCGCCAACACCCTGAGAATAACCATGAGCATAATCAGGCCCAGTAACTGTAACAATTTCACAATCACACTCACTCTGCGCACTCCGCTGTATAACACACTTTCCGGAATCACAATGGACAACGACCAACCCGTTCGCTCCACAGGAGAGAAATAAACATGGTTGGTTTGTCCCTTGTAGCGGACAGGTATCTCACCCGATTGCCCAGAAAGCATGGCCTCGTTGACGAAGTTGAGCCCTTCATAATTATCAGATTCCATAGCAAACTGATCGATGGTTTTGTGCATCACTAACGTTTCCACTGGGCACACCATGATTTGCCCGCTCCGACTGACAATCATGTTAAACGCCTTGGGATACACCATCATATCATCGACAAGCTCCGATAACCAGTCCAAGGAGATGTCGGCAGTCAAGATGGCAGCTATAGTGCCGTCTTTGTCTTTGATAGGCATTGAAAAGGTAGTCATCAGTATGTCGCCACCGTTTTCATCAAAATAAGGCTCCGACCAATAACTGTCTTGGAGTTCCAAGGGTTTGGTAAACCATTCCATAGAAGGATAGTCGTATTCCTCCGTAGCTAACGACAACATTCTAATCTCACCCGTCTTCATGTCGCGAGCGGCATAAGGGGCGTATAAAGGATACTTTTCGCTATAACCCGGGACAAGTGCCATGGTCGACCCGACCACGACAGGATTTTCGCTTACTACCCGTTGTGGAATCCTCTGAATGCTATCTGGACTCTCAAGACACCACTGTGCCACCCAAACACTATTGCGAACGGCAGCTTCGGCTTGGTCCACGACATCCATAATCCTGTTTTCGGCACTTTCAAGTTCGCTCTCCGCCCTGAGGGAAGCTTCTTGCTGGATGGCCCTTTGGGAATAGATGTATTGGATGATAGAAGTGGCCTCCAACGAGATGGCAGCTACAACCACCACCAGCAAGCCGGCTTTCATTGCCACGCCTATTGTTTTTTTATCTTTTCTGTCTGTATTCATAGCATGGATTTTATGTTTCACGAGCCATGGCTATTGGTTCATGAAAGGAAGGTCTTTGGCTTGTTCCAACAAGAGTTCGGCTATGGTGTCGTTGCTCTCGGAGGGGCCGTTGAGTACGTCAAAAAAGTTGCGAATGCCGTCTTTGCCACCGCCGTTTTTCAGGAGATAGGCGATACAGAGGTTCTGAGGTCCGACGGAAGAAGCCATGATGTCGATGTCGGTGAGAGCCATCTGGTAACAGGCAATTTGGTAGGCGCTTTCGGAATACTTCTTGATAATCCGATCCACATCGCCTAAAGTCTTACATCCCAGCGTTTTGAAGACGGTCATATAAGGCATCAGAGACGTCGCTTGGATTTCTGCTTGGTTCAAGGCTGCAATGCGGCGGTTGAGTGCATTGAAGGGGTCTAAATCCAAATAACTACGGAAAGTGTCCTCGTTCAGCGGAACGTCATCTAAGTTGCCCGAAGCCACCAACGCCTGCATCCGCCGACGATAGTTGGTGATTTCCATACGGATGAGGCTGAACTGCTCGTCGGCCAACTCCAGCATACCGGCCAAACGGTTCATGTTGCGGATGTATTTCTTCGGAATCTCCACATTGGACTTGTAACCCGTGTCGTGGCTCATGTTGGCCCAAGCATGTTGCAAGAGGGTGCGCATCTGGATTTCCATGGGGTAAGGCATCCCAGGAATAAGGCATACATAGTGCAGCGACAAGTAACCGAAACTATCCAAGTTGTGGAGCTTGCGCTTGTCGATGGAGTGTTCCCAATCCACTTTGTAAAGCCGCTCAAGGGCTGAGGCTACCTTGTCTACGTCATCTGGATAAAAGGTAATAACACGAATGCCCAAGATGTCAGTGACATCCGCTAAACTCTCGTATTTCGAGCCCTTCAGTTCCAGTTTTCCGGCCAACGAGGATTCTGATTTTATACGCGACTCCAACGCTGCAATCCGAATGCCTGACTTCGACAAATACGCTTGGAGGTCTTTTACGATTTGTGCCTCCGCCTCCACAAACTGTGGCAGATGTTCGCGATATTCCTGAAGGATTGCCTCCGACTGTGGGTCTAAATTGCTCATGACTCTTGGATTTCGTTTTCAACAATTACCCCGCTGCCAATGACGTATGGTTCTGTCTCGTGATAAACCACCCCAAACTGACCAGGCGCCACACCCGAGATAGCGACCTCCGAAACGATGTCAGCACCGCGTTCGGTAAGGCGGATGCGACCGTATGTAAACTCTGGTTGATGCCGTATCTTGAAACGAACCCGCTGACCATCAACGAACTGCAAAGTTGGGTTCATCGGCTGCAAGTCGCCCAAAGGAACGATGTTGGTGTATTGCGCCACGGGGTCATAGCCCTGCGACACATAAACAATATTGTTCGGGATGTCCTTCTTCACCACAAACCACGGCCCTCCGCCCAGACCCAAGCCCTTGCGCTGTCCGATGGTATGGAACCAAAAGCCCTTGTGACGACCTAATTTCTTGCCCGTTTCCAACTCCACAATGTCACCAGGCATCTCGCCCAAATACTCACGGATATAGTCGTTGTAGTTGATTTTACCCAAAAAGCAAATCCCTTGACTGTCATGGCGTTCCGCACTCGGCAGCTTGTATTGTGCAGCTAACTTGCGCACTTCGGGCTTGGGAATGTCACCGATAGGGAAAATGACTTTGCTCAACTGTGTGTAGGTAATGCGTCCCAAGAAATAGGTCTGGTCTTTGAAGGTATCAGCCGCTGTGCCAAGCCAAAAAATGCCATTTTCATCTTCCCACGAGCGGGCATAATGTCCCGTGGCAATCTTGTCGAAGTTGTGGCCTTCCTTCTCCTCGAAAGCACCCAACTTAATCCAGCGGTTGCACATCACGTCGGGGTTGGGCGTGAGGCCTTTGCGCACCATCTCCATAGTGTATTTCCCGACGGTCTCAAAATACTCATGCTGCAAGTCCACAATATCGAACTTACAGCCGTATTTCTTTGCAATATAAGTAGTTATCTCAATATCTTCTTCCGACGGGCAGCTCGACAGGTCTTCCTTTCCTTCCATACCTATTTTAATATAGAAGATATGCGGGTCGTATCCCTGCTCCTTGAGCAACGGCACCACCACCGAGCTGTCGACGCCCCCCGATACCAACGCGGCAATGTTCATCGCCCCATCCCTTTCCTATCGGTCTTGAAGATGTAAAGAATCATCATGATGAGGAACACCGACACGGGGACACTCAACAGCACCCGCAGCAGCACCTGCCCGAAGAGGTGGAAGCTGAACGATTCCATGAAAAACAGCGCGAAATGGTGCACGAAGACCATGCAGAATACATAACGAAAGAACCACATGCCATCCAACTGGTTGAGGTTCGGCTCATAGACGTTCTCAAACTTCAGTGTTCCCGATATGAGCTTGATAATCTGAGGCCTACAAAACGCCATCAAGGTGGTGGCTCCAGCATGAAGTCCTGGAGTCCCTGTGAATAGGTCGACGGACAAGCCCAAACTGAAACCGAGAAGCAACAGTTGCCAGCCTGCTATGTTGATGGGCAACAACATGACGAAAAGAATGTAGATATATGGATGCACATAACCTCCCAAACGGATGTGGTTGACCACAAGCACCTGAAGCAGCACAAGGACGACGAAACGGATAATCTGTAATGCGGTCTTGTTCATTGGAAATTGGCTTTGAGTGAATCAAGTTCGGGTTTGTGAAGGTTGCGGATAACGTAGACGTGACGAAGCGTGGCAAAGTCGGTGGCAAAACGCATCTTGGCGGAACTCAGTGCCCCACTGGATTGTGCCGTGTTCATCTCCACGATGGTGCCCGCCATGAGGTCTTCGGGGAAAATGTAGGAATAGGAGCTGGTCAGCACTGTGTCACCTTCATTCAATATGACGTGGGTCGGGATGTCTTCAACAATGCCGTAGCGGTAGTTGTTGGTGCGCCATTTCAAGCTGCCCAGCTCTTGGGTGTTCTTGAAACGCACGCCCACCACGGAATTGCTGTGAAGAAGACTCAACACAGAGGCATAGTGTCGGCTCACATCGGCCACCACGCCCACGATGCCGTCCGACGAGATGACGCCCATGTCGCGCTCGATGCCGTCGGCCTTGCCCTTGTTGATGATGATGTAGTTGTTGACCTGCCCGATGCTGTTGTTGACTACTTGCGCGGGAATATACTCATATACGGTGTCACGATCGTCAAGCGTATAGATGCTAGCTGTCGTGTCGTACACCACGGCAAGCTGTTCGCGCAGCCAAGCGTTTTCTTCGGCGAGTTGTTGGTTGGTCTTGCTCAGGCGGAAATAATTGCCTATCTCGCTACCCCACTCGTACACCTGCCCCACTGCGTCGTTGGTCGTATTGACCACGCGGTTGCGGTGGAAGTTTTGGCTACGGGCGAGCAACAAGACGGAAATCACTTCGAGCAGAATGAACAGAATGACGAAGTGATGTTTCAGTAAGAAACGCCACAGGTTGTACATACCTTACTTGATCAAGAAAGTAAAGCGGTCGAAGTTCTTCAGGGCGATGCCGGTACCACGGGCCACGGCGCGCAACGGGTCGTCGGCCACGTGGATGGGCAGCTTGGTCTTGGCGTTGAGGCGCTTGTCGAGGCCGCGCAGCAAGGCACCACCACCGGTCAGGTAGATACCCGTGCGGTAAATATCTGCGGAAAGCTCGGGCGGGGTCTGCTCCAAGGCGTTCAGCACGGCGGTCTCGATCTTCATCACGCTCTTGTCGAGGCAGTGGGCAATCTCGGCGTAATTCACCTTGATTTCCTTCGGGATACCCGTCAGCATGTCGCGACCTTGCACAGCGTAGTCATCGGGCGGGTTGTCGAGTTGCGTGATGGCCGAACCCACTTCGATCTTGATACGCTCGGCGGTGCGCTCGCCCACGATGATGTTGTGCTGCTTGCGCATGTATTCTTCGATATCAGCGGTGAAATCGTCACCAGCGATACGGATGGACTTGTTGTTGACAATACCACCCAAGGCAATGACGGCGATTTCGGAGGTACCACCACCGATGTCGATAATCATATTGCCTGTCGGTTCAAGCACGTCAATGCCGATACCGATAGCGGCGGCCATCGGCTCGTGAATCAGACGTACTTCCTTCGCGCCAGCCTGTTCAGCCGAGTCCTTGACGGCGCGTTCCTCCACCTCGGTGATACCCGAAGGGATGCAGATGACCATCTTGAGACTGGGCGGGAAGATGGTGTTCTTGAAATTGATCATCTTAATCATCTCGCGCATCATGTACTCGGCGGCTTGGAAGTCGGCGATGACACCATCGCGCAAGGGGCGGATGGTCTTAATGTTGTCGTGGGTCTTGCCGTGCATCATCATGGCGCGCTTGCCCACGGCGATGATTTTCTTCGTGTCGCGCTGCATGGCCACGATGGAGGGTTCGTCGACGACGACCTTGTCGTTGTATATGATGATGGTGTTAGCCGTTCCGAGGTCAATAGCGATTTCTTTGTTGAGGAATTTGAATGCTCCCATTTTGTGTCAGTTTGTAGTTGTCAGTTGTTTAGTTATCAGTTAATCAATGTCTAAAATGGCGATAGCCGGTGAATACCATACCAATTCCGTATTTGTTACAGCTATCAATCGATTCTTGGTCGCGGACCGAGCCGCCAGGTTGCACAATGGCCGTGATGCCTGCCTCGTGAGCCAGTTCCACACAGTCGCTGAAGGGGAAGAACGCGTCGGAGGCCAAGACAGCGCCGTTGAGGTCGAAGTTGAATGACTTGGCTTTCTCTATGGCTTGGCGCAAGGCATCCACGCGCGAAGTCTGCCCGATGCCCGAAGCGTAAAGTTGCTTGCCCTTGGCGAGAACGATGGCGTTGGAGCGGCTGTGTTTCACAATCTTGTTGGCAAAGACCATGTCGTCAATCTCCGTCGCCGTCGGGGCCTTCTCAGTGATGACCTTGAAGTCGGCGGGCGTTTCGGTGTGCAGGTCGCGGTCTTGGACGAGGTAGCCGTTCAAAGCGGTCTTCACGGTCACGGGCTTGTATTGGTCGGCTTTCAGGCGCAGCACGACGCGATTCTTCTTCGAGAAGAGCAGGTCGAGCACACCATCGGCGTAGTCGGGGGCCACGATGACTTCGATGAAGAGTTTGTTGATTTCCTCGGCGGCCTCAAGGTCGATGGGACGGTTGCAGACCAACACGCCGCCAAAGGCCGATACGGGGTCGCCTGCCAAAGCGTCGACATACGCCTGCTTGACGGTAGGCCTGCAAGCCAAACCGCAGGGGTTGTTATGCTTGAGGATGGCGAAGGTAGGCTCATCGAACTCTCGAATGAGGTTGAGGCCTGCATCGAGGTCGAGCAAGTTATTATAAGACAGCTCCTTGCCGTGCAGCTTCTCGAACATCGCGTCCATGTCGCCGTAGAACGTGCCTTTCTGGTGCGGATTCTCGCCATAGCGTAAGGGCGTGGCCATATCCTCACCAATGCGCAGCGACTTGGCCGCATCGTCTTTGGCAAACCAGTTGTAGATGGCGCTGTCGTAGTGCGAGCTGACGCCAAAAGCGTAAGCCGCGAAACGGCGACGGTCGTCCAACGAAGTCTCACCATTCTGGTTTTCAAGCAGTTGAATAAGTTCTCCGTAATATTTCTGCGAAGGCACAATCAGCACGTCGTTGAAGTTTTTGGCTCCAGCGCGGATGAGCGAGATGCCTCCGATGTCGATTTTCTCAATGATGGCCGAAGCGTCGTCGGTGTGGGCTACGGTCTCCTCGAAGGGATAGAGGTCGACAATGACCAAATCGAAGGGCGGGATGTCGTATTCCTGCATTTCCTTTTGGTCCGAGGCCAGCTGGGTGCGACCCAAAATGCCGCCGAATACCTTGGGGTGCAAGGTCTTGACGCGGCCACCCAAAATGGACGGATAGCCCGTGAGCGATTCCACGGTTTTCACCGTCGGGTCGAGCGGCTTGATAAAGTCGTAGGTGCCACCCGTCGAGTATATCTGTACGCCGTTTTGCTTCAACAGGCCGACGATGTTGTCGATGCCCGTTTTGTAAAACACTGATATTAAAGCTGTTCTAATCTTTTTCAATGGAGTAAAATTTGGCTGATTTTGATTTGCAATATTACCAAAATTATAGACACCACGCAAGGGTTTTGGAACATTTTTTTGAACAAAAATTTCAACTATTTTTTCTGTCTTTGCAGGTCGGTCGGACGCTAAATTTCGTAGTTTTGCAAAACTTTTGGCGAAGTTAAGCCATCAAAATCGAACAATCGTCATGGACCAATCACAAATATTTGATAACCTGTTTTTTTTCATACTTTTTGGCGGAACGACAATGGCAGCGCTCATCTCCTGCGTCTACTTGCTGCTGCGCCAGGGCAATGCCATCGCGGCCGATGTCACACCACCTGTGCGACTGCGCCGTTGGGCTGCGTCATTCTTTGCCGTAGACGTATTGGAGCATATATGGTGGCTTCTATTCTATCTCTATTCCGGTGACGTCCATTCTGTATTTTATATGGTGGTTTGTTCGCTCGACTTTACGACGATGATAACCACGATCGCCGGCACGCTACTTGCCATGCTTCAAGACCGCAAACGGCACTTTTGGCCCTTTATCCTAGCAACGATACCCTACTCGGCACTATTGGTACTGAACATTGTCTATCCCAATAGCCACTTTTTGGTCATAGCTATGGCATACGTCCTGGTATTTTACGGGCTCTTTACCATATATATAGTGTTTGCTGTCAGGCAATACGGACGCTGGCTGCGCGACAATTATGCCGACTTGGAGCATAAGGAGGTACGGCAGAGCTATATGCTGATCATCGTCTTCTCTCTGTTTGTCATCTTCTATGGGTTAGCCGACAACATCACCATCAGCTACTTTGTGCAGTTTATCGGTCTCGCGCTTTTCGGCTTCCTGTTGTGGCGCGTGGAGACGCTTCAACAATTGGATGCAGCGACAGCCGAAAACACCGACGAAACGCCTGCGGAGCCAGAAGCCGTTGCACCATTGACCATTCCCTCCGACATCGGGCAACTGCTTGAGCGGCATTGCGAGGGCGAGCAGCTTTATTTGCAGCACGACCTCTCCCTTTCCCAACTCTCTCAAATCATAGGCACCAACCACTACTACCTCAGCCAGCATTTCACCCAGCAAGGGCTGACCTACAATGCTTACATCAATGACTTGCGCATCCGCCACTTCATCGACCTCTATCATGAAGCCGTCGCCAACCAGCGTTCTTTTACCGCGCAACAGTTGGCCCACGAGAGCGGTTTCCGAAGCTACAGCACCTTCAGTGCCGCCTTCAAACAACGCATGGGACAGAACGTGACGGCGTGGATGAGTAGTGAAGCTAATTTAGGATAAAAACATTATGCAGTCATAACATTGTCAGGCGGTGTGGAAGGCGAAGGGGTGTTTCTCAAATAGGAAGCAATTTTACCAATCAATTCTTCCGGGACCTCGTTCCTTCGGGCTACTACTGGGAACTGACGCACCGAATCTCTCACTTCGTCAATTGCTTTTCGTGCGTCTTTTTCCTTCAAGTCGAATTGCCCGGCCACCTTTAGCATGTCCTCATCGGTGATGTCACTCACCTTGAAATTGACGCTGAACGTATGGTAATTCTCAAACGGCAACGCCTCCAAATCCACGCTGAAGGTCAAGTCGTAAGCTGGTGCCAAGCTCCATCGGCCTTTGCGATCCATCAGGAATGAGAAATTCTTGGCATGGTCGTCCACGTTGCAGGCTATCACATTAAACGCCATCCTCTTAAAGGCCTCAAGAAGATCTGGATAACCCAGCCCAAGCTTCTTTACTGCATACAGGTAGCTCTCATAACTGTCGGCAGACGGGTAGAGTGCCATGAGGGTTTGTGAGAAAAGTTTGCTATTCCCCTCCCTATCAAAACGATAGGTCAGAAAATGATTCACGCCCTCGCATTTGAGCATCTCCGAATCCATCATCTGAATGCCACAAGCCTTGGCCATCTCATAGTAAGTCATTTCAAGTTCTGCTGATGGATAGTCATGTTCCTGGAATTTCAGTATGGCATGTTGGAAACCATCAGGAACATCCCCTTGCCCTGAGCAAATCATGTCAGGTTCATCCACTCCTTTTTTGATGGCGATGATGGCCTTCGGACGCTGCCCGCCGGCGGATGTCCCTACTTTGAAGATGTCTTGTAGCGACAAGGTATTATCCATGGTCAAACGCAAATCCAGACGGTCTTGAAGGATGGCTTGCGCATAACGGTACAGCTCAACCACATTGACGATATCCGGTCCTTTCTCATCAAAGTCGTAAGCCGGTTCAAACTCCAATGCGCCCATGCCGCGTTTTCCAAGATAGAGAAGAAAGTCCAAGGGAGTAATCTCGTTTGGATTAATCTTCTGTTGCTGACACCACGATGCAAAAACCTTGCTACCCCAACGGTCGGGCAACGAATCGGCCACAAAAGGAGGGAGGCCTCTGAAGCGTCCACGGATACCTTTGATGGGGAGGCTTTTCTGCTCACGTAGTTTGGACAGGCCATTGATTATCGGAGAAATATCAAGTCCTTTCTCCAAGAAGAGAGGGTCGAACTCAAAATAGGAGAGCGACTCCTTCACATCCCAATAGAGCGTCCCCATTGGGCTTCCCCAAAGCATTACAGATATGGCATTGTTACTCTTCATCGTTTTTCCTCCTTGGTTTAAAGACGCGCTCGCGGTGTGCTTTGTTTAACTTTGCCATGACCATTGGGCTGGGGGGCAATGGTTCCAACAGCTTGTCCACGACATCAATCATGCCTATGGCTCGCAACATACGAAAGAGCGAGTCGAGTGTAAGGTTCTTTGCCGACCCGTTTTCGAACTGGCTTACCGTGAACACGCTGATGCCGCTGAACTCGGCGACTTCCTTCTGCGACTTGCCCATGCGTATCCTATAGTCTTTATACCGCTCACCCAATAGGGCAACCAGATCAGCATTCGACATGTCCTCAATTGGTATCATTTTTGAAATTTTTTGCAAATATAGACATTTCAAAAATAATGGCAATAGTTTTCATAAATTTTTATCTTTCTATAATTATATTCCAATCTAAATTACTTTCAGACCCCGAAAAACCACTTTCAAAATCCGAAAGACTACTTTCAGAATCTGCAAAAACAGTTTCAAAATCTGCAATTCTTGCAGAATCTGCAAAAAATGTGTTAGAATTTGCAAAACACTCAACTCGAAGTTTTTTGCGTAGTTTTAATGCGGAAAATGGATTAATTTTGCCAACTTTCAAATACCATGTAATATGAGACAAAAACTATCTTTACTTCTCCTCAGTGCGCTATCCCTCTTCACTTTGTCCCTTCAAGGGGAGGAAGCAGATACCATCACGGCTCCAAAAGTATGGTATTTTAATGGCGTTATTGGCTTGAATGCGACAGGAACAGGTCTTCTTAACTGGACAAGCGGAGGAAAGAACACTGCGGGTGGGCTTTCCTTTGCCAAACTGCGCTTACTTTATGAAAAAGATGACGTCGCATGGGAAACCAATTTGGACACTGGTTTCGGCTTGTCGTGGACACAACAGGATGAGGACCCATGGAAAAAGACTTCGGACAAAATCAAGTGGAACACCAAGCTCGGTTGGGAGTTCAAGCCTGGCTGGTATCTTACGGCGCTCGGCCAATTTGAGAGTCAATACATGGTCGGACGGAAAATGAAGAAGGGCTACGATCCACCTATCTCCGATTGGCTCGCGCCGTCCTATTCGGATTTTTCAGTGGGTGTTGACTGGAAGACATACAACGATTATTGCGATTTCTCGCTCTACATGTCTCCGCTCACATTGATGGTGACGACGGCATACGTCAGCGATAAGAAGAACGCGGCCTATAACGCCGAACACCAAGAGCTGGTGCCCGATGACCCCGACTGGGACTTCAGGCGTTCAATGCAGACCAAGTACGGAACGTTCAAGATTGTTCAGGATGCTTCCGGCGTCCCAGATGTGGAATGGCGCAATGCCCGTGTCGAACTCGGTTTGGCATTGAAAGGCACACTCGCCTACAGACGTAACAACCTGACGCTGCTCTCCACAATCACTTTGAGTACGCCTTACCAAGGACGCGGTTACGATGTCAAAGAGGCTTGGGAAAGCACGCATCCAGGCGAGACCTGGGACATCCCGCTCCGCTACTCCA
>Ga0310786_10003668_pt1 | contig 22100 bp, 33 predicted proteins | sample AusTroGonzalo_MG_FD_203881 | JGI IMG/M metagenome (GOLD analysis project Ga0310786, IMG submission 203881) | Bovine rumen microbial communities from tropical cattle in Woodstock, Queensland, Australia - Gonzalo_03 (v2) (version 2) | ecosystem: Host-associated > Mammals > Digestive system >...
AAAACAGGCTTGCCACCAAAGAAATTATAATTGATAGTCTTGTCGAAATTAGGTTTATATGTGGTGCTCATATATCCCAAATCAGTAAAGGTCTGCCCAACTAACTCTGATGGATTATCACGATTATACTTTGCACCCAAGGTGTAGAAGTAATCTTCATTCACCTCTCTGTCCAACGCCACGGGATATTTAGTCGGTTGCATTTTAGCGTCCATCTCATTAACGACTTTCATATCACTAGTGAACAGTGGCTCTTGCTTCCTGAGCTTCTGATTCAGATATATACCCTGAGCTGTGCCATGATACCCTTTAACTGAATTAACTTTATTCAGCCCAGCTATAGGATTGTCGTACCATTCATCTACGTTCATAGTAGGATACAACTGTGATGTGTCCCTGATAGCTCTTTCATACATGGGCAAATTAAAATTAAAGCTCATAGTTAAGCCTCCTCAGTCTGTTCTTTCGTTTCCTCATCATCGGATTCAGATGCTGTGCTAATCCTATACTCTATTTCAGCTCCACAGTTAGAACAATGACAGATATGTACAATGCCTTCTCCCTCATAACCCATGTCACTAAAATCAAAATCACTCTCCCACACTACTGCTTTTTGTAAACAATGAAAACATTCGTACATAATTAATTTCCTTTCCTTGCCCAATATTTCTGAAGACTATAACGGGTGGCATCTATCGAGTTGTGCACAATAATCCCACTATTTATGCTGAAATTACGATACTTAGGCACTTCTAAATCATAAACAGCCTGTTGTCTTGTTGTCTTTCTAACTGATTTTACTTTCATGTCGCCTCCTGTGCCCTAAAATACCACTGATATTTCTGCGCCATATAAATCACCTCCATAAATTAATATGGCACACCGTATCATATTGTGTCAATAATGATAATATCATCTTCTGTGGTTAACTCACAAGCCCTAACATATCCTCTGTTAGAAGTCAAAAACGGGTGGTCATATGTACATTCTATAATGCGCCCATCTTCTAATTCTACTTCCCATATCTCAGCACTCTCAAAGGTTTGTCGGCAATTTATATAATCTGTGAGTACGGGACACTCGTGTTGTTCATCAAACGCCCAAACCTTGCCCTCTGTACCAACCAAACTTTCAATGGTTTGTTGTCCTTTAGATGTATCGACGAATGTAGCTCCAACTAAACAATGGTTGTTCTTATCAGGATATGCACTGATAAAATTACCATCTTTATCTTGTTCATATTCATAAGTACTGAACTCAAAATAAGTCTTAGGGCATCTCTTTTGGTCAATATAGATATGATTCAAACCCTGAAGCCACTTAATGCCATACCTTACACTCTCTGGACCTTTCTCGGCTGGTCGTATAAATGCACCATACGCCTTAAAGTCAGCTACTGATTTTTCCTCAGCGCTATCAGCTATTACAGGCTCTTCCCTACTGACTAACTTAAGCTCATCATATAGCTCATGAAAGACTGTCTCATTCCTCTTCTTCAGTGTATCATATTCTGAGAATATATACAAGTCTAATCGCTTAGCATCAAAGTGCATTCTGACAAACCTGAACGGGTCACGGGCAAAGCCCCAGTCAATACCATTATAGATACTATCAAACGTTGTCCACATCTCAGCCTGTCCATGAGGAGTGTCTACAAGCTTGGACATATCCATAGGCGCACAATTGGGAAAGACGTCTCCACCTGTTCCGATTGCAATGCCTAGATATTCGTGGATATATGCTCTCGGATTCTTTGCTTTCAGCTCAAGCGCTTCTTCCACAAACTGAGTGCCTAGCCATTCCATAGGAACATCAAGGAAAGAATTGCTAGTGACTAGTATACTTCCCTTGCCATTCTCAAGCTTAGCTTTCCTTGCATACTCATTAGCCCAATTAAGCTTACTGATAGGAGGGTTGAATGTCATAAAGTTCCAAAACATATCGCCACCACGCATGGTAGACTGAAGTACTTTACGTATCTCGTTCTCCCCTGAGAATTGGTCTAGCTCTTCCCACCATGTTATGCCTATATAGCCAAAAGGTAACTTGATAGACTTTACCTTGTTAGGGTCATCCATACCCATGAACAGTATCCTCTGTCCTGTCGGAAGATAGACGATTGGTGTTGAGTATGTCTTGGGTATGTGAAACAGATGCTCTACCCCTAGCTTATAAATCCCCCAAACCACCTGTGCATATATACTGTTCTGTATTGTATTGCCTACCTTACGGAAACACACAGCATGGATGTTAGGGTATGTCATTATCAGTAAGGGTATATCTATCCCACCATAAAAAGACGACTTTGTAGAACCTCTGCCTCCCTCGCCGATATAGTGGGTATGCTTGTGCATCATGATATCTTCCAACACGTCGTCATACATCGGGATGATACAGTCTCTCAGAGGAATGCTCAGATTTACATTAGGTGTTACTATTGTTTCCTTCGTAGCCATTTATCTCTTCCTCTGTCAGTTCTCCGTCTACAAGCTCACGGACTGTCTTGGGTCTTGTCTCTACGGATACTCCTCTACTCCAATCAACTGATATCTTTACTTCAGGCTGTTCATTGCCAGCTAGCCTCTGTGGTATGTCTATCTGTCGCTTTGCCAATTCTACCGCAGCCCTCGTTCTTTCTGACAGGGGTGCTTCCAATCCGAATTGGTCTTTTACCTCTCCACGCATTACAGAACTGAAAAAATTCATTATCTCTGTGGCTGATGCTATGCTTGCTTCTTGGGCTTGCTGAAGACGGTGCTTTATTTCCGAGTTTATGTAATCCTTATTTAACACTCGCTGTGCTAACTGTGCAGCTGAAGATGGACTTGCATTGGGGTATGCTGTTATATAAGACTGTCTTCCATTACCTGTTACACAATATTCATCTATGAACTTTGCTTCTTGTGGTGTTAAGGCATGTCCTTCCCAATTACTAAAGGATTCTCTTTTTGCTTTTTTAGCTGTTCGAGTATTAGTAGTTTTCTTTTTTACGGGTTCTTTATTCCCCGCGCTTTCTTTTTTCTTTGTGGTTGGCATACTTCATACTCTCCTTTGCTTACTCTACTGTAAATACTTTGATATGTTCAATACACTTGATTTTGAAGATAACGGAATCCGTACATGTACTTCATCCCCGAACTCATCATCTATCTGTAACTTTTCCACAGGTATCTTAAAAGCTAATACAGCTCCTCCTCTTCCACCAGCCTGAGCATCGGAGTCTTTCTTTGTGGTAAAGAACACTCCATCTTCCTTTGCTCTCATTATGCCTGATTTACGGATTGCTTCTGCTGATTCAGGTGTAGTATGATGATACAGCGTTACGTATCCCCGTTCATCTACTGTTGCATTATTAGCTTTCAACTCCTCTATAAAGTCTTTAGCGTTTTCTAGGTCATCACCTTTTAATCGGCTTTCAAGGGTGTCCTTTTTACCGTTAAGCTTATCAGCCTGTTCCTTGTTCTTAGCAATCTGTTTCTCTTTGGTATCTTCATTCTTCTTTGCTATGAATGAATTTACAGCATCTTGTTTGCTCTGACCCTCAAAGATAGGTATATGTTGACCTTCTACGGTTATCCACTGTTTAACTTCCCTTGCCATCAATATTTCCTCCCGTTAAGGTTCACAATCTCTGACCACACTCTCTGCCCTTTATACATCTCATAAGTCACTATGGCATCATAGCCTTTCTTCTTGATAGCTTCTGACAATGCTTTCTTAGTTTTGCCCCCGAACATCTCACTTAAATCTTTTTTCCAGCCATTAGCTCCTGTTGATTTATGCTCAAGGATTAAAGGCTTGCTGAAATGTACCTTGCCATAAGTATAGTTAGGCTGATTTATATGTGACGTTCCCTTGGGGATATAGCTCATATACTCTCCAGAAGGCTCAAGATTCTGTCCATATTTATCACCGTAATTAGCTGTCTTGTTAGAGATATGAAGATATTCCATACTGATTGACCCATCATCACTGACTTTGCCATCTTCCGTTATCTCATAAGCCTTGCCATTTAACTTATCAGCCTGTTCTTTATTCTTTGCTATCTGTTTCTCTTTAGTAGCTTCGTTTTTCTCAGCGATTACTCGGCTCACGGCATCCTCTTTACTTTCGCCCTCGTAGATTGGAATATGCTGTCCATTCATTGTTATCCATTGCTTAATCTCTCTGTCAGCCATCACTTCTTCTCCTTCCAACCACTTGCTCTTATTGCTCTTCCTTGCTTCTCAGCTTGCTCTTTGGTCTTATAGACTTTGCCTGTGTTGCCCCATCTATAGCCACCTTTTACTTTTCTTACAGGCATCATTTACCCCTTTCTCAGCTTAGCAAACTGACCTTCATCGCCATCTATCCATGCTACGTCTTCTAAAGGAACAACCTTGGAATAGACTTTCTTGCCTTTACCACCTGCATACTGTTCACTCTGAGCATAGCTTGTAGACACGAACACCCCATTTTTAATGGGATAGCTACTGTAAATTATTATCTTGCCTGACTTGAGTGCTTTTTCGGCATCTTCTTTGGAAAAATCACCCCATGCAAAGCTGTCGGGATTCTTTATTGCTTCTTCCCACGTCTTTATGTCTGAAGGCTTTCTGATACCGACATGATAATCATCATTCATAGGATTGGTTGCCTGAACTATCTTGAACTGCTCAACCTTGTGCTCAGGTTGTGTAGCTAATTCTCGCTCCAACTCGGCTTTCTTCTTGGCTTCCTTTTCTTCTTTAGCTTTTCTCTCGGCTTGCTGTCTTTCTTCGTATTCCTTTTCCCGTTTAGCTTTTTCTTCTTCGGCTTGTTTATGCTTGTGTGCGATGTATTCTTCCTCAGTGCCTTGCCAATTGCTCTCTAGCATGTCTATCTTGCGCTGTATCCTAGCCTTCGCTATTAAGCCTTTAGTGTTCTCGTATTCAGCCTTTAACGCCTTTATCTTTGCGTCCTTGTTCAGATTGTCAGCCTGTGCCTTGTTCTTAGATATCTGAGCACTCTTTTTATCCTCATTATCGTTAACAATACTTCTATTGACGGCATCCTGTTTACTCTCTCCTTCGTAAATGGGAACGTGCTTGCCGTTCATGGTAAACCAATCAACTATCTTACGCTCACTCATAGTGCCCTCCTGAGAATCAGTATGCACTGCGCCTGTTCTTGATATTCAGCCATGTGCCGTCTTTCCTTATGCCTACGCTTGACGAATAGTCAAGATTGGGAAAGTTCTTCTTCATGTATGAGCTGAAATCCTTTTCAAACTGTTTCTTCTCGGCATCTGTAAATGCTCCGTCTGACAGTCTGATTGACCCTTTGACATAATCATTGTCCTTTTTGCCATTCTGTCTTGAAAAGTCTATAATCTCTTCCCTGAGAGATGAATTATTCTTAAGCGCATATGCAAGATTGTTATTACTCTCCTTACTCTCATCGCTCTTGCCTTTCATCTCTTTCAACAGCTTGGCTACGGCTTCGGGGCTGTTATCATTGAGCTTGAGCTTGACTTCGTCATGATTACTGAGAAACTTATCACTCAGCCCAAAAGTGCCATCAATGCCCTCGCCGTCATAAAATCTATAGGCTGAGCGTCCCTGTACTTCGCCCTTGCCAGCATAGATAGCCTGTTTAAAGCCGTTATCCTTAGTGAGCTGAAGCTTTACAGGTGTACCGACTTTCATGACTTCAAGATTGGCTATAGCATCTTTGCCACTAGTTACTGACGCCCTATTGTTCAGCGTATCAGCAACCTGTTTATTCCTCGCCATGTCCTTTGCTTTCTTGTCTTCATTACTATCAGCAATGCTCCTGTTTACGGCTTCTTCCTTACTCTCTCCCTCATATATAGGGATATGCTTACCATTCATTGTGAACCAAGCTGTAATCTTCTTATCCATGTCACTCCTCCAATCGTGCCCACAGAAATGTAGGTCTCTCTCATGTAAAAATCAGCCCACCCTATACCAAGCTTCCCCCGAAATGCCCTGTTTTCTAGAGAGGTGGGGGTAAGTCTATAGGGCTTTGAGTCAATAAAACTGTTGCTACCACCCTCACTCGGACTGACCCGTGTCATTCCCTTGGGGAGTAAAATGCTTTGACCTATGGGGTCTGTAATGGGTACTTCATGTCAGGTGGGGGTTAATGTCTTTTCTAGGTGTGGGGGTCTTAGCCCCTTTAACCCAAATTAGCCAAAAGGCTGTTATGCCCTTTGGCTATTAGGTTTCTTTTTGGTCTTTACTGTTTGATTGGAAGTTGGATAAGGGTCTCTATCCGTTATCCCTTTGGGATTGTCGCCTCTAGCCTTGGCTTTGGCTATGTCCTTATTTGCTCTCTTTAGAATGTCGTTTTTATCCATGTCTTTTACCCTCCGTTTATTACTTCAGCATGGACTTAATGCCTTGCCAAATCTTAAGAGACATAGGCTTTGCATTCTGTCCATTCCTTGCATAATCAGCCACAGCTTCAGCTAAGCATTCAGTGTAAGCAACTGTGCCATTCCACAGTGAATCAGCATAACCTGAGATTGACTTCCTCGCTTGCTTCTCCGTACTGTAAAGGCTCGGCTGTTCTTTCTTAAGCTCGCTGTAAGCCTGTTGGACGATTGCCTTGGAGTAAGTCTGATTGTAATCAGCTAACACTAGGTTAAGCCTGTTATTGGCGTTAATGCGTCGGTTAATCAGGAACTCAAGGTTGTGTCCTACCTCATGTACTATTACGTCTCCAGCCTTGCATCCTGTTGGATGATAGCCAGCATGTACATCTGTGTGCATGGACGCCTTTATTGTATTATAGTCATTGAACTTGTTAGGATTTACGGCTATAGTGTGAGATTGTAGGGAAGTCTGTGCATATGCTCTTGTTGCCTTCTGTCCCATAAACTGTGACTGAGAAGAGACAATACGTATTCCCATTTCATCAAACACGTCTTTGCCTAATTCATTTACAAGTTTTTCAAGTGGTTCTGCTGACCTTGCTAATATCTTAGGGTCTAGATTATCTCTGTAATAGCTTCCACCAACATCCATTCCTAACTTATTCTTGTAATAAGCCTGAACTGTTGCTTGGTCGGCATCATCAGCTAAACCCTGAGGTGTCTGATTTACAGGTGCTTGTGCTATGCCTTGTGTTGCTGTTCCTGTTGTTCCCATAAGCTTCGCTCCTTAGTGAATCTTAGGCTTCTTACTTCCTGTCTTGCTAGGATTTGCTTTGTTCTGTTTATGAACATCTTTGCATCCCTTAGGAACAAAGTTACTGTTGAAATCGCCAAATATCTTATCGGCATCTCCCTTATTGAGTTTGACTTCTTTATTCTTGGTTGCCATATTTGCTCTCCTTTATTCTTTATAAATCAATACACGTCTGTCGATTACGTTGTAATAATCACCTGTTGCGTTTCCCCTGTTAGTTGTTCTGATATAATTACCTGAAGTATCGGGATTATGGTCGGTTATTACATTATAACCCATTGCAAGCGCATAAATACTAGCATTTCCATACTGTCCTGAGCTATATGCTCCAATGGCATGTGCAAATTTAGGATGTGACTGAGCAAAACTCCTCGCTCTCTGAGATAATGTATATTCGTCAATTATCTTAGCCTTGCTCTTATCTAAAACAGCAACGGCTGTCGTGCTACCATAACCTGTATTTGAACCACCCGTCATTGCGAAATATGCGCCAGCTCCATATGCCTGTCCACCTTGCTTTCCACCGATATAGGTAAGCTTACTGTACTTAAGCATGTCCTGAACCTGTTTTGCCGTATAAGTTACATTGTAACCTTGCTGATTCTTATAAGTCGCACCATTTACAGCTCGTGCTATGATTGTATTTTGGTCAATGTTATTGTCCTTCAGATATTGATTGAAATCACTTGCACTCAAAACAGTAGGTTTTTCGTTTATACCAGCTTGGAAAACGAACTTTTGTGTAGGGTCATCCCTGTCAGCTAAGAAGTTGGGCATCTTAACTTTCTTTGAAGCAATCGCCAACGCTGCAAGCTCATCATCTGACATCTGTGCTACTTTCTCCGCAGCGCTTTGAGTCACAGGTGTGTTTTCCGTGGTAGGCACTTGTGACTCAACCTCAGGGTTATCTTCATTTACGGGTTGGATTGTTACGTTTGGTGTCAGCGTCGGAGGTGTTTGTGAAGTCGGACTTGTAGCAACTACGCCACCTCCACCACCAAAGAATCCTGTTCCTGTTTTTCCTGTTGCTCCCATAGTCTTACTTTCCTTTCTTGGGTGAATAAGGTTTTGAAGCGGGTGCGATACAATCGCCACCTCTGTCCCATCTACTCATTTTATCGTCATTAGCCTTAACGTAATTAGGCTTCTTGCTCTTTTTGAGGTCAACGCTAGAATTTCCCTTTGCCATTTGGTTTCACCTACCTTTCTTAGTACATTTCTACGATAAACTCTATTTGCTTGTAAGAATTTGAACCTGAACGTCCTTTCTTACCTGTAAACTTAACGTCTGTTATTCTGTAATGCTGATTAGGTGCAAGAACCATTTCACCTAAAGCTCCACCTGGACCATTGCCTGGCATTAAGCCCTGAGCACTAGCCGGAGCATTTATTGTTATCTTAACAGCTTTGTCTGTGAACGCATTACCTGACGGAGCATGTGAAAAGTGATTTGCTGAAGTCGATACAAAGCCCTTTTCATCATAGGTGACACCTGTAAAGGCTTTCTTTAAAGCACTTTCACTCATGTTCTCAAAATTACTTGAAGTAATTGTCTGATTAGTAAGTCCCATCTGTTTTGCAAGCTGTCCAAATGCGTCAACATAAGATATTCTTCCATAATGCTCAAGAATCATGTTCTGACCTAAGTTGTGCATTCCTTCCATCATGGAATCTCTCATAAATGCTTCCTGAGGTGTAAGTGGCTGAACTCCACTCTCACCCTCATGCTTCAGTTTGTAATTCATTTCCTGTGACGGAGAATACAAGCTACTTCCAACAGGCTTGTCATATAAATAATCCTGAACGGCAACCTGTGTATCAATATTGAATGTCTGATTAGAGTAATAATCTCTAAGTCGTCCCTCAAGGTCACGGAAGTCTCCATCATCTGTGGCACTAAAGTTAGCGTTATTTGCTGACTGTGCCTGTGCCTGTGTCGCAACTATCTGAGGTGTGTCTGTGGGTAAAATCTGTCCCTGAGCCTGAGCTGTTCCTGCGCCTGTCGCTCCACCACCACGGGGTGTAGTATTTGCTCCTGTGCTTCCCATGCTACTTCTCCTTTCGCATCTTTGCTTTAATCTCTTCCCACATCTCATTATCTGTGGGAATTTCCCACCCATTTATCTCATACCAAAAATCCCTGAGGAACAAGAGAATCTGTAACTGTGATGTTGATTTGAAAAGTTCCACTGTATGTGTCTTTCCTGTATCCTCATCAAGCTGTGCCTGTCGTATCTGATATGTTGTAATAGGTCTGTTCTGTTTGATGGAGTAAAATTGTGAGGTCGAATAAAGGATTTTGTGTCCTTTTTGGTTTATCGCCTGTTGCAACTTATGAATATTCGTTGTATTACTCGCCATAATTCAGTATAGCACAATATATCTATTGTGTAAACCTCCTTTTTAGAATAACTTATGCTTTTTTGTCAATTCTGTCTGATACTTCAGCCAACAAATCTGACCCATACCACGCTTCCTATTTTCAGTGTTCTTTAAAAGCCGTCCACACCTGATACAATATTTATATAACTTTTCTTCGCTCATACGCTCAACAGTGATATCATCGCATATGGAACTGAGAACTCTTCCTCTATTAAGCCTGTCTTTATTCCTGTTTCGATAGCTTTGATATTTCTTAAGGCTTCCACTAGCTCGCCTGTGTGATATATGCCCACTTTGTCTTTTACAAGATTTATTTCCCACGTTGTGAGACCTGTGTTGGTTGATATGTCTTTTACTTCGCAACTTTGTACTTGTAAGAGACGTTTCACTCCCTGATACAGAACCAACAACAGCCTTAAAGACGGTTCTCCTAAGTCTATACACTCTTGCCATAACTTAAATGCTAGCCTCGATTTCCCTGATAATAAAGCATCTACCCAACTAAAAATTGCATCTGTTGGTGGTTGATATATCGTGCCATCCTTAAGCAACTTCTCAAAGGCTTCATTAGTAGTCATAGCTGACTGTATGCTGTCTGTTGCTATCTCAAATGGTCTTGCTTCGTCTGCGTCCAAAAGCATGTTTATCTTATCTATCTCTGTAAGTATCCTACCATAATCAGCTTCGCACACCCTAATAAGCTCTTTACAGTTATCCGTTGATAGATTCACTTGCTCCTTTATGTGCTTTATAAGCACTTGTTCTGTCATATGGTCGAATATAACAATACGCTTTTCAAAATTAGTATAGAACTTAGAGCGCTTATCAATCTTAGTAGCAACGTATATCAATGTATTATCACCAAGAAGTGTCTCTAAACTATCCCAAGCGCTTTCAGTCTTCTGAAAATCAGCATCATCACGACACACAAAGCAAATTGGATTATCTAACAATCCTCTTCCTTTAGTCTTTATTGCTTCAGTAACTGAGTCTATACGCCTTACTAACTGTTGTTTGGCTTCAGCAATCCGATTTATATAAGCTCTCTGAACCTCTAACTCTTCACCTGTGAAAATGTAAAGGTTATCCAAACGCTGAGCCTGTAGTTGTCTCTTTATGTCTGTGAATGTCATGTGCTTCCATCTTCTCCCAAATTAGGTTCAACTTCTTTACCACAATACGGACAAAACTTGTAATCACAACGTGTAACTGTCATCATGCCATTATACCGACAATGACAAATCTTGCCACAATGTGGACATCTGAACTTTTGTGTCTTTGACCTGTTGTCAAATCTTATCCATTTAGCCATACCTCTACTCTCCTTATGCGATTAGTTTAACATATATTATAATGTTTGTCAAGTACTTTTTTAATCTTCTTTTGTAAATTTTCCAAACTTTTCTTCAATGTTCTTAGGGTTTCCCTTAAAAAATACAAGTACGTTTTGATGGTGTCTACCTACTTTACGTGATTGCTCAAAATACTTCGGGCATCTGACTCCTAAACTCATAATACGATTTTCTAATATCATCTCATTGTAATACTTAAAGCCAGCCTGTACAAAAGCATTAATAGTATCAGGCACAAAACCATACATTAGTCCGTTAGGGTCACGAATCTCCTCTACCACTATAACAGCAAAACTATCTTCAACAAGAATATCATATGCTTCTTTAATAATCTCGCTATAACGGTCTCTGAACTGCTCATATGTTTTGAAGGCACTTAAATCTCGCTCATCATCTGAATAGATTTCCAAATTATAGTAAGGTGGACATGTTAGTAGCATGTCATATATTCCATTTAACCCAGCAAGCTCAAGTCCCTTTTTAGTATGTTTAATGCGATTTAAGCTGTCATCACAAATCCAAAAAGGCTTCTCAAAATCTTCAGCATCATAAAGCTCAGTTATCTTAGCCCAATTTTCTTCGTTTGCCTGAACCTGAATTGGATTTAAATCTACACCCACATAGCCTCGTCCAAGTATCGCAGACACAGCTCCTCGGACATGCCCACCAGCAAACGGGTCAAATATGACATCGCCCTGTCTACTGAACCATCTTACTAATATTTCACAAAGAAATGGGTCAAAAGTACTTATATTACCATTGCGCTCAAGCCCTTTATAGCCTATATCATAGTCAAATTTATTGATATACGGCGTATTGGATTTAGCTGTAATGTTTCTAACGTTCTCTGACCTGTTCTTTAATATGCACTCCCATTCATTACGCTTCTTCAGCCATTCTCCTACCTGTGAATCAAGAATAGAGAAAGGTGGCACTAAGTAGCGCTCCCTCAGGGATTTAGTTGGCAATTTTAATCTTTCTTCCGTGAATAAAGGCATTTTGTAACTCCTTATATGCTTTAGATTTTTTCATTGAGTAGAAAAAGTAGGTATTCCAAACGTAGTTCAAATCACGTATCTGATAGCCTGTCTCCTGTTCAAGATTGTTTAACAGCACCTCAAGACAATGGAGATAGTATGCTTGGTTGTACTCAAGCACACCTTTATCGCAAAACCAAATGTACTCAGTAGCACACTTCCAACAACAGCCACACCGATATGGCATCAGTCCAATTGTGTAGTTCTTCAGAGTGCGCTTCCTGAATAGATTTCGGAATCGATTGGGTGTCATACAACTAATTGTCAACGGTAAGTACTCAGGCTCTTTTAACAACAGATTATACGCCGTTTGGAAGTTCTTGTTTGGAATATACATTTGAAAGCTTGGGATTATCTTCCGTATCACTTCCTCAAACATCTTCCACATATCCATTGTGTCACCAGCGCAGACTTCAAATGCTACGTCGTCTATGAGTGCTGTCCTGAACGTCCCAACGGCTATTTTAGTACTTATACCATTTCGTATTCCCCATGACAATGCCATAATTGCCATTATCATGTTTTTCATCGGGTGCTCTATCCAACAATGTGTTCCCTTGTAGGATATGCTGTCAATATACAACGGAATCTTAAGCTTTCTTGCCATCTGCTCGGCGACTTCCCACTCGTCATAGTAGGTCTTATTGAGTCCTTTAATATGATAAGCGTATACATTATACCCTTGCTTCTGATAATGCCTGATAACTGAAAAACTGTCTTTTCCACCTGAGTAACACACTATTATGTTTTTTGAATCCATCTGTGGTAACTGTAAATCAGGGAAAGTCTGTTCTTCAAACTCCATGTGAGGAAATGTGTGTCCTGACAGCTTCTCAAATGTCTTGACTATCGGTAAAAACGTATTATCATAAGGCTGAACAAATAAGGGTGTTTTCTTCTTCTTTACAGGCTCAGATAACTCCTTATACAGCCTTTCAATGTCGTCAAACAAGGGAGATATGCTTAGATAATCCTTATCATGCCTTATTTCTTGCATCACATCCACGCCTTTCTAATGTCTAATAACCAATTATCAAATGCCATCTGAGCATTAAGCCCGACAATGCGTCTTTCTCCTAAATATTTGCTTGTAATGTTTATACCCTTAACGTACTTCAAAGGGTCGGTAGGCATACGCTTAAGACACTCTGACCTGAATGCTTTCCAAAACAGACTAAGGTCATACTTCTTATCATCTGAACCTAAATTAATACGACTTCCTATCTTGAACGAATTTGCTCCTGATACTTTTTCAATATTGTCAATTGTAAGTTGGACAAAGGACTGAAACTCCTGTATGTTGTAAGCACAGACTTTATCAACATCCTGTGGTACTAGACAATATCTTGATATGATTTCATCATCTTCACCTGAGATTGAACGGTGATAGTAATCCAAAATCTCGTCACTTGTGTAGGAATCCATATAGAACAGGGTCGCTCGACTTCTGATAGTAGGCAATGTGTTATCAGCATTTATTAATGTCATCACAAAATAAGCGTTGTTAGGTGGCTCTTCTGTCACTTTCAGTAATGCGTTTTCAGCCGACACAGACATAGTGTCAGCATTCGGAATCAGAAAAACCGTAGGTGTGATTGTCGTATATGCCTGTTCTATAACATTTCTGATTTCTTCAGCGCTTATCTCACACTCCTGTATATCACCTAACTCACTAAGCATCTGATTGATAATGGTCTTTCTTCCACTACCCTCTTCTCCGATAAATATTGAAAATCGGGGAAACTTGCCCGATTGCAAGATTTCCCCTATCTGACTCTGTAATCTTTTCTGTCCTATCATTTTAGCTCTCCGTATTTGTTCATAATCTTATTATCATCCTGAATATAAATGTTCATGCGTTCATCCTTATTCTAAATTTTCATCGTCACCATCATCGTCTTCCTCTTCATCTTCGACAGTGCCACACATCAACATGCACATCCATTCCTCATATGTCATATCATCGGGCTTAAAAAGCTCAGCTCCCATTTGTATTTACCTCCTCATACAACCCCACGCAAAAACTATATAGATTTGCCTCTATCATTGTCTTAGGATTACTATCCCATTTGATATCTGTATTAAGCTTTATAAGTAGTTTAAGCAACCTCTGACACTCTTCATAATACAAAGATTGCTTCATTCTCTTATCTACTTCATCATTAAAATAATTGGGTATCTGAGTAAATTCCAATGTATCTGTTACTGAATACTTGCAAAGGTCAAGGACGAAATTAGTAAAACTCCTGATAAATAGCTTCAGGTCTTTGCCCTGTCTATGTAAATCTTCTATGGTTGAAATAACCCTCCTAGGACTGTTACCGTCATTGTCAATCAGGTCGTCCACGAGGTGTAGCATCTTGTCGTAATCAACTGTTCCGATTGCTGTGACCACATTCTCAACAGTAAGCTTATTAGAATAAGCTAAGCATTTATCCATCAATGTAATGGCATCTCTCATACCTCCATCTGCTATTTTTGCGATATACTCAAGTGCATCGTGTTCATATGTATATGTCTTTCCCATATCATATGCTTCGTAAGGCTCATTCTCTAGGTCAAGTATCAACTGTAATCTGTTCACAATGCCTTGCTGACTTATCCTCTGAAAATCGTATCTCTGTACTCTTGAAAGAATCGTCTTGGGTATCTTCTGTGGGTCTGTGGTACAAAGAATAAACACAGCCGTTTCAGGTGGCTCTTCCAACAGCTTTAACATTGCTTGCCACGCTGAAGAAGATAGCACATGAACTTCGTCGAGAATGTAGACCCTGTACTTACTTCCATCCAACGTCGCCATACGTGCTTGCTGAATGATTGTCCTTACGTCATTAACACTGTTATTGCTCGCTGCGTCTATCTCAATTGGAGTACCTATCCCCTGATTTATCTCATTGGCAAAGATTCTAGCTGTGGTTGTCTTTCCTGTGCCAGCTGAACCACAAAACAAATACGCATGTGTTATCTCTCCACTTTTTAACTGTTGTGACAGGATAGTTTTTACACTACCCTGTTCAACAACATCATCAAACGTATGTGGTCTATGCTTAACAGCTAATGACGTCATGTATTAGCTCCTCCCACAAGAACATACTCTGCATAGTTGGTCGTATGCCCGTAACGATTTGTGGTCTGACACTTATTGGTGATAATGTTCATACCCTCATCATGCCTGAGCACATAGATAATTGCTGACAAACGTGTAATTCCCCATAAGAATGCTTTCATGCTCGTAACACGTTCACCATTCTTAAGCTTCTCTCTGATTAAACTGATTTGGCTGTTGTCCATGCTTTCCATAAATCTAAAACCTCCTTAAATGTTTTTTCGTCAATGACGTAATATCTATCACCATTATCTCCGAAATCAAAACACAATGCACTATGTGATTTGCCCGTAGAAAAGGCTTCTTCCTTATTCTTTTCCAACCAATCTTTCTTGATGGAAAAGCTTGATTTTGGGGCTGTAGACGTCTTGCATTCGAGCATCCAGTCATCCTTTATTACATCTCCCTTAACCCAAGGCGTCGCTCCCGAATTAGGTGTCCGTTTGCCACCAATCTCTTTTGCAACAGCCTTTTCTTGTTTGGTCGAAAACCAACGAGTCGGTCTCATTAATTCACCCCTTATCATTATCTACTGTGTTTATATTATAGCATAATCTTTAAACATTGTCAACTATGTTTTTGATTATTTTTGTCTGTCATCCTCATTTATTTTTGAATCTATAAAAGCTTCAATAGCCTTCAGGACTTCTATATTAGCTTCATCCTCAAGAAACGCATATACCTTAGGCTGTCCCTGTACCTTAGCTACTTCTTCTCCTGTATTCGGATTAAAAATAGAGAACCATGCGCCTGATTGCTTGACAAGATTATATTTGATTGCCACCTCAACCAAATCTTTCAAATAATCAATACCAATCTCATAACGGATGGTGTAGAATCCTGTACGTCTGTTAGGTGGACAAGTCTTATTCTTCTTCATAGTCACGAGTACATAGTTGCCAGCTGGATTCTCAGCCTGTCTTGTAAGGTCATTGCCTTTTTCATCTATGTACTTGCCCATTCTAAATTCAAGTCTGACTGAACAAAGATATTTCCAACACTCTCCACCTGTGGTCTTCATGCCACCATAAGGCGAGTTCATATCAGCTCTTTCCTGATTGATACCGATTATAGTAATATTGTGTTTCGCCGCAAGCATCTCAGCTTTCTTGCTAAATGCTGTAAGTGCCATTGATATTCCACCATATGTTTTCTCATCAATAGCTTTTTCAAATGCCTGATTAGACATCATAGCACCAAGTGAATCAATGACGCATAAACCTATATCACCTGTATCAAGCGCCTTTGTTATCATATCAAAGATAGTCTCAGCTCCCTGACCTTTAGGCTGAAGTAAATATATCGTATCTAAGTCAACACCAAGCTTTTCAGCCCACTCAGCATCAAGCGTATTCTCCACGTCAGCATAAAGGACACCCTTTGCATTAGGCAAACGTTGATAGTTTGCCACAGCATCAAGCGCTGTGGTCGTATTATGCGTAACAGTCACGTTTTCAGCAATAAAAGTATGACAATCTGAATCTACTTTAATACACTGACACTCTTTTGGTTCAATTTCTTCAACCTTTACAATTTTTCTAAAATACATTCCGACACGTAAAGGTTTATATCTGTTTAAATGCTTAGCTGACGTACATGGAATAATACCATTACGAAATACAAGATGATGACTATAAGACATGTTACAATCGACTAAATTACCATCAGCATCTTTATACTGACCAATATCACTTGTAACCATATCAATGCCACCAAGTGACCTAACTAAAAATGCAAAATCCTCAGACAATTGAGAGCTACTTGTACTAAATATCGCTGCACCTCTTTTTTCTGTGTAGCCATCCGTGTCAAACAATCCCTGAAGTAGTCTGATACGATTTTCAACAGTAGTGTAAAGATATTCTTTCGGTATGTGCTTATTAATTGAATTACATCGTAATCCTAAGTTGTCCAACTCTTTTCTCAAAGAAGTCCCACGCTGTCTAACAGCATCATATGGATTCTGATTATGTCTAATGTCGTAATCTACCCCACCGTTATGCTGAAGTGACATGTCCCAATCCACTAATAAATCGCTAACCTTTTCAATTAAATCAGCCTCTGACAGCGATACGGATACACCACTGTTACCTAAGCAACCATCTCCTAATAAAACACCTAGTAAATAAGGGTCAATAGGTAAATTCTTATTATAATCAATATCATGAACAATGGGAGTATTTACAGAATACATAAAATGATTTCTGCCACCATTATATGCCTTTTTGTATGTACTTGCGATTTCACTTGCACTTAATACCTTTGTCTGTATTGCATGACACCCGTGATAGTTTACTTCCCATAAATGTTCATCTGAACACTCAATGCTTGAATGGTCAGCGAAAGTAAATCTATACATAGGCTTTACGCCCTGTGGAAATACACCTATAACAATTGCTCTCTTGCCCTCTCCATCAATTACAGAATCACCTACTTGAATATCTCTCATTTTCCTATACCCTGTAGGTGTTAAAATATCACAATCTAAGGATAACGCTTTCCCACCGTGATTTTCGCCGTAAAACTCAATAAGCTTACCTGTTGGAAGTCCACCATATAGCATATAATTCAATCTTGGGCTTGTAAGTGGAATCCTACGATATTCATACTTAGCTAATCCCTGAGTAATTATGCTATCCTTATAGGTCTTGTTGAGTTCATTCATTACTTCTTCAATCGTTGTTTTCGCCATCTTCTTCCTCCTCTTCAGGAACGATAAAATCATCTATCTTACAGTTACACATATCAGCCAAGTTGTAAGCTATATCAAATCTAGGCAATACTTTGCCCTGAAACCAATAATAGACTGTTGATAAGTCGATATTAAACAAACGACTGATATCTTTCGGGGCTAGTTCGACTTTTTCACAGATATTCTTAATATTCTCACCTGTGGCTTTCATATCTATCTTTTTCAATATGTATCCTCCCTTCTATTGTCACCTATGCCACTTGTCATGTGTGTAAGCTGTTCCTCCTGCATACGATGCGAAAGTACTTTTTTACAACTTGACAAAAGTTCTTGAGCTGAATCCACCTTAGATTTCATCATCTTATAAGCTCTTGAATAACACACGTTAGTAAGCTGTTCATGTTGACTCTGTAATTCAGCCTGTGTATTCTTGTCAGCAACTGTACCATGTGCATTGTTATCCCTTGCTGTATTGTACATTTCTTTCCATACAGCCTTGCTTATATCGTCTCTGATACCAAGCTGTTCGCACATACCACTTGCAAAATAGATATATGTTGACAGGTTCATACAGAAATCCTCAAGCTCTGAAGTTGTAGGTGGCTTCTCACCGTCCTTCAGACAGCTTGCTATGAACTTAACATAATTATCAAGGTCTTTTGAATATGGCGTTATTATCCCAAACACAATCTCATCTACTTTGACAGATGCTGATTCTACTTTTCCTTTGATTTGGTCAACAATGCCTTTTGTCTTTAAATCCACGTCATACATCATATTTATCACCTCTCAATAAGCTTTCAGCTTCCTTAAAAAACTTAGAAACATCATAATCAAAGAACACTCTCTTTTTCTTACCGTCAAGCACTATTGGTTCGTAAATCTCACCTGTGTACCTATCATGTAAGGTCATAAACTCCGTATCAAACCTGACGCTCTTTGCTCCTGTATCTCTATATCTCACTAAATTCTGTATCGGAATAAACTTGGTCACGTCCTTATCTACCCACCAACAAAGTATGCCAGCAAGAATGCCTTCATTTTGAGATTCTACCATCAGACCCTCCCACTGTTTGTCAGTGATGTCTCCATAAAATCCGTGTAGCACTCCTCTCTTATCGGGTTTCGGATTGCTGTGAATGCTAAGAGTATTACCGTGCACACTTTTGCATTCTATCAGATAAAAGAATGGCTTCTTATACCCAACAAAATCACAAATATTTGCACCACCACTAAATCCCATTGTTTGGTCGTGCATCCTAAGTATTGTCACGTTAGGTACTTTCTCAAATGCCTCATGCACAATAGCCTCAAACTTCTTTCCTCGATTAATCGCCATCTATCCGTCCTTTCTGCACTCTGTTTTATAGTTACAATATTCGCACACTGACCTAGGTACATCATCAGGCTTAGGTGGCACTGTCCCATTATTGATACAATCTTCACAATATACAATTTTACTCTGTAACTCGGCTTTCATATCGGTGGTCGGTGTGAACAAAAATGCTTTCATGTCCAACATATCTCGATTAATATACACAAAGATAACATCAGGAATACCAAAAGCTAGGCTATAAGCTGTGGCTTGCATGTAATGTTTAGGGTCTACTCCCTTACGCCCTATCCACTTATTAACTCCCTCGGTCTTAAGCTCAAGTATATAATACTTATCCTTATACCTGATTATACCGTCACACAAAAAGCTCATATTCAGGTTCTTATGAAACAGCTTGGTCTCATAATCTTTATTCTCAAAATCAGGCATTTTTACTATATCAAGCGCCATCAGATTTCGACTAGTTACAAACTCACCGACATTGATATATTCACAGTCTATACCGTTGGACTTCATATCAAGTACAGATTGCTGAATCCTTTGATGTATGTCTGAGCCTGAGTTACATATACCAATCAGTACATAAGACGTTTCTCCATCATCCTGTGCTGTTCCTGTCCTCTGATAATACATATTTCTCACACAGTGCATTGATGATGGTTTGTAGGTCTGCGACGGCATTCTCGCATTTGCCTTGTCCGTCAGCTCTATGCTTCTTTTTAAATCAGCCAAAAATGACTGTTCAACAGGTTGTTGGACAGTCACTTCCTGAATTAGCCGACAAATATTTTTTAAACTTGCCCTTGCCATTTATCCTCCTTAATTGAATCTCTATATGCCTCATAATCTTCCAAGCTATCAAAAGCCTAAAATTCTCCATTTGCAACCTTTCCATAACAAAAACAACCTGTAAAGAAGTAGTCGCCAAAATATTTACTAAGCATGTTGTATACCCCCTCAATCAGTTGTTCTAAGGTAGTAAGTAAGCTCATCACCCTCAAGATTGTTACAAGCATAATCATGCGCCTGATAATACAGGTCTGAGTATGCCTTAGAATAAACAGGGTTCGTTCCGTTATGTTGCCAACATTTCCAATTGAGCACCATTACAAGCTCGGTAAGATACTTATAGTTCTTCTTCCACTCCTTGAATGCTCTATCATAGGTATCCATGATTGCATCTATGCCAAAGTTATCGGCTATACTGAAATCCTCAAAGAATGTGGTTATCTGTTTATATCCACAAAAAGCTTCTGAATCAAATGTCTTTACAACTATTGATACTGCCATATCTGTCACCCCCTTATAATATAGCGTAGGTAGCTGTGGTCTTTGTTTCACTGACCTTGCTAACTCTATCTGAGAAGCTATTCATGATAGCATTTACCTTGCTCCACTTGTTAGCGCTGTCAATATAGGTAAGTCTGATACAGAACTTATCAGTACAAGCGCCTGTGCGAACCTGAATGCTTTTAAGCTTATTGTCTTCTAAAGCTTTCTCAATAGCATCAATTGTTGCTGAATCCTTAGCTACCTTAGTAGCTCTTCTGTCAAGCTCTTCTTCAGAAACTTCAGGGTCAACATCTCTCATAATGTTTTTAATGGTTTCAACTGTCATAACTTGTTCTCCTTTTCTGAGTGATTATAGTGTTTCTTTGTTTGTGTATATAGTATATCATAATGTTTTCACATTTGTCAAGTATTTTTTGAAAAATTTTCAAAAAAAAGTAGGAGTGCTTTCACACCCCCACCTTTTGTTATTGGAACGGATTAAACCACTAGACATAGTATTGAAGTCACATTGCAAGCTGTGTCATCAAGCTTGATTGACTTAGAAGCTCCATAAGATATTTCAACTGTATCACCTGTGGTTGCCTTTACCTGTGCCGTCAGCATACTGAAGTAAACAGCACACTCAAATCCCATATCTGTGTTTGATTCTATGTAAGAAATACATTCAACACTGTCTGACTGTTTACTTGATAACTGAAGACTGTTTCCGTCAACACCAAACCTGAGATATACTGTATCCTCATCATATGGACTTACAAATAAAGATAATCTTTCAAGTGCCTGAACCAAATCCTGTTTGGGAAGCTTACTCTTGTAAGGGTAGTCAGTTCCAACATGTGACATTATCTTGCTTATGGCATATTTCTCAACTCCAGGCATCGCATAACTGATAAGTGTGAAGCCATCGCCACAAAACAGCAATCTATTATTGTTTTTATAGATGTTTAAAACCTCTTCGCTTGTATAGACACCCAAAATGTCCACGGCTTGTGGACTTACTAGCACGGGTGTAGTAGCCAACGCTTTATGATAGCACCCTACTGTATCGGTATCAGTGGCGATAGCTGTGTCGCCAAGATAGTAATTAATGTACTGAGGAAGCTCCATTGTTGTTGATAATGACGGCTTGAGTGCTCTCAAGATATTAGCAATATCCTGTGTTCCAAGCGCTCCCACCATATCTAAATCTTCGTCTCTAAGCTTCTTGAAAGGGTCAGGATACTCTACTATTTCACCTGTGGTAGCATCAATCTCAACAGGAATCTTATAATTACCGTTTCCTCTAACCTCTAAACAGTTGTTTACAACATCAAGGCTGACATCTTCACTTGTGAGCTTAGAAATAAGCTTTACAAACTGATTAGCCTGTACTACGGCATAGAAATCGTCACTGTCAACCTGTTCTGTGATATACAAGAAATTATCACCATCTGTGGTAAGAAGTATAAGTGCATTATCTTCTACCTTGATTGCTATCAGCTCTGTTAAAGGTTTGAGCTTATTATTGCCAACTCCCTTAGACGCCTTTGTTGTCATTTCCTGAAGTTTTGTTGTTTTAAAAGTTACCATGTCTATCCTCCTGTTTAATTTACTTCTCTCCAATGATTTGCAAAGAAACTCTTTCTCCTCACGGTTGTAGGTTTCCCGTCATAATCCATATAATCAAATCTCGTTTTATTTGGCTGTTTAATGTCAGCCTGTTCCATTTGGTGTTTTGCTACTGACCTCTT
>Ga0310786_10003669_pt1 | contig 22100 bp, 16 predicted proteins | sample AusTroGonzalo_MG_FD_203881 | JGI IMG/M metagenome (GOLD analysis project Ga0310786, IMG submission 203881) | Bovine rumen microbial communities from tropical cattle in Woodstock, Queensland, Australia - Gonzalo_03 (v2) (version 2) | ecosystem: Host-associated > Mammals > Digestive system >...
AAGATGGCCGCTTATGAGATTATTCCTTATATCCCGGGTATCGGTGTTATTATCCTAATTGCTGTTCTTATCATTATCGGCATGTTCACAACCGGATTTATCGGCAAGTTTTTCGTTCGTTTAGGAGATTTTATTGTTTCAAAAATTCCCCTTATTTCAAGCATTTATTCATTATTAAAACAGCTTTTTGAAACAGTTCTTTCTCCAAAATCACAATCTTTCAAAGAGGCCGTTTTACTGGAATATCCTCGTAAAGGACTTTGGGTTATCGGTTTCTTAGCCGGTGAAACAAATGGCGAATTAACTCATAAATTACCGCAAAAAAATATGTTAAGTGTTTTTGTTCCCACCACACCAAACCCCACTTCAGGATTTCTTATATTAGTTCCCAGGTCTGATGTTATCAAGCTTAAGATGAGCGTGGAAGATGCATTAAAATATGTTGTTTCCTGCGGTATTGTGATGCCCGAAGATGAAAAGAAGAAATTACTTGGTAAAACTCATTGACAATTTAGAAAACAAAGCCTTTAATAGCAGCGGAATATAAAATATTCCGTGTGGATTTAACCTAAATTGTCCGACACATAAATAGGACTAAACTTGGAGAATATCAATGAATAGAACTGCTGAATATGTCTCTTTGGGACATCCGGATAAAATTGCCGATTACATTTCAAGTGCGCTTTTAGATGACTGCCTTAAACAAGATAAAAATGTTCGCTTTGCCGTGGAAGTTATGGTCAAAAACAACAACATTATCCTTGGTGGTGAAGTAACCGGTAAGATTAAACTCAATCATTTAAGAGCTGTCATAAAGAAAGCTTTGCGCCAAATCGGTTATGATGAGAACTATCACAAGCTTTGGGGGGATAATGCAATAGACATCACGCACTTAAAAATAACAAACCTCATCAGTGCTCAATCACCGGAAATAGGTCAAGGTGTCAGTGCAGACGGCTGGGGAGATCAGGGTGTATTTGTGGGCTACGCCGAAAAAGGTGAAGGTTTAATCAACAAAGAACTATATTTAGCCAAAAAACTTAATAATGCTCTCTATGAAAAAGCTAAGAAAGAAGCTAATTTGGGTTTGGATATCAAAACACAAATCACTATTGATGAAAAAGGCAACGTGTTAACGACCATTGCCGCTGTTCCAATGCTTAAATCTGAGGATTTAACCAAATTTGTTACAGAAACATTAGGCCAAAAACCAAAAAAGATTATCATTAACGGTACCGGCACTTACAAATGCCATTCTTCCATTGCAGACTGCGGTATTACCGGACGCAAACTGGCTTGTGATTTTTATTCCACGGCTTGCCCTGTCGGTGGCGGATCGCCTTGGACCAAAGATGCCAGTAAAGCAGATTTAACCTTAAATCTTTTTGCACGCAAATTAGCCATTCAAAACCTTAAAAATAACGATAAATGTATTGTTTATTTGTCTTCGTGCATCGGCAAATCGGAATTACCCAGTGCTGTTGTAAAAACCATAAAAGACGGCAAAGAAACATCGGTCAACATCAGCCCGAACTGTGCGCCAAGTTGCGTTATAAAAGAAATAAAGCTAAACCGCCCGATATTTAAAAAACTCTGCCAAAAAGGTTTGATGACATATTTTAATACTCGCGGTAATCCCACATTCTGATTAATATAAACAGAACAAAGCACACCAGAACGGTGTGCTTTTTTTAATCAAAATAAAAAAAATATCCCTAAACTATTGCTTATGGAAAAATCACTCCCTATATAACAAAACAGAAAGATTTTTTTTCAAACACATAAAAGAAGGATTTTAAATATGAGTAATAAAGTTTTAGGTATTGACCTTGGTACCACAAACTCCTGTTTTGCCATTATGGAAGGTGGCGAACCAAAGGTATTGGAAAATTCCGAAGGCGCCAGAACAACTCCGTCCATGGTTGCTTTCACAGATACGGATCGTTTGGTTGGTTATCCGGCAAAACGTCAAGCCGTCACCAATCCGGAAAACACTTTGTTTGCCATTAAGCGTTTGATTGGACGTCGTTACGATTCTCCTGAAGTAGAAAAAGACAAAAACATTGTTCCGTTCAAAATTGTTCCCGGCGACAATGGAGATGCTTGGGTAGAGGTAAAAGGCACAAAATATGCCCCATCACAGATTTCTGCTATTGTCTTGCAGAAGATTAAAGAATTTGCCGAAAGCTACTTAGGTGAAAAGATTGAAAAAGCCGTTATCACTGTTCCGGCCTATTTTAATGATAGCCAGCGTCAAGCCACAAAAGATGCCGGCAAAATTGCAGGTTTGGAAGTGTTGCGTATCATTAACGAGCCGACTGCGGCCGCTCTTGCCTATGGTATGGACAAGCAAGCTTCCGGAACTATTGCTGTGTATGACTTGGGTGGTGGTACATTTGATATTTCCATTTTGGAAATCGGCGATGGCGTATTTGAAGTAAAATCCACAAATGGTGATACTTTCCTTGGCGGTGAAGACTTTGACCAACGTTTGGTAAATTATTTGGCAGAAGAATTCAAAAAAGAAAACAACATTGACTTAAAGCAAGACAGACTTGCTTTGCAACGCTTAAAAGAAGCCGCAGAAAAAGCCAAAATTGAACTTTCATCTGCCACTCAAACAGAAATCAATTTGCCGTTTATTACGGCCGATATGAGCACCGGTTCTCCTATTCCAAAGCACTTAAACATTAAATTAACGCGTGCTAAACTGGAATCTATCGTTGAAGATTTGATTGAGAGAACAGTTGAACCTTGCAAAAAGGCTATGGCAGATGCCGGCATTAATCCGTCAGACATTAGCGAAGTTATCTTGGTTGGCGGTATGACACGTATGCCTAAAGTTCAAGACAAAGTTAAGGAAATCTTTGGTAAAGAACCGCACAAAGGCGTTAACCCAGATGAGGTTGTAGCCGTTGGTGCCGCTATTCAAGGTGGCGTTTTAATGGGTGAAGTAAAAGATGTTCTTTTGCTTGATGTAACTCCGTTATCTTTGGGCATTGAGACATTGGGTGGTGTATTCACTCGTTTGATTGATCGTAACACTACGATTCCAACTCGTAAATCTCAAGTATTCTCCACTGCAGAAGATGGCCAAACAGCCGTAACCATTCGTGTCTTCCAAGGTGAACGTGAGATTGCCGCACATAACAAACTGCTTGGTCAGTTTGACTTGGTGGGTATTCCTCCGGCACCACGCGGTATGCCACAAATTGAAGTTACCTTTGATATTGATGCTAACGGCATTGTTAATGTTTCGGCCAAAGATAAGGCAACCAACAAAGAACAAGCTATCCGCATTCAAGCTTCCGGAGGTTTATCAGATGCCGATATTGAAAAGATGGTAAAAGATGCCGAAGCCAATGCCGAAGCGGATAAGAAGAAAAAAGAGCTTGTTGAAGCAAAGAACCAAGCTGAAGGTTTAATTCACACCACCGAAAAAACCTTAAAAGAAAATTCTGATAAGATTTCTTCGGCAGATAAAGATGCCATAGAAGCTGCCATTGCAGATTTGAAAGGCGTTATTGAAGGTGAAGACACAGAAGCCATCAAAGCCAAGTCTGATGCTTTAATGCAAGCTTCATTAAAGTTAGGTGAAGCCATGTATAAAGCTCAAGGCGCGGCAGAAGCTCCAAACCCGGAAGCGACACAAGGGGCTCCAGAGGCCGATGAACCGAAAAAAGATGATAATGTTGTTGATGCAGATTTTGAAGAAGTCAAATAAACACTTTATCTACACAAAAAAGAACCATAGCTTTCAAAACTATGGTTCTTTTTTTTATACAAAATTTATTGATTAAGCTCGGCGAATTTTTGTTTTTGCTCCTCGCTCAGCATATTCCAAAATTCTTCAAAATATTTACGTTCAATCTCGGTAATATGCTGACGTCTACTTTCAATTTCTTCCAAAACGGGACGCACTTCTTCTTTTAGGTTATTCTTTAATTCTATTAACTTCTGATTTTGTTCGGCGCTTAATTGCAAATCTTCCCCTTTTATTTCCGAGGCACTTGCATTAAAAGAAAGCATCACAGCCATCAATATAAGCCCTATTTTTCTCATAATTTTTCTCCTTATTTATTATTTAATTGATATAATATTAGCGCACAAAATAAAAACTTCAACGAATATTCCTCTCCCTGTTTGCAATTAAGACAAATATGTAAATAGCCCCATTTTAGCGCTTGCAAATCAGCAAGAGTTAGTCTAGATTTCCTAAAAGTATAGGAGAAATCAGATGAAAGTAACTGTTATCGGAACTGGATATGTCGGTCTGCCCACAGGTGTCGGCTTAGCAGAACTAGGAAATGATGTTATATGCTTAGATGTTGATGAGCAAAAGATAAGCCAATTACAATCCGGCAAAATAACAATTTTTGAAGAAGGCTTGGATAGTCTTTTTGATAAAAATACTAAAAACGGCAAAATAAAATTTTCAACTTCTTTTAAAGAGAGCATTCCATCAGCTGATATAGTTATTTTGGCAGTCGGTACACCGCCTCATCCCATCACCAAGGAAGCCGATATGAAATATATCAAAGCCGCTGCCGAAGAACTGGCGCATCATTTAAGAGGCTATACGGTAATAGCCATCAAATCCACTGTGCCGGTAAATACGGGAAATGCCGTTGAAAACATTATCCGAAAAGAAAATCCGACAGCTGATTTTGATGTAATTTCCTTGCCTGAATTCTTGCGTGAAGGCTTTGCCGTGCATGATTTCTTTAACCCGGATAGAATTATTGTCGGTGCCAACACCGAACGTGCCCGCAACCTAATTGCCGAGCTGTATAAGCCTTTTCAAGACAAATGCCAGATTTTATATGTTTCACGCCAATCATCAGAAACCATAAAATATGCCTCAAACGCCTTTTTGGCTATGAAAATTCAATACATCAATGAAATGGCAGACTTTTGTGAGACGTCCGGCGCGGATATTTATGAAGTGGCCAAAGGGATGGGACTGGATACACGTATTGGTGCTAAGTTTCTTACGCCTGGTCCCGGATATGGTGGCTTTTGTTTTCCAAAAGACACAAATGCCATGGCTTATATGGGCAAGTTCAATGGTGTAGATTTATCCTTAATTGAAGCAACAATCAAAGGTAATGAGCGTCGCAAAATAAATATGGCCAAACGCATTTTGGATATGGTAGAAGATATTAAGAACCCCACTATTGCCGTTTTGGGCAGTGCTTTTAAGGGCGGCACAGATGATTGCCGAGAATCCCCTGCTTTGCAGATTATAGAAATTTTGTTGGCACATGATGTTAAAATTAACCTCTATGACCCTCAGGCTATGGAAAATACCAAGGCAATCTTAAAAGATATGATAACTTATCATACCTCTGCCTATGATGCCATTGGCGGGTCTGATGTTTTGGCTGTATTAACAGATTGGGCAGAATTTAAGTCATTGGATTTAGCAAAAATCAAGCAATTAATGAAACATCCGCAAATTGCAGACTACCGCAATATATTTGATTATAATCAAGCAAAAGCTCTCGGATTTGAAATTAAAAGCCTCGGCCGAAAAACAAACTAAAAAAGGGCTTAATTATCACAACTAAAAGATTCTACAAATTTCCATTTTTTATCATCCAAAACAAAATGGAAGCACTCACAATTTTTAATGCCTTCCACCCTGTATCCGCATGCCCAACAAAGTGCACGGGTAACACCCCCGTGTGATGAAATAGCAATATTTTGATGCAGATCATTTTCTACAATATTTTCCAAACAACTTTTTATCTTATTAAAATTATTTGAAAGAATATCACCATTTTCATACCAAAAACCAAACACTGCTTCCGTTAAGGCATCTTCAGGAATAATTTTGATGGCAGAATAATTTTGTGTTGCAATTTTTGCGGTATCTATAGCTCGTCTATATGGAGAAGAATAAACAACTTCTATCTTTTTATTTGCTAGATATTGCCCCAATTTTTCAGCCTGTTTTACACCCAATTCGGTCAACCAGGCATTTATGCCCGTACCGTATCTCTTTCCTTCATCGTTTTCATTTGTCTGTGCGTGACGAAAAAAATAAAAATGTCTTGGCATTAACCCTCCGACTAAAAGCAAAATGGCTATCTTATTAACGCTGTCTAATATGCGTCATTAATTAAGGCAAGCTCATCCTTTTTCATCGGAACCGGATTTTCACCATGATCCATGCTATATCCCTTAATGGCTTTGTTCTTATTGAATAACACCTTAGCCATCAGAGTGCCATCTTCATAATAGGCATCTAACATACCGTGCTTCTGCCCTTTTTCATAGCTCACTTCACCCATAAGTTCACCTGTCGGATAATAGCGCTTAACCTTACCATCTTTACGATTATTAACATAAGGCACTTCATAGGCCAAATTTCCATCATGATCATATATCAAAGACAAACCCTCAAGTTTACCATCTTCATAGTTGGCAACCGACTTAATTCGCCCGTCATCAAAAAATTCTTTATACTCACCTTCTAAAATATCATTTTTGTAAATACTTTCAGCTATGCGGCGCCCTGCCTCATTATAATCTTTTTGAAGACCTTCCTTCTTACCGTTTATATAGGTTGCCTCACTGATAAGGTGCCCGTCTTCATCATAAAATTTTGCCATACCGTTTGCAACAGACTTAACATAGGGCATTTCCATTTTCAAACGGGAACTTTCATAATATTCGCGACCGATACCTTCCACAATGCCGTTAACATAAGGCATTTTGGTTTTAACGGCACCACTTTCAAAATATTCCGTTTCCACACCATTTTTTATATCATTGGTGTAATTAACTTCCAATTTAACGCTGCCATCCGGATAATAGGCTCTCGCTATACCGTTGCGAAGGTTATTTTCATAATTAACCGTAAGATTAAGCCGCCCGTCCTCCGTATAAAAGGCACCCTCACCCGAAACCTCATCATTTTTGTAAAAAACAACAGCTTCCGGCTTACCATTTTCAAAATAATTACGCATCTGACCGTTTTTCTGACCATCTGCATATTCAATTTCCGATTTTATCCGACCGCTTTTGTAATAAACCTTGCGAACACCTGTAACCTCATCACCACTATAAGAATATTCTTCGGCAACATGTCCATCCGGAAAATACACAACTGCCGGCCCTTGTTTTTTATCATTAGCATAGGTGTATGTTTCTTTAAGATTACCATTTTCATAATACATCTTAGCAACACCGTTACGCACATTATTATCATAATTAACACGAGATTTAACAATCCCATTCTTAAAATATGTACGCATTACCCCGTGAATCTTATCATTTTTATAGGGTACTTTTTCTTTCATACTGCCATTTTCATAATAGGTGAGTACTGTGCCGTCCAATTTGCCATTAACAAATGGCATATCTGCCTTTTTGATACCCTTTTCATTATATAACGAACCAACACCATTTAAAACACCTTCAACATAGGGCATTTCACTCTTTTTAACATTATCGTCATAAAATTCTTCATAAAGACCCGTAACCACATCACCGTTAACATCATATAAAATACCATTAACCATACGGGTATCATCTTCTCTGTATGCATAATCCCCAAGGGCATTATTGGCCATAAATAAAGTCAACACCAACAGATATACCGGCAATAATCTCATCAACTTAATCTCCTGTTTACATCTACATAAACTTTAAATATAAGCCTACATATATTCAAGCAAAAAGAATATTTTTACCACATCATAAAAGAAGATTATTTTTCTAAATCAGGATTTTTCTTAAAAAACAGCCACAAAAGAACGATTTCAAGCACAAGCCTTATCAGGCCGGATAGCATATATCCACCGGCAAAGTCTATTGCAAAAAACAAAAACTCCACGCCGGCCACCAATACGGCACCCATACGCATTAACACTGAAAAATTGATTATCTTTTCTTTGTCTTCTATCTTATAAATAAGCTTTCCAACCCCGGCAACAATAAGCGTTTTAACAAAGAAAAACAAAAATAAACCGCCCACAGCAACAACCGAGAGAATCAACGAAAAAGCCCCAACAGCCTCACTCATCATATCCGTAAACCGAGGCATATCAAAAACCCCATCAACATAAGTTACTTTTTTGACCTCATTTGGCGTAACAACATAAAGCATATCCTTTGTAATAAAAAGCCCTGTTTTATTTGTTGAAATATCAATATGTTCATTTTTTGTATCCAAAACAACCAAAAACGGCTCCTTATCCCTTTCATCAAGTTTTAGTTCTAATGTTTTATATGTATCAACAGGACTTACAATTTTACCGCCCTCCACACTAATAGGCAAAAAGTCCTCTGCTGCCAACAAAATACGCGGTTTAACATCTGTGTAGAGCTGTTTAATCATAAACACGAAGAAAATCGCTACCAATACAGCGGCTGCTAAAAGAAAAACCAAACCGTTTCCTTTACCGTTCTTGATGTAATTTATAAATTTTTCCATTTATTTTCCCCTATATATAACAGTTCTTACTTAAAGTTATATTGCATACCGGCATCTATAACAACAGCATCGTTATTTCCGAACTCTTTTTCTATTTCACCATACAACAAGAAGTTCTTATATGTATAGTCAATCCTTGCCGAAAGAACGGAGCGATTACGATCAGATTTATGCGAAATCTTGTGCTTATGAGCCATATCCACTTGAGTAACATCAATTCCGTCATCCGGATCAAGAAATTCAACATAATAAACGCCACCGATTTTAACACCAAGCTTATTATCCGGATTAATATTAAATTCTTTAGACAAGTAAGCACCTAAACCGCCCTCTAAAGACAACATATTTGTACTATCGGCATGAATGGCTTCTGTTTTACCACCTTCATTAAATCCCTCAAGATATGTCCCCAAGAAATTAAGTTCGGCCAAAGGTGTTAATTTTATACCGGAATTGCCTAAAAAGATATCATGACGAATTCCGTTGCTTAACCCATATTGATAAGAACGAATATCTGCCGAATATGTTCCCAAAGAAGTTTTTCTGTCATACGAACCGTCTTCATATCCCCCATAAAATTTAGAAAACCACTTTGTACCATTATTAAAGTTATACCCTATGGGTGCCCACAAACCGAATATATTACTCTTACGGTTGGAATCATTATCATAATCAGTTTTAATTTGAGAAATCGTTGCGCCTAATCCGTATGTCAAACCGGAATGACTGTGTCCCTTCACCAAACCATAAGCAGAATGAGCAGCCCCGTCATTACCTTCTAAATCTCCGTCTCTATCGCGAGAAATATCTACATACTTATAGCCACCCATATAATTTTCATTTGGCTTGTCAAATAAATTATCATCAAACTGCTTGCTTAAATGTCTGTAAACAGTGGCATTTTCTGTTCTAAAACTTGGCAATACATCATTTCCCATACGATTGGCAACCACCGAATTAAATTGTTTATGACTTTGTATGGCTTTCAAATCATCATATAAAGAAAGGTTATTTTTAAGCTCATAATTCTTTTCCAAGAAATTGGCGGTGCTTTTATCTTTCAATAAAGAATTAAAGGGCTTTCTTTCCATCACAACATCATAACCGTTATGCTGGTTAGGCTCTTTCCTGGCATTAAACATAACAGACTTAGAAACAAGATTGAGATGACTTGTATCTTGTGCCTGCAAAGCATTTGCCAAATGATATTCATTATCAAAACCACCCTGCACACTTGTTTCGGAAACAGCCATTTTTCCGCTCAAACTCTTTGCAAAAAACTGTCCGCCTTTTCCTAAGATAATTTCACCTTGTCCCATGGTGCTAAGATTTGCATGTGCCAAGCCATGGCCTTCCCCATAAATATCCTTGGCCTCTCCGTTCTCTACAATACTTCCTTCCACGCCGTTAAACTCAACAACACCCGTATTAACCAACGATGCACCTTTTTCCAAATAAATACCGGCTCCGTCTCCTGCCCCGGTAATTGTAATTCTACCACTGTTTTGAACACCGGCACCAATCTCTGCATAAATGCCATATGCCGTACCACCCATAGGAGTTGCAGGCGTATAATCCTCTCCATTAATATTGTCATGGTATAGGCCTCTGTATATATTGATAATACCGGTATTTTTAAGCAATGAACTTTGTTCGGCATAAATACCCACTGCCGTACCGTTACCGATATTATTAATATTAATTTCTCCGGAATTGGTAATTTTTGTACCTCTTCCACCTCTCATACCTGTCATAATGCCGTTCCCGGCATTAACCAAATTAATGCTAGATTTAACCTTTTCACCGCTCACATTGGAAATAATCCCTTCTGCATCTGCCTCCGGCATATACATACCATAGGCTTTCCCTGTACCTAAATTGGTAATATTAATATTCCCTTCCGAATATCCACCATAAGTCATCGCATTATAAAGTTGCTGACCGCCATACATACCATAAACATTTCCGTTTCCTGTGTTATGAATATTTATTGTACCGCTTACCGTTCCGCCGGCAGAATATGAATTAAAAGCCCACCAACTGGCTGTACCGCTACCGCCCGAACCTGCACCCGGAATATCATCCTTACTGATAGCCATACCATATACATCGCCATTACCGACACTTTCAATATTAATAATCCCTCTGGAGTAGTTTCCGGTCCACGGATTAAGACCGTTAACTGCCGCCACATAACCATATATGCCATATATATCCCCATCACCTTTAATATAGATATTACCGATGGCATTTCCGCCGGAACCCACATACGTATTATAAACTCTTACATCGCCCATTAAACCATATGTTGCTCCACCACCAAGATGGTCAATATTAATATTGCCATAAGCTGTTCCTTCATTCCAGCCCGATGCATTTATGGATTCCTTATATTGAGTAATATCGGAAATATGTGAATACATACCATAAACCGTACCGCTTCCTCTATCAACAATATCTATGGTAGCTGTTCCAACCGGTTCTTTATTTTCAACTTGTATATCTTCATCATACCAATCTTTACCAATCACATAGGAGTTAAATGTTTCTCCACTATAGCCATACACACCATAAACATCACCGTTACCTGTATTATTAATAATAACAGATGCCTCTTTATCCGGATATTTGGGTGAAGAATAAAGATTGAAAACTGTTTCATTATCTGAAGCTATTCCAAAAACATTATTATTGTTATTATTTTCAATATTCAAATCATCTGCAACGCAAAGATTACCCACCAAATGCGTATTTGTCGGACAAACAATCGGAACACATTCATCGCCAACTTTACGTTGTCCGATTGGGCATTCCGGATTATCTGAAACACATCCGCCTCCCAAAACGTGCATTCCTTCCGGACACACGATATCAACACACATTCCGCTATTTTCGTCCCATTTTTGCCCATCCGGACAAGTGTCATTAGCAACACAAGTACTTCCAACCAGGTGCATACCGGTCGGACAATTGTCTAAAACGCACTCATTACCATTCCAATGACTTCCTGCAGCACAAATACCCACGCAGGTATTTCCTTCAAGTGTCTGACCGGGCGGGCATTCAATATCAACACAAACATCATCTTTCATCACTTGACCAACCGGACAAACAAGAGGAACGCAATAATTGCCTACAATAATCTCCCCATCCCTGCAGACCAATTCTTCACAATCATTACCAACCAAATGAGTACCTTCAGGACAAATAATCGGCTCACATTCATCACCAACCTTACGTGTGCCGACAGGACATACACATTCATCACCCACGAGCGTTTGCCCTTCAGGACACACTTTTGTATCCGGACCGCTTTTTTTATGATGACTGCCACCACCACCACCTGCAGCTACCGCTGTTACGGCACCGGCAGCTAGCAACCCGACAGCCGTATACATAGCCGTATCGCCGCTGATGGAAGCGGTCGTGCCGCTTCTTGCCGGAGCACTTTGCAAATATCTTTTTTCAAATTGAGAAGCTGTTCTGTTATCAACACGTTGCATACAATCAGACTTTGCCGATGAGCCAAGCTGTCTTAAACGACTGTACGCTGCATAATTACCATCTTCCACAGCCTGACACAGAGGTGTCATACCTTCTCTGTTAGTGGCATTGATATTATATCCCTTTGCCAAATAAGTCTTAATACTGGAAATATTACCGCGTCTAACACTTTGATAAACATAGTCGGCAAACGACATAGCATAAACAGGGCTCATTTCATACACAACAAGCGCCATCGCCAAAAAAATGCATTTTATGAAACGCATAAGCATACTTTTTTAGTCCCAAAATAAAACATTTTGTATTATACTAACTCACAAAGCTTAATATTTTCTTTATATAAAAAAAACAAAAGCCACTTGTTATACCAAATGGCTTTTAGTTTTATAAAACAATTCAGGCTAAAGTTAGAAACCCATACCTCCGGGCATTCCTGCGCCGGCACCGGCTCCTTCGCCGCAATGACATTGTTTCTCAGGAATTTCCGTAATCATAGCCTCAGTTGTAATCAGCAAGCTTGCAACAGATGCAGCATCTTGAAGAGCTGTACGCACAACCTTAGTCGGATCAACAATACCGGCCTTAATCATATCGGTATATTCATCGGTGGCAGCATTGTAACCGTAGTTATAATCTTTGCCTTCCAAGAGCTTACCGGCAACAACGGCGCCGTCAACACCGGCATTCTCGGCAATTTGGCGCAACGGTGCCTGCAAAGCACGACGAATAATATCCACACCAACACTTTGATCCTGATTTTCAGGCTTAACTTTTTCCAAAGCTTTTGTTGCATAAAGAAGTGCCACACCACCGCCGGCAACAACACCCTCTTTAACGGCCGCGCGAGTAGCATTGAGGGCATCATCAATACGATCCTTCTTTTCTTTAACTTCAACTTCAGAAGAACCGCCCACTTTTAACACGGCAACACCGCCGGAAAGCTTACCCAAACGTTCTTGCAATTTTTCGCGATCATAGTCAGAAGTGGTCTTTTCCATTTCTTTCTTAATTTGCGTTTTACGAGCATTAATGGCATCTTTATCACCATTACCGTCAATAATGGTTGTATCATCTTTGGTAATCACAACTCTCTTTGCTGTACCAAGCATATCAACCGTAGTATTTTCAAGCTTCATGCCCAATTCTTCAGAAATAACCTGACCACCTGTTAAAATGGCCAAATCTTGCAAAATAGCCTTTCTTCTGTCACCAAAGCCCGGGGCCTTAACAGCGCAGACTTTCAAACCGCTTCTGATACGGTTAACAACCAATGTTGCCAAAGCTTCGCCATCAATATCTTCAGCCACAATCAACAAAGCTCTGCCAGACTGTAAAACAGCTTCCAATACCGGCAAAATGGCCTGCAGATTAGAAATCTTTTGGTCATAAAGCAATACATACGGGGCTTCGTATTCAGCAGTCATCTTATCAGCATCGGTTACAAAATAAGGAGAGAGATATCCTCTGTCAAACTGCATACCTTCAACCACATCCAGTTCTGTTTCCAAACCTTTGGCATCTTCAACCGTAATCACACCATCATTACCAACCTTTTCCATAGCTTTGGAAAGATATTCACCGATACTTGTATCTCCATTAGCAGAAATTGTACCAACTTGGGCAATTTCTTCAGAGGTTTTAATAGCTTTTGAACGAGATTTCACATCTTCAACCACAGCATTAACCGCCAAATCAATACCGCGTTTTAAGTCCATCGGGTTCATTCCGGCAGCAACAGCCTTGCAACCTTCTTTAATAATAGCCTCTGCCAAAACTGTGGCGGTTGTGGTGCCATCACCGGCCTTATCTGCCGTTTTTTGAGCAACTTCTTTAACCAACTGTGCGCCCATATTTTCAAACTTATCTTGAAGCACAACTTCTTTTGCCACAGAAACACCGTCTTTTGTAATTTTCGGTGCCCCATAAGACTTATCCAACATCACATTACGACCTTTAGGACCTAATGTAACCTTAACCGTTTTTGCCAGAACTTCCACGCCCTTAAGCATTTTTGTGCGGGCATCTGTCCCGAATTTAATATCTTTTGCAGCCATAATTCATCTATCCTTTCTATTATCTTTCAACAATTGCCAAAATATCGCCCTCTTTAATAATCAGATGAGGTTCGCCGTTCACTTTAATTTCCGTCCCGGACCATTTACTAAACAGGATATGATCACCCACCTTAACACTCATCGGAAGAGTCTTACCCTCTTGAGTTCTTGGTCCTTCGCCTGCGGCAACCACAATTCCTTCACTTGGTTTTTCTTTTGCTGTATCCGGCAAAATAATGCCACCGGCAGTTTTATTTTCTTCTTCAACGCGCTTAATCAAAACATTTTCACGCAATGGTTTAACTTGCATTACTCTAACTCCTATCAATATTATAAAAAAAACTAATACTTTAGTTAGTGTTTGGATTTTTAAAAATCAAGCATTCTAACCATTATTTTTTGATATTTTTAAAAATAGCGGCAAATTTCTCGGCAATAATCACATTTGTAAAGTTTTTAAGTGTAATTTTTCTGGCCTTTTGCGCCATTTGAGAGCGAACTTCCGGATGCGCCAAATAATATGAAAGCTTCTCACTAAAGTCATCAAAATCTTTGTACATGGCAATGCTATCGCCATATACAGCCTCAATTTCCGGCAAATAATCCGTAAACACAAAACCGCCCGATGCCGTAACATCATAAATCCGATTGGAAACAAAACCAAAATATTTCATATCCTTTCTATGATCATTTAGCACAATATCTGCTCCGCTATAATACCGATAAAGCTCATCATTTTCAATGTAATATCCCTTAAGATATTTTGGCTCTAAAAATACATCCCAAAACTTGCCAAAAAGGCTCAAATCCGCCCCGGCTCTAAGAGCATAATCAACAGATTTCCGCCCCTTATGGGTATGATTAGACCCCACAAACAATACCGAATATTTTTTTATTTCACTTTTTTCTGCAGGCTTAAATCTTTCAGGATTGGTAAATTGTGAAACATAAACCGCAGACACGCCCAATGGGGCAATATTTTCGCTGATTAACTTTTGTGAAGCGCAAGCCACCACATCAACTTCTCTTAAAATTTTCTCACTCCACCCCTCAACATAATAGAGATAAAGCACGCGCTTACGTTTATCTTTTTTAACTCCCGGCAAATGTTTAAAATTATAATATCCTTTAAAATAAAGCACGTTTCCGGCTTGTCCGAGCTTCAAATCATCATAATCTTCTCTAAACCGATACTCTACCTTATAACCCAACTTTTCAAACCCGAGTCGCAAATCATTTGCCAAAAAGAAATCGCCGTCTTTTTTATAATAATAGGGAGAAGACGCCCTCTCTGATGACGGCAAAACAAAAACAATCTTAGAATAGTCCAACCGCTCGGCAAAAAACCAATACGCTCCTGCCACAAAAAAAATAAAAAGTAAAATGAGCCAAATCTTTTTCATATCAAAAATATTACCCGCCCAAATAAATCTCGCAACATATTTTTATTGACCGACCACAAATTTTATGCTATATTTCCCATCATACGCCAAATCATTATAAGGTATAAATATGAATTTTCGTCGCTTAATATTAAGCAATATCAAAAAAACAAAAAAGCTTTTTGCTGAATTTGTTTTTTGTTTCATATTAGCCTCCTGTGCCTTAAGCATAACCCCGTATGTTACCTCCCGCATTATCGGTTGTTTTAACATCACACCCAAAGAAAAAGCCATTGAAAGCATGGTTTTTTGGCTGATTATTTTTGTAATTGCCAAATTTTTGCAAGCGCTTAATCAATACTTTTTCCAGTTAATCAGCACTATCTGGAAAGGTGTGTTCCAATCAAATATCATCATAGATTTGTTCAAAACCATTCACGCTCACCAAAACAGTTATTTTGATGATGAGATGAGTGGTCGCATTTCCACGGCTATTAATAGTTTCTCCAAAAAATTAAGCGAAATGCTCATCTTGATATTTTTCAATTTCTTCCGGCCGTTCATAAATTATCTCTTTGCTTTCACAATCATATCATTCACAAGCCCACGTTTAGCCCTATCTCTTTCTTTTTTATGCATACCTTTCTTTTTAGCCATACAAAAACTGCATCATAAATTTTTTACCCTTTTTGGAGAAAGAGCCAAATTAGAGCAACATTACACAGGGTTATTAACCGACAGCCTGACCAACTATAAGCTTGTTCGCTACACCGGCTCCATTTTCACTGAGAAGCTAAACCTCTATAAACACCTCAAAAAATATCTTCGTTCCACGGTAAAAAGTGAGATGTTTCACATATTAAGCCGCACCGGATTTCATTTTGGAGAAACGGTTTTTATTATACTAAGCTATGCCACCATACTATATTTTACGGCAACCGATAATATTCCTTTGGCAGATGTCTTTTTTGCATTCAGCTCCGTATCTATGTTTGCGTGGTCTGTCGGCGCCATAAACGGTTTTGCCCAACAATTTTCGGAAACTTATGGTGAAATGGTTTCAAACTTAGAGCTAATATATAAACCGATTACTATCAAAGATAGACCTAATGCCACACCCCTTAATATCAAAAAAGCAACAATTACCTACCAAAATATCTCTTTTGCATATACATCAAAAAAACAAATTTTTGATAACTTAAACCTAAAGATTTCTGCCGGTCAAAAAGTAGGATTAGTCGGGCTTTCCGGCGCCGGAAAATCTACGCTCATAAGTTTACTTTTACGTTCATATCTTCCGCAATCCGGAAAAATTATGATTAACAAATATAATATTGCAGACATAACAGAGCAATCTTTACACAAAAACATCTCTTATGTTCCCCAAGATGTAACACTATTCAATCGCTCGCTATATGAAAACTTAAAAATAGGAAATCCAAAAGCCACACAAAAACAAATTATTAAGGCAGCCAAACTCGCCTATATTGATAAAATTATCAAAAATCTCCCTAAAGGTTATGATTCCGTTGTGGGAGAAAGGGGCATTCTCCTTTCCGGCGGTGAGCGTCAAAGGATTGCCATTGCCCGTGCCATTTTGCAAAATGCCCCTATACTCATTTTAGACGAGGCTACCTCAGCCCTTGATAGCCAAGCAGAAATTATGATACAGCAAGCCTTAGAAAACCTGATGAAAAACAAAACGGTTATAGCCATAGCGCACCGCCTTTCAACATTGCGCTCTATGGATAGAATTATTGTTCTAGATAAAGGTAAAATTATAGAAGATGGCTCTCCTCAAAAATTATTAAATAAAAAGGACAGCTTATTTAAGCATCTGTATGACTTGCAAACAGATGGCTATTTATCCTCATCAAAAATCATAAAGGAGGATAAATAATATGACTTTCCGCCAATTTTTCTTCAAATACATAAACAAATGCAAGCGTTGGTTTATTGCCTATACGCTCATCGCTTGTCTGCCACCGGCATTAGACATATTAAGCCAAAAATTTTACGCACAAATTATTGCCTCAATCGGCACGGTTCCTTCTTTGGCTCTATCTTCACCGGTGTTAATCAATTTGCTCATTGTGGCAATATTATATATTGCACAAGACGTTATTAGTGGTCTAAACACCTATTTTGAAATGCGCACTAAAATATCTTATCAACGCGTTATTCATAATGAACTTTTGGCGCACACACACAAACATTCGGCAAACTTTTTTAACACCGAACAATCCGGTGTTATCTTAGCCAAAACAAACAACTTAATACAGAGTGTATTCAGTCTTATGGGAGATATTCGCATACGCCTTTTGCCCAATATTGCCTTTCTTATTTTTAGCACTCTTATGCTCTTAACTGTCAATATATGGTTAGCTTTTATCATTATCACAATTAACATATTATCCACTTTTCTGCTATATTATAACAGTCAAAAAATTAAATCTTATGCATCCATTGCAGCCAAAGAAGAAAGCAAAGTAACAGGTCTTATGGTAGACAGCATTGCCAATGCAAGGTTAGTCAAATTTAGTGCTGCCGTTAAACACGAGCTTATGGTATTAATAAAACAAATACACAAAACCATCCGCGCTTTTATCAAACAAGCCAAAGTTCAAGGATATGTTAATTTCAGCAACACCATACTTTTTGTTACAATGATAACTTTCATTTTAATTGCCGTCAGTTGTTTCTTTTATTATGACAAACTAAGTTTGGCAGACATCATTTTATGCGCCACTATTTCAGCGCGTTTAGCAGACCATTCTTTTGAATTATCCTTTTTCTTTAATGAAATGCACAGCAAACTCGGTACGGCAAACGATGCTTTAAGGCTTTTATATCAACCCTTTGATATAACGGACGCCCCTAAGGCCAAAACTCTAAAAATTAAAGAAAATTCCGTAGAATTCAAAAATGCCACTTTTGCTTATAAAAACAATAAACCTTTGTTTAACAAACTCAATCTTTTAATAAAGCCAAATGAAAAACTTGGTTTGGTCGGCGTTTCCGGTTCCGGCAAATCCACATTGATAAATCTTATCTTGCGTGGGTTTGACTTGAATAAAGGCAAAATTCTTATCTCAAACCAAGATATCACCAAAGTAACGCAATATTCGCTTCACCAAAATATTGCCCTTATCTCTCAAGAGCCTTGCTTATTTAATCGTTCCATTATGGAAAATATCCGTTTTGCCAAACCAAAAGCCTCGGATGACGAGGTTATCAAAGCCGCCAAATTAGCACATATTCACGATACGATTATAAAAATGCCTAAAGGATATAATAGCGTTGTTGGCGAAAAAGGTGTTAAGCTTTCCGGCGGTGAGCGTCAGAGGATTGCCATTGCCGCGGCAATATTAAAAGACACCCCGATTTTAATCTTAGATGAGGCAACCTCTGCGCTTGATAGCCAATCCGAGCAAGCCATAGAAAAAGCCCTAAAAGAATTAATGAAAAATAAAACCGTCATAGCCATTGCCCATAGGCTTTCCACCCTTAAAAATATGGATAAAATTGCCGTGCTGGATAAGGGTAACATCATAGAATACGGCAGTCAAAAAGATCTCCTAAAAAACAAATCCGGCACTTTTTATAAGCTCTACAAACTCCAATCAGACGGATATTTACAAAACTAAGCATAAGTAAAGGGGCGCAGCTCACGCCACACCCCTTTTTTACGTCGTTCTTTACTCACCCTCCGGCTTATAACACCCTTTCAGAACAGGTGCCAGAGTACTATAACCATCGCTGTTCATCAGGTCTAAATAGTTCTTCTTAGAAAGCCCATGAACTTGTGCATGCTGCTTAATAAGACAAGAGACTTTGTCATAAATAGCAGTACCAGAAGCATCTCTGGTTTTACTTACCAACTGAGCAAAAGAGCTCTCTGCCATGCAGAAATGGCTGATATAGTCGGAAGCATACTCCTCAAGCACAGCTGAGTTTTCTGTAAAAAGAAAAACTTCGCTCCTTGGATGAAGGGGATGCGTAATCAATGTCGCCTTTTCTTGATTATACCCTAGTTCAAGGACACGGAGTTCACTCTGAATTTCAAGCTCCTCAAAAGCCACTTTTTGAAGCTCGGGTGTAAGCTCAGAAATTCTCTCCGTTGGCATTTCGTGCACAACGGCAAGACGACGGATAACCTTCTCAGCTTGCTCCAAGCTCCAGTCTGTAAAGGGCCAGAACTTGGTAAAAAGATTCACTTCTTTACCATAAATCTTAACAAACTTATTAAGAATCTTATCCCTGAAGCTTTCCGGCAAAATCTCCAGACACTCCACAGCCTGTTCTGCGGTTGAGATTGAATTATAGAGATTGTTTTCCAACTTTTCTCTATACCTAACTGGCAACTCTTTCAGAGCTTTTTTAATCCCATGATAGAACTTCTCACCGGATACATTTGTAATGGCTTGCGCCATTTGATCCATCAGCATAATCTGATCAGAGCATGCAGAAGAAGAACTTGGATTGTCATAGACATTTTCAATGACATAGTTGAAAATTTCCGGATCTTTCTTAAGGCACTTCATAGCATATTTCATCCAAAGAGCCCCAACCTCTTCTTCTTCAAAGCTAGGATTATCCTTATCCTCAGAGATACTACCCTCCGGACCTAAAGTTTCTAGGGCTTTATCCGTAGCCTTATACCACTCTCTGGGCAAAACCTCTAAGACATACTGAGACAAGTACTGACTGTTTTTGACGCGCATGGTCAAATACTTATACGCGTCAAAATGATGTTTTTTTAATTCAGACAGCATCTCTCCATTAAACTCATAATCGGCTGCGACAAGATTCATCGTGACGGTGAAGAATAGATTCTTATCGCTCTCTGTCAGCATATAAGACTTATCATACCATTTTTCAAAGATTTTCTTTGACCAATGGTAAAAGTTTGAAGTGTTGAGCAACACTTCCAAATAGTAGTAGCTGCCCTTAACTTGCAAATCTTCCACCTGCAAATCGTTTAAGATATTGGGTGTCTGATTAAGAACGCGGACGACATAGTTTTCATCCGAATTTTTTAGCCATTTACGAAGATAGTCTACTTTCGGAGTGTTCCTGCTAAAAATTTTGCAGGTTCTCTCCGTATTACCTCCGTTTTTAGAAACGAGGTCATAGGCTTCCTCACTTTGGGCTAAAAACCATAATGAGAAATCATTTTGCTTCATCAGAGCTTCGCAAGTTCCCTTGCTCCACGCTCTTATCATAAGCTCTTGCTCAGGAAGCTTGAGTTCTTTGATGAGTTTAACTTCTTTCTGAACACCTGGCAGAAACAGACTGCCATTCATTTTCTTTGTGAAGAACTTGACCGCCATCTTTGGAAATACGGTCTTAACGACTGAAGCAAATACCTTGATGGTGAGCTTCTTTAAAGTTTTTTTAGCCATATAAAAAAATTTAGATAAATAAAAGACATTAACGAGATTTTCCCGCCAACGGCCCACTAAACCACACGCTAAGACACAAATATTCCCCAAAGCAGATGCTCAAAAGAACGACTTCATATCTATAGTCATCATAATTTAGTAAACAGGATTATGCTATCACTTTTTTAGACTAAAGTCAACATAATTTGTCTAAAATATATCAACAAAAAAGACTCCCAATAAGAAGCCTCTTCAACTTTCGTAAAGGAGAGAAATTTGAGATGAATTGAGTACTCTAAATTTTAGTTATTTAAAACCCAAAAAGCACTCTAAAAAGAGTGCTTTTTTTTTTACAATGGATGGAATAAAGCACTACGCTATCGTTAAATCAGCGACTGCGGTGTACACATTTAGTACATAAAAGAGCTGATTTGACAATTTGATAGTGCTTTAGTAAGCCCTTATTTTACAACGACTTTGCCGCCAGCCTTCTCCACAGCAGCCACTGCACTTTTAGATGCACTGTCAACTGTGATGTTAATAGCTGTAGTAACAGCACCGCGAGCCAACAAACGAACACCATCGTATTCCTTAGAAATCACATTAGAAGAAAGTAAGCTCTCCTTTGTAATTTCTTTGGCATTCAACTTACCGGCATCAATAGCCTTTTGAATGGTATCCAAATTAACAACGGCAAATGTCTTTGCAAAAGGATTCTTAAATCCGCGCTTCGGCATACGACGGTAAATCGGCATTTGACCACCTTCAAAACCGTGAATAGAAACACCGGAACGAGACTTTTGACCTTTTTCACCGCGACCGCAAGTCTTACCCTTGCCGCTTCCGATACCACGACCAACGCGAATACGATTCTTTGTTGCGCCTGCGTTATCTTTCAATTCATTAAGTTTCATTTTCTTCACCTTTATATTGTACTCTATTAAAATTAAAAACTATTCACCTAAGGGCTAACCTCAAAAGCTTTTTGGGGCGGGGCAGACAAGCCGCCCCTTGTGCCCTTTAAGCAATTATTCTTCAACTTTAATGAGGTGAGCAACCTTGTTAATCATACCTCTAACAGCTGGTGTATCTTCCAATTCGGAAACACGACCAATCTTGTTCAAGCCCAAGCCCTTCAAAGTAGCAATTTGCTCTTTTCCGTGACCGATAGAACTTCTAACCTGAGTAACCTTAACTGTCTTCTTTTTAGTAGCCATAATTAAGCCTCCTCTTTGTCTGTCTTAGCGTTAGATGTATTTTCACGACGGCTTACAATATCACCAACTTTTTTACCACGCTTAGCTGCAATCATACGCGGGCTGTTAATACCCTT
>Ga0310786_10003671_pt1 | contig 22092 bp, 20 predicted proteins | sample AusTroGonzalo_MG_FD_203881 | JGI IMG/M metagenome (GOLD analysis project Ga0310786, IMG submission 203881) | Bovine rumen microbial communities from tropical cattle in Woodstock, Queensland, Australia - Gonzalo_03 (v2) (version 2) | ecosystem: Host-associated > Mammals > Digestive system >...
CAAGAAGCCGCTGAAGTCATCACTGGCGCCGTCTCACCGGATGCCAACATTATCTTTGGTGCTTCCATTCGCCCAGAACTAGAAGACGAAATTATTGTTACAGTTGTGGCCACTGGTTTTGATTCCGAATATTACAATGAGTCGACAGCTGTCACCACCGAGCCTACACCAGCAGACACTGCACCTACCGCTGAGGCCAAAGATTTCGCCGTAGAAAACAAATCAAATATGTGGGATTCTATTAAGAGCGAACCAGAGCCGGAACCGACCATGAGCGATGACGAAATGGATGTGCCACCGTCACTGCGCGAGCGCTTAAGGAGCAAAAAGAAGAAAAATTAAGGAGGTGGGCATGGATTACAACTTTCGCATCGGCGATAGCAAAGTCCTAGAAAGTAGGGAGACCTTGGACGGCAAAATGATTCGTCGTCGTCGCGAAGCTACGGATGGCCGTCGTTTCACCACATATGAACGCATCGAGATGCCACAGCTTACCGTCATCAAACGCAGCGGTAACAAAGAAATTTACGATCGCGACAAGCTTCTGCTTGCCGTCAAGCGCAGTGTCGGTAAGTTTTTCAATTCCGAACTCGAAATTGAAAATGTCGTCAACCGCGCTACCGATATACTATACAGTTACAATACCGACCAAATCACCAGCAAGCAAATTGGTGAAGCCGTGCTCGATGTCCTAGCCGAGGTCAACGAAGTAGCCTACGTTCGTTTCGCTAGCGTGTTCCGCGAGTTTAAGACCCTAGAAGACTTCGAAAATATCCTGAGAGAACAAAAAGGCAAAAAATCATAATGCGCGCCATTTGCATCTATCGTGATAACCAAGATTACACTCGCAGCGTCGATGAGTGGATTGAAAATTTTTACCGCCAGACTGGCAAAGAAATCGAAACCATGAATCCAGATGAAAATCCTGGCTTTTGTGAATCGTACGACATTGTTGAATATCCCACTTTTCTCGTGCTAGGTAATTCTGGTGAAGTTATAGCAATGTGGCGTGGTCGCAACCTGCCCTTGATAAATGAAGTTTCGTATTATACAATGTAAGCATGAGCGGTAAAAAGCCAAAAGTTTTTATTACGAATAAAAAACGCAAAACCTATCTTCGTATGCTACGCAGTATTATTGGCGCCGCTGTTGTCATTATCGTCATTTTGATAGTTTTGCAACTTTTCGGTGTCAACGTTAGCTCTATGTTGGCAGGCGTAGGTATTGCTAGTATTATCATTGGTTTCGCACTCCAAGATGCTATGAAAGACATTTTTCGTGGTCTCGAAATCGTTTCAGACAACTATTACGATATCGGTGATATTATTAAGTTTGGCGATAATGTCGGGCAAGTTCTCTCTATTAATCTTCGCACTACCAAAATTCAGGACATCAACACCATGAATATTGTCTCCATCGCCAATCGCAATATCAATCAAGTCGAAATCTGGTCCGGCTACATCTATCTTAGCGTGCCATTTCCACTTCGCATTAAACCCACCTCTGCTAGCACATTAATGTCAGAAATTGTCGATAATATCGCAAAGCTTCCCAACATCACATCCGTTATCAATCAAGGTGTTACAGATATCACCAATTCGTCACTCAATTACCAGCTCCAAATCACTTGCGACCCAGTCAATAGGTTGCAGGCTCGTCGTGACTCTCTTGGTGTTGTTGTATCTACCCTCGCTGCGCACAAAATCCTTCTACCATACAATCAAGTCGACATCCACGAGAAATAATTATTTCGCCATCGTATCGTATAAGTCACGCGGTATCAAAATCGCATCTACCACGGCGTGATTTTCTTTGTCAAAAGTCACATCCGAAATATAGCTTAGAGCATTGTGATCAATCAAAACTTCCGTTTGTTGCGGTGAATAGCTTAGCTCGTCAGATAATAGTGCAATGGTTTCGTGGGAGCCGGCCGGAATTCTGAACCTAATTTCCACATTTGATTTTCCAATCCATAAGTCCGATATATCACGCTCAGCAAAGCTTTTCTCTCGCGCAATCGCCGTAGAAGTAAAGCCTTGGCTCAGCATAAATTGCCCCTTCATTTTTGCAAGATTTGCAATAGAATCCACACCGTAATTCCGAAACTCATCTAAGTTCGTTCCACGAAAAGTCAAAAAATCTTTTTCCGGTACCGGCGCTTTTGGAAATGCACCAATAATTTCCCGCGTCGTTTCTTTTATTTCGGCTTCAAGTTCTGGCGTTTTGCGCCCCATTTTTTCATAATCCCAAAATCCCCGCGCCACCGAGTTAATCCACGCAAAACGATACCCAGAGTATTGTTTTATCGCTGATTTTTCGGCATGGTTCAGACTCGTCGAAATTTTCTGTTCATAGCCGGGATTTGCCTCCAAAAAATCCCCAGCTGAGCTATAAACGTCAGGCCGACTCGCCATTGCTTCGGCCAAATAATCCCGCACTTTTTCCATCTTGCCACTTCGCTCAATTTCGCGCAAATATAATTGGCACACCCAATCTCTGCTGGTGGTCGGTAGCTCTGATGCCAGTTTATTTGGTGCGCCAATATTTTCGTATTCCATGTCACCATCATACAACACCAAGCCAAAAAGCACAATTTTTATGTTGACAAAGTCGGGGGGGGGGGGTATCATATTAGCAGAAGCTTTAACTAATTTTTATGGAGGTAATATGTATCAAAACCCTAAATCAGCTACCACGGCGGGACTGCTCGGAATTTTTTTGGGTGCTTTCGGTGCGCATAACTGGTATTTAGGTGAAAAGGGCAAGGGAATCGCTCACGTCTGCATGATGGCAGGAGGTCTCCTGGTGGAAATTATCGCAGGCGCCGTGCTCCCAAATGTCTTGACGTTTGGGGCGCTTCTCACCTGGGCATCTATTCTTGGTGTGCTGGGAGGTATTGCTGCGCTCGCGATGTCTGCTAGTGGTATCTGGGGTCTCATTGAGGGTATTACAATTTTAGCACAGGGTGATGCCGGCCTTGCTCGTAAAGGCTATGTAGTCGCAGATCCAGTGTCAGCGCCAAATTACGGCCAGCCGATGAACGGCGGATATTATAATCAACCCATGAACCAACCTATGAATGGGAATTATGGTCAGCAAACTATGAACAATAGTTACGGCCCACAGCCGATGCCAAACAATAATATGCCAGAAAACAATATGCAAAATCCTGGCTATGGCCCAAACCAGCCGCAAAATTTTAATAATATGAATGGTGGCGCCAATGGACAACAATAATTTCAACCAACAGCCACAAGGCCAGCCTATGCCAAATCCCATGTCGGGGCAACAACCGCCACTGAATCAAGGCTATCCTATGAACCCCCAAATGCAAAATCCGCAGATGCCTCCCATGGGCTATCCTCAGCCCATGATGCGACCGCCTAAGCAACCAATGGATCCAGCGAAAAAGAAAAAACTCATTCTCGGTTTATCCATCGGCGGTGTAGTTCTGATTTTAGGCATAGTCGCAGCGATCATCATCCCAATTTTACTCCGTGTCGACTATGGTACGGCTTACAATACGGCTAAGGAACTCAAGCCAAAGATTTATGACATTTATCATAGTTATGATTGTGAATACGTAGTGGATTATGTTGACTCTACTTACACTAGCATTAAATCCTACACCGAGTATATCGAAAACTGTAAAAAAGTTTACAGTTCAGACGTAAATGATTTAATTGCGAAATTAGAAAACACTGACGGCGTCAAAAGAAATTCCGAAATCAGCGCCGCATTTGCTAAATTTAAGGCCGAATATACTGCGCTCTCATCCGACAATAACGAGACTTTATCCGCAAAATTAGCCTTGTGGCAAGCTCGTCATAACTTTGTGTATGCCGCCGACGATCTTAGCTACACCTCGTCATCTGACTCAGAATACACCACCACCGCCAATTACCTCATTAACTCTGGCAACGATGCGCTAAAGACTTACGGCGAAGGCTGGCTGGAACGAAAATTGGCCATCGCTGCCGCTTACCGAGCTTATCGTGCCGCTTCCTGGCAAACCAGTTCGCAGCTTTATACCGAATACAACAACAAGAAAAACGAACTCGCCGACTGGATCGCCGCAAATAAGCCCGACATTAATACCATAGCTCCACTCAATTTTGACGACACCTCTAAGATGTACTCCGAATTTACCAAACTTTATGATCTCATTAGTGCTACCTATCAGCGAAATTATAATTCTGGTAGTGGCGACTGCACAGAGTTTCTTGGTGAAGTTTATTGCGAGTAGCATATGACTGGAAAACCACAGAGCCAGGCTAAAACTAGCGGCTGGATTAAATTTCTAAGAATAACCATCTATGCAGCTTCAATCACAGGTACCACTGTTGGCGCCAGTCTCATCAAGACTGGCGGCCTTTCCAACGCCTATGCCGACGGCACCTATATTGCAAAAATTCACAACGGCGAAATTATTTTCTTTACGTCACTTATTATTTTATATCTCAATATCATTTGGGGAATTTTACGCTGGTTCTTGCGTGGCTATCACGAGCAGTGGACCGCCAGGCGAATTGTCGGTAAGCTCATCGGCGGTGGACTTTGGCGTGCGCTTGTCGTCATTCCACTAATTTTAATTTCCGCCATTTTCATCGCTCCAAAAATATCAAACATTATTTCCTTAAATAGTGCTCTCGCCGAGCAGGCCCCAATTTCTTTATCAGGGCCTTACGAACGTTTAAAAAATCTTAATTCCAATCTAGGAAATCTTAACCTTGAAGAAATTGAAGATGAGTTAGGCGAACTTATGTTTAGTAATATCGATTTTGGCCTGGACGCCAGTAGCAATATTTCCCATCAGGCCAGTTCATTTTTCTCTCAAAACGTCTCCGCCTACAGTTCCACTGTCACCACTCTTAACAGGGTAAAATTATCATCTGCGGGCCATTTTGTAGTGTTTTATACTGATGCCGGCGACGATCAAATCTCTGATGCAAAAGCCGCAGAATTAGCCGAGATGCTAGAAATGATTATTGCTGGATATAAAGACAATTTAGGTTTTAATTACGAATACGAAAAACTTAACAACAATACCGCTAAACTTAAAAAAATTCAAAACGTTTTGAGAAATGCCAATATTGATGAAAATATTCTGGATTCTGCCATGCCGGTTTATGTTGTCAATCCTTATAAAAATGGTAGCTCTACTCTAGCTAGTTATGCTGGCAGGAGATTCAAAGATCTTGGCGCTGCGGTTTTGGTAAAACTTGGCGCTTTATTTGGTGAAGAAACCGCTGAACTATATAACTCAACTCCTAGCTACCCATTTATCAACATTCTGCCAAGCAACGCCAACTCCGAAAGCCTCGCAATTGTCACTGCACATGAACTTGGCCATCATTATGCTGGTGTCTATAATTATAATACCTATGGCGAAACTGGCAGTGACGATGATTTTATCGACGAAACGGCGCCCAATTGGATGGCTATTAACGTTTTGCCAAATCAGCCAGTCAGTAATCTTATCAATGATAATCACTACAACTATAGTTATCTCAGTAAATCTACGGGCCATAAAATTAGCGAAGCTAATCCCGATTTCCTCGGCTATCCGCCAGTAGCTTTCCTGCAAAACTATTATGAAATCGTCCCAGACGCCAAGACCATTATTATGGATGCGGTATTTCATGGTGATGCCCTAAATTATTTATACGAAAAAGCCGGCGCCAATAATTACCAAAAAGTCATGGTTCAACTTGCCGAGAAAAACTTAACCGGAGATTACGGAGGTAAATTGGTCAACACCGTCCGCCCAAAAGGCGAATCGTTGTCCTGCACAGACGTTTGTAGTAAAGATTATTCCATCAATCCGTCTGCTACTAAATATTTATATTTTGCAACCAGCGAGTATCAAAATACCAGAATTACTTTTGATGGCACTAGCGATATTCTTGGCAGTATTATAGGAATAAGATACGACGGCAATTTTGACATCTTGAGTTCCGGCGACACCCAAAAGGATATTCTCGTTTCGGAGGACGAATTGAAAAAATATGAAGTCATTGCTTTCGCCGTCGCTAGTAGCAGCATCTCAGAGCAAGGCAATTTCACAATTAGCATCATTGCTAAAGAATTGGAGGACCTCGTCGTCACTGCCGGCAACTTTGATTTCGGCAGCATCTATTCAGAGCTTCAGCCCGGCTGTTATGAGATTGATACAGATTCATTGTTTGACAACTTTACCAACCTTATCAATTTAGGTTCAGACTTACTTGCTGCTATAGATAGGCTTAGCTCAGACGATTATTCCGAAGCTCGTTCGGCTTATGATGAATCGAGCGCGGAAATCAAAGACAGCATCACCAGTGCCAAACACGAACTATCTCCTTATCGGATTTCAATTTGCGCGAATTATATTAAATCTAGCCAGAGTTTTGACGAGGTCAAACGACGCCTGCAGGCGGTCTCAGGTTACAATCTCAATTTTTACGACGAGCGTGATGGTGCCGATCGCCTCAGCGTTTTTGCTGGCTTTGATTTGTTTAGCCGTAGCGGCCATGTTTACATTCTGGCCGAAAGCGAAGGCGAAATAGGCCTCGCTACCATCAATGTTGAGTCTAGATAGCCCAAGCATTTTCGCGAAACAGAGAATCGTGGTATAATATAAGAATGAAATATAGAGCTGGAGAACGCCGTAAGGCCATCGAATACGAAAAGGCCATCACCAAGTGGTGGAAAAAGAACAAAACTTTTGAACAGTCAGTGGAAAATCGTCCGATTGACAAGTCCTACGTTTTTTACGACGGCCCCCCGTTTATTACCGGTAACCCTCACCACGGCACGCTCCTTTCTAGCATCGTCAAAGACGCTGTCCCACGCTACTGGACTATGAACGGCTACCATGTCGAACGCCGTTGGGGTTGGGATTGTCACGGCCTTCCAGCTGAAAATTTTGTGGAAAAACAACTCGGCATCACCGATCGTCGCGACATCGGCACCAAATGGTCACTCGAAGACTACATCACTAAGGCTCGCGAATCCATGGTGGCCAATTCTGAGACTTGGCGTTCTACCATTGACCGCGTTGGTCGCTGGGTAGATTTTGATAACTGCTATCGCACCATGAACAAAGATTTTATGGAGTCTGTCTGGTGGGCTTTCAAACAGCTTTACGAGGCGGGCAAGATTTACGAGGGCCGCAAAGTTTTAATGTATGATACTAAGTTCGCCACGCCAGTCAGCAAAGCCGAGGTTACCATGGACAACGACGCCTACCAGACCGTCACTGATCCTAGCGCCTATGTAAAATTCAAGTCTATAGATTCCGATGGCACATATTTTCTCGCCTGGACTACCACGCCCTGGACCTTGATGGCTAACCGCGCTCTGGCTGTCAATAAGAACCTAGAATACGGTATATATAATATAAATAGCGAAAGTTTAATCGTTGCCAAAAAACTCGCCACGAAACTCTTCGGCGATGCCAAACCGGAAAAAATCATCGAGGGCAAAGATCTAGAAGGCATGAAATACGAAAGCCTCGACGGCCATTTGTGCCAAGTTTTTGCAGCTGATTTTGTCGGCGACGAGGAAGGCACCGGCATTGTCCATATCGCACCAGCCTACGGTGAAGACGACTACAAACTATATTTGGAACATGAAGGCGACATTGATTTCGTAGACACCCTCGATGAGAACGGGTATTATTTGCCAGAATATGCCGACAAGCTTCATGCTCTCGGCGTACGCGATACCGACGAGCACGGTATCCAGATTTGGGCAGCTAATAAATTTATCGCAAAATGCCTAGAAGAAAAGGGAATTATTTACAAAATCGAATACATTCAACATGAATATCCGTTTAACCCCCGCTCTAAAGAACGCATCATGTATCGCGCTTTTCCGTCTTGGTTTTTCGACATCGAAGGTCAAAAGTCTCTCATGCTATCAGAGAACGAAAACATCAATTGGTTCCCAAGCTATCTAAAACACGGTCGTTTTGCTAAAAATATCGAACAGGCTCCTGACTGGAACCTAAGTCGCGACCGCTTCTGGGCCACCGCTATGCCAGTTTGGAAAGGCGATAAAGGCAGCGTCAAAGTTGTCGGTTCATACGATGAACTTTGCGAGCTTTCCGGCCAGCGTCTCGAAGATTACCATCGCCCATGGGTTGATAAAATCACTTTTGACATTGATGGCGAGCATTTCACCCGCATCGAAAAGGTCCTCGACTGCTGGTTTGAATCCGGCTCGATGCCTTTTGCCCAGCTTCACTACCCATTCGAAAACAAAGAAAAATTCGAACGCAACTATCCCGCTGACTTCATTGTCGAATACGTGGGCCAAGTTCGTGCGTGGTTTTATTACGTCCACGCCGTCAATACTACCCTCGCCGAGATCGGCGCATTCGGTGAAAAAGCCAAAAATGGCGCCAAAAACGCCTACAAAAATGTCATCACTACTGGTACCCTTGCCGGTAACGATGGTCGCAAGATGAGTAAGTCCCTCGGTAATTACACCGACCCAAACGTCCTCATGGATCAATATTCTGCCGATGCTCTCCGTTTCTTGCTGCTCAGCTCTCCAGTCCTCTCTGGCGAGGATTTTGCTCTTCTCGATAAAGACGTCTCCGATGTTAATCGCAAACTCGCTATGCTCTGGAATGTCTATGACTTCTTCACTACTTACGCAGAGATTGAGAATTGGGACTCTGATACTTCTTGGGGGCCAGCTACCAATGGCCTAAGTGCGCTCAAGAACCCCCTAGATATCTGGATTATTTCACGTCTGCATCAAGTTAAAGCCGAGATTATCGAGGGCATGACCGAGTACAATATTCCAAAGGCTCTCGCCGGCGTCCTCCCGTTTGTCGATGACCTGTCCAACTGGTTTGTCCGCCGCTCTCGTCGCCGTTTCAGTAAAAATGACGACCAATCCGACAAAGACGAAGCCTTCTGGACTCTCTATACAGTCCTCGTAAAGACCGCTCAAATTCTTGCGCCGTTCGTACCATTCTTGTCCGAAGAACTCTATCAGAAGATGACCGGCACCGACGAATCAGTTCACCTCCTAGATTATCCTCACAACACAGAAATCGACCAGATCGTCCTCGACCAAATGTCTCGTACTCGCCAAATTATCACCGATGCTCTCGCTCTTCGTATGCAAAAGTCCGATACTGAGGCTCAGATCAAAGTCCGCCAGCCGCTTGCAAGCCTTACCTATCCAGGCGACAAGCTACTAGATTTTTATGAGCAAATTATCATGGACGAAGTCAATGTAAAGGAAATTAAAAATGGTGATAGTCTCATCCTGGACAAAACTCTCACCGAGGAACTAAAGAGGGAAGGCTACGCCCGTGATCTTATTCGCGCCATCCAGTCGGCCCGCAAAAACGCCAGACTTAGCATGGATGATCATATCAGGCTCTCCCTCTCTATCGAATTACCTACTGGCTTCGAGGACCTTATTAAATCCGAAGTCCTTGCTGATGAATTTACTAGAGACGCCAACTATTCTCACGATGAAATCGCCAAAGTTTCTGGCGACAATGTCACGATTTCACTAGAAAAAATCTAACCATTCATTCTCTAAGCCTTGGTGCCGCGCAATAAAATAGCTCGAATTCGAGCTATTTTTGCTGGATTTTACAGAGGTGATTTGACAAAACATCAAAAAATAAGCATAAACGCTATTGACTTTTTTAGCGAAGTGTGCTATACTCAAAATAAGTTAGAAAACAAAATACAAATTCTAACAAACAAAAATAAAAACCCAACAAACAAAAAAAGGAATAACATGGCGGAAGAATTAAGCCTACCAAAACAAGTGATAAACTCAGACTGGAGAGACGATGTCGACGCAGACTACGCCATCTACGGCGGCAACGAAAAGAGCGAGAGGGGATATATCTCTCGGGAAACAATCAGCAAAGAGAGCATAGCTAAAATAAAGCGTCGCAATCAGAAAATCGGTAGTCTATTTACCGGAAACTTTGAAAAATTTGCAGCCTAGCAACCATAACTCGCATTCCTAGAAAGGAGCAACTATTGAGACACAGCATACCAACTTTAATCTGGAGGATTACCGATGTAGATAACTTTCAAATTATTTACGAACTAGCCATGATGCTAACATACATTATCTGATAAGACTTCCTATAAAAATACCGAACATCTGTTCGGTATTTTTATAATGCCAAATCCAGGAAAGTTTGACCAAAAATCTAGCTTATGCTAAGATGGGAGCAAGAAAGGTCATCAAAATGTCTAAACGCGATTATGAATCATTTGACCCGAGCGGGCCAGAAGCTACTCCTGAAGGAGAACGTAGGACTAACCAAAAACGTGGGCGGAAAGTTTTGCTTGCGGTCGTTGGGGTAATAGCTGCTGCGGGCGTCGCCATCGGCGGCTTCTTCGCTGGCCGGTCTGATAAAACAGCGAACAAAAAATCCGACGTCCCAGAGGAGCCGACTATTAAGGCGACCGAAGTAGTGGAATCTACTAATCCCTACGCCGGCGAACTCATGAACGGTGTTCACTATGACTATTCACACTACGCTGATCGTCACATTGAATACGACGCCGAGGATAATATTGTTTACGTCACCAATAAGGAGACTTGGAACGCTTATGATTACGATATGTCTGATCGCTACGGCGACCGTGAAGCGACTACGGACGGCATTCTTGAAGTCGCCGAACGTTCACCTGAAGCATTGGCTTCTTACGCCTACAATCTCTTTACTGACGAAGAAAAGACCGAGCTTGGTATCAACGGTATGCTGATCACCGAGATTGACGATTATATGAGCAGCGAAGACAACGCGGATGGTGGCGTCATACAAGGCAAGCTGCTTGGCAAGCTTGAACAAGTTCTCAAATCCGAACGCACCCGTTTCCGCTTTTACGAAGAGAACGACGAGGAAGAAACTAACTATATCTTTTTTGTGGACGACAATGACGACGGCATCATGACTCCAGACGAACTGCATCTAGGGTACGACACCAAGAAACGCGATGGCGCGAAGCAAGTTGACATTATTCGCTCCTTCTATGTCAGTAGCGACAAAGACGGGGACCACTATATCAACCTCACCATGCTAGACCTCAACATGAAATGCGGCTTTCAGCCAAATTACAGTACCGAGAGCTTACCTCAGGGTCTGCCACATGTTGATTCAGATACCGACCCAGTACCACCTACGCCGCCAGCGGACGAAACTCCAGATGAAAAACCAACCGAAGAAAAAGACCCAGGCACTCCGACTCCTCCGGCCCCACAAACTGGTAAACAGGGCGACCCACACGGTGGCGATAAAGTCACCCCATCTGCTCCGGTTAATCCAGCCTCAGAAGTCTCAAAAGACCAAAACGACAGCACCAATGCCGGCAATCAAGGGTACGTAGATGATCATGGCGCCAAGCCGGGCGATGCCAGTACCCCTTCCAACAACGGCAGTGAGACCGGTGGTTTTGCGGATAGCGGAATCGTAGCGCCGGATGCTACGACCGAAGGCGGACGTTTGCAGGGCGGCGAAAACCAAGGCACCCCGGACATTGCTGGCGAGAACCCGTATGTTGACGAAACCGCAAACCAACAAGGCGAAAATTTTGACCAATTCGGTAACGACCAACAGTACTATGCCCAAAATGGTGGCAGTAATGATAGCACTAGCAGTACAGCCACCGGTTCAAGCGAAGGCGCAGGTATCACTCCGGGTGGGGATAATTACGATGATCAAGGCGAAGAAGATCTCTTCGCATCGGGAGATTTTTAAATGAAAATTTCTAGAATCAACCAAAAAGTCACTATATTGCTGGCCGTTACAGTGCTAAGCGCCATCGCCGTCATCGGCCATACTAGTAATGCTTCGGCTCTCGTCGATACCCCATGGGGGCCAGACCGCACTACCTTTACCTGGGAAAACCCCGCCCCTTATGCCACTTTTAACTCCATCACAAATAATCCTCAGCTCGGCGACGAACGTAATTTCGTTCGTATCCGCGAAGTGGCAGAGGACACGACATTCGGCGATGAGGTGACCCTCGAAATGGGCAAGACCTACGAGGTCTACATTTACTATCACAATAATGCCGATGCCAACGGCGTCGGCACTACTGCTCTCGGCATCGCCGATGGCGCTGCCGTCAAGTCCAGTTTCCCAGCCACCGTCAAAAAAGGCGAGCGAGCTACCGTCACCGCCACGATTTTTGCCTCCGATACCGACCCACTCGAAGTTTGGGATGGTGCCTACATGACGGCTACGCGAGATGTCTACCTAAGATATGTTCCAGGTACTGCGATTATTCATAATGGCGGTGCCTTAAACGGCCAATCGATCGGCCCAGATTATCTATTCGGCGATGGTGCTCTGCTTGGCTACAATAAATTTTCCGGACTCTTGCCAGGCTGCAACCAATATGCTGGCTATATCACTTATCAAATCTTTGTCGATGCCCCAGATTTCAAAGTAGAAAAAACCGTCATCAGCGACAAAGACAATATCAAGGCTGGCGATGAAATCACTTATAAAATTCGCTACGATAATACTGGCACCATGAATCAGCTAAATGTTGTAATGCGTGATACTTTGCCAGAAAACCTTACCTATATACCTGGCAGCACCATCCTTTACAACAATAATCTTACAGATGGTAAGTCCGTCAACGACGATCTCATCACTGAAAACGGCATGAATATCGGTAACTATGCTGGCGGCAGCGGTTGGGCAGAAGTTGTCTACCGCGCTACCGTTAGCGATGATATGCGTTGTGGTGGCAGCATTAGTAATTCCGTAGTTGTTAGTACCACTGATGGCAACAAAACTGCCTCCACTACAGTTCAAATTGTCGCGAATGAAGAATGTGCCGTGCCGAACGAGCCTGAGCCTGACCCGGAACCTGAACCAGACCCCGATCCCGATCCAGAAACACCAGACGAAATCGTCAATACTGGACCGCTTGAAATTATCATGGCCATCATTATTGTGCTAGGCATTGGTGCAGGGGGCATCTACTTCTATCGCACCCATAAGGCTCTCAAGGTAGTGGAAAACAAAGTTTCCGGTAAAGACGTCGATAAATCTCAAGGTCTTCCCAAATCCTAAATAGTATGATATAATGATACGAAATAACTAAAGGATTCATATGAAGAAAGCAGTTATCCTCGTTGGCGGGAAGCAATATCTCGTTGAGGAAAAAGAGACCCTACGGGTGGACCTCCTCCCGGCAGGCACCAAAGAGCTCGAAACTGATGCTTTACTCGTAATTGATGGCGACAAGACTACTGTCGGCACCCCTACGGTCAAAGGCGTAAAAGTTTCAGCCAAAGTCAAGACCGAAAAAGTCGCCGGCGACAAAATCCGCGTGATCCGCTATCACTCCAAGAAGCGCGTTCACAAAGAGACTGGCCATCGCCAAAAATACTCTGAGATCGAGATTGTAAAGATCGCCTAGTAAATAAAAAAGATATCTTTCGAGACTATACGCGACGACGGAAGCGGGTCGAGAAAGGTATTTTTTTATTTACTTTTTCATGTTATAATTATAAGCATAATGAGTGCGAAGGTAATTTGTGTCACAAACCAAAAAGGTGGTGTAGGGAAGACCACCACGGCTGTCAACCTTTGCTATTACCTTGCCAAAGACAAATTCAAAACTTTGCTAGTTGATTTTGACCCTCAGGGCAATGCCACGTCGGGCCTTGGCATCGATAAAAATGACAATAAACTCGGTGTCACTATGACCGAGGTTATTCTCGGCGCCGCCAAAATGGCAGATTGCATTCGTCAGACCAAATACAAAGGCTACGATCTTGCGCCTGCTACTCCGGAGCTTGCCAATGCAGAAGTCGAAATCACCAGCATGAGTAAGAAATTTGTTCGCCTGCGTGATGCCATCCGCCAAGTTTCCGAAAATTACGATTATATTATTATCGACCTCCCGCCATCGTTATCACTCCTTACGGTTAATGGTATGATTGCCTCAGATTATCTTCTTCTGCCAGTCCAGACCGAGTTCTATGCTCTCGAAGGAGTCGCGCAGCTACTCGAATCAATGAAGCTTGTCATGAAACAGGCCAATCCGAACCTCAAACTTCTTGGCGTCGTCGCCACCATGTATGATAAACGCACCAGCCTCTCACCTCAAGTTTTCGCTGAAATCAAAAAATATTTCAAGAAGTTAACCTTCAAGACCACCATCCCGCGTAACGTTCGTTTGGCTGAAGCTCCCAGCCACGGTGTGCCAGTTGGCGCTTACGACAAATTCAGCAAGGGTGCGAAAGCCTACAAAGAGTTTACTAAAGAAGTGGAGGAAAGAACAAAATGACAGCCAAAGGTTTAGGGAGAGGATTCGAATCACTCATTCCCACCGACTTAGTCGACGAAGAATTTGATCTTACCGCAATCGAAGACGAAAATATGAGCGAATTAAAGCGTCTTAAAATTTCTGATATAGTACCAGACGAAGAGCAGCCTCGTCGTGAGTTTGATGCTGATGCCCTGAATGCTCTTGCGGCCTCCATCAAGGAGCACGGCGTGCTCCAGCCTATCGTGGTTACTAAGGAACATGGCAAGTACAAAATCGTCGCTGGCGAGCGTCGCTGGCGCGCTAGTAAAATCGCTGGTCTCAAGGAAATCCCAGCCATCGTCCGTACCCTAGATTTTCAAAATCGCCTCGAGCTTTCTATCATCGAAAATGCCCAAAGGGAAGATCTGAACGCCATCGAGCTTGCGACCGCCTACGCCAAATTGAAGACTCAATTCAATCTCACCACTGAAGAAATTGCCGTCAAAGTCGGCAAGAGCGAGCCCTCGGTCGCTGCTACTATGCGCCTTCTCAATTTGCCAGACGATGTTAAAAAAATTATGGTCAAGGAAAAACTCACCGAAGGCGTGATGCGTCCGCTCGTGGCGCGCGATGAAGCTACCATCAAGAAAGTCCTTCCGAAAATCGTCAAAGAAGGTTGGACGGCTCGCAAAGTCGAACGTTATTTCCAAGACACCAAGAAAAAATCTAGCGCCGCTCTCATCAAACAACAAGCCTATCATAAAGATGAAGACACGCTTTCTACTAAATACAATGCCGTCGTAAAAATTTCAGGCAAATCACTCACCTTTAAGTGTAAAACCGAAGCCGATCTAAAAAGGCTCATCAAAGAACTATAATTAATATCCGTGTTATAATGTTTCTATGAAGAAAGAGCCAACTCGTATTGAGAAAGCTATTGACATGGCCACCAAGGCCCACGAGGGCCAATTTCGCAAAACTGGCGAGCCTTACATTGTGCATCCCTTGGCAGTCAAAAAAATTCTCGAAGAGTGGGGAATGGATGAAGATACTATTATTGCCGGCATTTTACACGATACAGTCGAAGACACTAATCTTACGCTTAGTGATATTAAATCTGAATTTGGCGAACCAGTTGCTTTCCTCGTTGACGGCGTCACTAAACTCTCCACCGCTAGAAACGGTATGCGCGACATCGATACTTATTTACCAGAAACCAGGGATAATTTTCTCCGCCTCATGATTGCGCTCGGTGATGATATTCGGGTGCTTATCATCAAACTCGCTGATCGTTTGCATAATCTCCGTACCTTGTCCGCCTTGCCTCCAGACAAGCAAAAGAAAATTGCCAAAGAATCGCTGGAAGTTTTTGCTCCACTCGCCGATCGTCTCAATATGGGGCTTCTTCGTGTCGAGATGTCAGACCTCGCTTTTAAGTATGTCGATCCGCGTCGTTACGAATATCTAAAAAACCTCATCGAAAAGCACAACAAATCTGCCTCGCGTTCATTAAAACGTATCGAGCAAGAAGTTTCTGAAGCCTTGCAAAAAGAAAAAATCGATTTCGAAATTTCTGGCCGCGTCAAATCCGTATATTCGCTGCACAAAAAACTCGCCAAACATAATCAGAACATGGGTGAAATTTATGATCTCACCGCACTTCGTATCATTGTCGATGATGTCACGGACTGTTATCTGGCTATGGGCATAATCCATTCGTTGTATACCCCTATGAACGGCCGCATCAAGGACTACATCGCTATGCCTAAACAAAATGGCTATCAGTCGCTTCACACCACTGTCATTACTAAAGATAAACATATTGTTGAATTTCAAATTCGCACTCATGCCATGCACGAATATGCCGAGCGCGGGCTTGCAGCCAGCTTCTATTATAACGAGCAAAAACTCACCGAAAACTACAAAAAGGGAAAAATTGAGCACCTTCCTACTAACTTACTCTGGATTACTGAACTTCAAGCTACCGCCGCCAAGCTTCGCGAAGGTAAAAAAGTCGATCTCAAAAAACTCAAACTCAACCTTTTTGCAGACAAGATTTTCGTCTACACGCCAAAAGGCGATATTATCGATTTGCCTAGCGGCGCTCTCCCACTAGATTTCGCTTATCGTCTTCATTCCGAAATTGGCGACCACGTAATTGGTGTCAAAATCAATGGCAAAATGAGCAACTTAAACAAGAAATTAGAACAAGGCGACGTCGTAGAAATTTTGACTTCCAAAAATCAAACCCCCAAACAATCTTGGCTAGAGAAGATTTTTACGCCCCACGCTCGCGCCAAACTTACGCGTGCGCTCAATGTTAGGGCCAAGACTCAGTCGGAGACTAAACCTATCCCTCCGGTAAAAAAGAAGTAGTTTTTGGTAAAGTATGGTATAATATACCAAGACGCCGATGTAGCTCAGTTGGTAGAGCAGCTCATTCGTAACGAGCAGGTCACAGGTTCGATCCCTGCCATCGGCTCCATTTTTTATATTGTGTGGTATAATGATTATATAAACAGGAGTTTTTATGTCTAAGGTGGAAATCATTAAACGTCCAATCGAACAGGTCGGCTGGGACATTAAAAAAAGCGCATGGTCAGCTGCTATTGAATCACTCGCCGTTATGATTTTTGGTATTTTACTAGTAGCATGGCCAGATGTTACAATTCTTGTCGTTTCAAACGTCCTTGGCGCCATCTTTATCGTAGGTGGTATTTATCGGATCGTCAATTATTTTGTCGTTAAAGGCCAGCAGGACTTCTTTAATAATGGTTTACTTGCTGGCGTAGTTTGGCTACTCATTGGCATTGCCGCCATCGTCATCGGCGAAGAGATTGCCAGCGTTTTCCGCATCATTATTGGTATCTGGATGATTTACGAATCACTCGTCAGAGTCAATACGTCTATCAAACTTCACGCGGCCGGGCTCAAAGTCTGGAGTTATATCCTAATTATCGCACTAGTCATGCTTGTTTTGGGCGTTTTTGTCACCTTTAATTCTGGCGCGGTGGTCCAACTTATCGGTTGGATGATGATTCTAACTGGCATTGTCGGCATCATTGGCGACATCATTTTCATCCAGCAGGTTGAAAATGTCGTGAATAAACTCACCAAATAAAATATATGAAAAACTATCTAGAAGGCATCAAAACTATTTATCAGAACGAAAAAATCATGTTCGTCTTGATGATTTTGAATCTTTTAGGAGCGATTGCGCTACTTATTCTTAGTATTGTTGGTCTCAATTCCGATGCCGCCGTTGTCACCGTTGGCTATGGTGACATTGGCGGTTATCGCAGCGGCTCGTGGGCAGATATGTTAGTATTTCCGGTGCTCGCAATTATCTTCGGAATTTTTCACAACTTCATTGCAGTGAAAATCTTTCGTAAACGTGGGGCTGGCATGACAAAATTTTTTATCATTATTACATCAGTGCTGATTGTCGGGACATTTATTGTTTTGCTACGGCTCACAGGGAAGGACTAAATGCGTGTCAATTTAGAAATTCCCCAAGGAAAGCGCACCAAGCTCTATCGTTTCTTCGAGATTTTGCCCGGAACCATATCATATAGTGCGATTATCCTACTTTTCGTACTCTCATTGCTAGATCCAGTACTGGGTGCAATTTATCTATTTATTATCATTGCGAGTACGTTGGTTAAGGCTGTAAGTGTAGCTTATCGCACGGTTCAAGGCTACGAAGTGATTAAGCGTGCCGGTCGCGTTGATTGGCGCAAGCGCATGATGGATCTCGCTAGCCCCCATGAAGCCTTTGAGCGCCTCCGTGATGACGATTCAAGCAGCTACCATTTCAATGAACATCTTGAAAATCTCAAACTTATGGCGACTATGGGTAAGGAATATCCAAATCCTGACGACATTTACCATGTCGTGATTATCACCGCTTACAATGAGGGGATAGAAGTCTTGGACCCATCTGTCACTGCCATCGTCAATTCTACCTTTCCAAACGACCACATTATAGTTGCGCTAGCTTATGAAGCTCGTGGCGGGGAACCAATGCGGTTGGTTGCAAACGAGCTCCACGCTAAGTACAAGGGCGCTTTTAAAGACTTTATTTTGGTGGAGCATCCAGATGGCTTGCCGGGCGAAGTTATTGGTAAAGGGCCAAATCTAACCTATGCCGGTGAAAAAGTTGCGGAGTACGTTAAGAAAAAGCATCTCCCCATCGAGAATATCATTGTTACTTCTCTCGATAGCGACAACCGCATGGCTCCCAAATATCTCGACTCAGTCGCATATGAATTTATCACGCATCCCAATCGTCAGCGTCTTAGCTATCAACCAGTTTCGCTTTTTATGAACAACATCTGGGATGCCCCCGCTCCTTCACGCGTCATTGCAGTTTCAAATTCGTTCTTCAATGTTATTTCCACTATGCGCCCGCACTCTTTGCGTAATTTCGCCTCCCATTCCCAGCCATTGCAGGCCCTCGAAGCTATGCATTTTTGGAGCAAACGTACCATCGTGGAAGATGGCCATCAATATTGGCGTAGCCTGTTTTTCTTCAATGGAGATTATTCCGTTTTGCCTATTCGGATTCCGATTTATCAAGATGCCGTGATAGACGACACATTCCTAAAAACCATCAAAGCTCAATTCGTACAAGTACGCCGTTGGTACTACGGCGCCTCAGATGTGGCTTACGTTGGCGTCCGTTTGTTTACGTCGCGCGACAAACGTTTAGTGCCATTTTGGCAACTTTTTCCTAAGTTTTGGCGTCTTCTTGACGGCCACGTCACGCTTGCCATTATGGCCCCACTCGTTAGTTTCGGGGGCTGGGTACCAATGTTGATGAATTTCTCGTCTCACGCCATGGTAGGGTATAATTTACCAAACATCGTTAGCTGGGTTGAAACTTTCGCAATGATTGGTCTAGTTGCCACCGTGTTAATTTCTTTTCGTATGTTGCCAAAACGTCCTGCCAAATATCGCAAGAGCCGTAACATCTTAATGCTCTTGCAGTGGGTTCTCATGCCAATTACCTCAATTCTCTATCAATCCGTAGCCGCCTATTATGCCCAGACGCGCCTTATGCTCGGTCTCTATATGGAGAAATTCGACGTCACCAAAAAAGTCGTCAAGAAGTAGGTAGAACAGCCTTACTACAGAGTTCCCACGCCAGAAGCGCCCCAACGAAGTTGCCTGCTACGCAAAGTATTATAGACCAGCTAAAGTTCATCGCGATACCCATGGTTATTATATTTGCAATGGAGTGCTGGAAACCACAAAATATAAACAGCGGCACCCCGAATAGTATGACAAGCGGAGACCCTTTACGATAAATTGCCACTGCAAGATACATAATTACCCCGCATAGTACTGACCTTAAGAAAAAATCAGCCGAAAAATCCCAGCTTGCTACTTTTGCACTTGCTGCCGCCAAGACATCTTCGTCGATTAGCCCGAACATCATGCCAATAGCATAGCCGAATATTAAGTTCGCGCTCAATATCGTCAAAAGTTCACTAGGTTTTATATTGTCTTCAAATAGGAACCCGCATTTGCCCGTAAATAGGTTTAAGCCTAGCACGCACACACCGAGCAACCCAAATGCGAAAAGAAAAGGCCCGATTGGCTGACCAATTTTCAGCAGTACATAATCTCCAAGACCAATCAACAAACTGGCGCCCGCCGCAAGTCGTGCCACCCTTGCATAGTTTCTAATTTTCATTTTGCCTCCGTTTTACCTTATTATAACACTTTTCTCTAAAATATGGTATAATAGAAGACACGGGTGATTAGCTCAGTTGGCTAGAGCGTCTCGTTTACACCGAGAAGGTCGGGGGTTCGAGCCCCTCATCACCCACCAAACGGTTTATAAAACAATTTTTATCTATTCCACAATCTATAAATGTCTGTTAAATCCCTTGCAAAAATAGAGGGCTATTTTTATGCCATTTTTACGACAAAAACCCGCCAAAATTCGTATTTTGCCTCTATAATTTTGGCTGTTAAATCCCCAACAACACAGATTTACCCATATTGGCGGCATGTGTTATAATAAAAATATGGCCGAAATAGCGAAGCCGGTAATAATTCCTAAAGATAGAAAGCCAGGCACGCTTCATTCATTTTTTGCGTTAAAATTCCATGATGGAGATGAGGATAAAGCCAAAGTCGAATCCATTGAAAAAGCCTTAAACAAAGCCGGTATAACTATTACTCTTATGGCTAGAGATGTTGAAAAATGGGGCAAAGCAGAAATCCCAGAAGATAAAACTTTAATGACAGATTATGCTTTTCCTGCCATGCAGCAATGTGATTGCAATATAATCGAATTTAGTGAGAAAGGCGTTGGGCTCGGTATTAACGCTGGATACTGTTATGCCATTGGTAAACCAATTTTTGTAATTGCCAAAACTGGTAGCGATATATCGACTACGATATCAAATCTTGCGGCAAAAGTAATCTTTTATGATTTTCCGAGCGATTTAATCGAGCCGTTCAGGCAGGTCGTAGCGGATTTTAATATGTTTAAAATTAATAATGAGTTAAGAAAACATATAGAGACTAAAGTTTTCCCAGAATACGAAAAAAATGAACCGACACATAATTTGGGCCATATAAAATACGTTATTGATAGGAGTTTTAAGTTTGCTCAGGGCGTTCCAGATATTAATTATGACATCGTGTATGTTATTGCCGCATATCACGACATTGGGCATCATATTGATCCAAAAAGACACGAAATAATATCGGCAGAAATCATGCAAAAAGATAAAAAGCTGAACGATTTTTTCTCTAAAGACGAGCTAAAGACGATACAGGAAGCCATAGAGGACCACCGAGCTTCTTCAGACCATGAACCACGTAGTATTTACGGAAAAATTGTCTCAACGGCGGATAGAAATAATAGTGTTGAGTCCTGTCTTGAACGAAGTTATTTTTATGGCAGGCGATTGCATCCAGAATATAGCGACGATGAATTATTCGATAGAGCTTACGAACATCTTAAGCTTAAATTTGGAGAAAATGGATACGCCAAGTTTTTCTTTAAAGATAAAGAATACGAAAAATTTTTATCCGATATTAGAAAGTTATTATCAGATAAGAAAAAATTCATAGAAACACAAAGAGAACATATTAAAAGCATAAAGACTAGAAAAAATGGGTAAAATAATTGATTATTCCTAAGTACCATCTTTATAAATTGTTAAAGCCTGGCGAATTAAGCCCCACCACGATAAAAAATAAACCCCGTAGGGTTTTAATTTTTATCGTGATAGATATAGGTCCGGCAGGGCCTTTATTTTTATTACTTTATGGATTTCAGAGTTTTAATACACATGTCGCAAAACCCCAGGGAGCCAAAACTCCTCATCGTAAGTTTGTGTTAGAATCTAAAGAACGGAGGAGAAAGGTTAATTTTAATGCTTAAAATTGTAATTTTTGATAGTGGTTACGGCGGGGAACTTCTCGCTGATTATTTAGAATCTGAGTTACCAGTGCTAAATATCATTCGTGTCATAGATTGGCGTCATGCAGAAGAATCTCAAAACAGTGCCAAATCCGCCCGCACGTCTGCCGAAAAATCTCTGAAACCCTACATCGGCAAAGTAGATCTCATTATCTTTGCAAATTATTTTCTCACGGCAACCAGTCTCAAATATTTTCAGCGCAAGTATAAAAACCAACAATTTATAGGCATCCATATGGTTCATCCCGGCACCTTTCGTCGCAAGACTCACGTCTTCACCACTAAGGCTATGTCAAAAACACTTTTGTACAAAATATTTGTTCGCAAAATTAGGGGAGAGACATTAATTCTAGACGACTGGCCCATCCTGATAGACGACGGGGAATTGGGGCATGGCAAAAT
>Ga0310786_10003672_pt1 | contig 22088 bp, 16 predicted proteins | sample AusTroGonzalo_MG_FD_203881 | JGI IMG/M metagenome (GOLD analysis project Ga0310786, IMG submission 203881) | Bovine rumen microbial communities from tropical cattle in Woodstock, Queensland, Australia - Gonzalo_03 (v2) (version 2) | ecosystem: Host-associated > Mammals > Digestive system >...
AAGTATGTCTAAGCGATTTTGGAAATGGTACATCAAACGAACGTGTGAAAACACCCATATACAGGGGGCGAGCTTGCTCTTTTACAGCCCGCCCAAACCCTGAAATGTTACTTTCAGGGGTATTAGGCTGCCCCATCGAAAAAACGATACACCTAAGCAAGCTCCTTTTTGAAGACTCTTTTGATTAGCTTGAAGTTGTTATCATTGATGATGGAAAAGTCCTTGGCGATGTAGATATCGGCGATGCCAAAACTGCCAACGTGGTTGAGCGCTTTCCAAATTCTGTTGTAATCGTTGCCATTTCTTTAAGCTTTAAAAGGGTTGAAATTTGCGCCGATTTTGCGCCGATTTTTCACTCAAAAAGTAGGGCTGAGACCAATAATTTGGAAGTCCATTCTCATAAATGAAATTATCGAGAAGCCCTTTATTTACTGGGATTCTCGATAATCACATGGTTGTGATCCCGTTGGGATTCAAACCCAAGACCTTCAGAACCGGAATCTGACGCTCTATTCAGCTAAGCTACGGGACCTGATGTTTTGTAAACGGATGCAAAGGTACGAAAAATAATTGATAATTGATAATTGGTAATTGATAATTATAATCTTTTAAGTATTGTCTTTTATGCTGTAAGATTTGCTTTTGAGTCGGTTACAAACGTGAATTGCAATGCTCATGAACTTGGCCGCCAGTAGTCTTTTTGATACGAAAATAAATATTTTTCTGCCATTTTGCAAAATTTCTCATCTTTTTGCTTGCGTTTTAATGTAAAAGTAGTATCTTTGCACCCACAAAACGTAAATCGTTAAATAGTAAAATCGTCAAAACGTAATAGAATAAAGATGAGTCAACTAATTATCCCTATAGGGTATGAACCGCTGCTTGACACCAAACAGACGGAACAGGGCATTAAGCTTATTAAGGAGTTTTTCCAACAGAATATCTCAACAGAGCTTCGTCTGCGTCGTGTGACAGCTCCGTTGTTTGTGCTCAAGGGCTTGGGTATCAACGACGACCTGAACGGTGTGGAGCGTGCTGTAACATTCCCCATCAAGGATCTGGGTGACGCACGTGCCGAGGTGGTTCACTCGCTGGCTAAGTGGAAGCGTCTGTCGCTGGCAGAGTACAAGATTGAACCTGGTTACGGCATCTACACAGACATGAACGCCATCCGCGCCGATGAGGAGCTGGACAACCTGCACTCGCTCTATGTTGACCAATGGGATTGGGAGGCGGTGATTACCAAGGAACAGCGTTCCATCAGCTACCTGAAGAGTGTGGTGGAGCGTATCTATGCGGCCATTCGTCGTACGGAGTACCTGACTTGCGAGACGTATCCTCAGATTAAGCCTTTCCTGCCAGAGAAGATTTACTTCATCCATGCTGAGGAACTGCTGAAGATGTACCCAGACAAGTCGCCGAAGGAGCGCGAGGATGCTATCTGCGAGGCTTACGGTGCTGTGTTTATCATAGGTATAGGCGGTAAACTGTCGAACGGTGAGAAGCATGACGGACGTGCCCCTGACTACGACGACTGGTCGACCATTGGCGAGAATGGCCTTACAGGCCTGAACGGTGACATCCTGATATGGTATCCGGTGCTGGGACGTTCCTTTGAGCTGTCATCAATGGGAATCCGCGTTGACAAGGAAGCGCTGCTACGACAGCTGAAACTGGAGGACAAGGAAGAGCGTGAGACGCTATACTTCCATCAGAAGTTGCTTAATGACGAGCTTCCTCTCAGTATCGGCGGTGGTATTGGTCAGAGTCGTCTCTGCATGGTGCTGTTGCACAAAGGACATATCGGTGAGATACAGGCTTCGATATGGCCTGAGGATATGCGCACGGAGTGTAAAAAGTTAGGTATGACGCTGATATAAAGTCCTATCAGGCCATTACGAGATCAAGAAGTTCCCTCAGTTTTGCTACTGAGGGATTCTCTTTTTCCATCAGTTCGTACTGCTCACGGCGAGTCAGGATTTTGGCTTGTTCCTGAACTTCTGCCACTCGCATTGTAAGAGTAATGGCATTGTTATGCAAATACAGCTTCAGAGTATTAACAATACTTCCCTTGATGGGCTCCATCTGCTCCAGTATCAGCTGGTTATCAACCACCACCTCAACATGGGGGAAGTCCAATATAACGGGATTCATGTTTTTCATGCGTGTTGCAATACCCAGCAGTTTCTGTGGCATACGGTTACACATAGACATCCACTGCAGCTCCAGTTCCTGTTGCGTGAACTCCTGCGTCACGTTCTGAGCGACAGCGTTAGGGTCATTGGCATCCAACGTACCTGGGATAATCTGCATCTTCTTCTGCTTCTGACTGTTTATCTTCCGCAGGTTGTTCCATGAGAAGCTGATGTTCTCCTTCAGCAGGGGACGGGATGTGCTTTGAGAGGGCTGGGGAGTCTGGAGCTGATGAGGTCGCTGGGACTCCTGAACATTCTGAGTGTTCTGGGAACTCACGGCTTTGGGTGCAACCGGCTCAGCCGCAGCTACCTGCTGAGCTGCTTTCTGGGGCTGGGTCTGCTGCATCAGATGTTTAAACAGGGATTTCAATCTTCTGGGCTTACGCCCACTGCCAGACGAATCGTCGGGCTGTGTAATCTGTGCGATTTCTATCAGCGTCAGCTCCACCAACAAGCGTTTGTTGCTCGACTGGCGATAGTTGATGTCGCACTGGTTCATCAACCGCAAAGCCTCGTACAACATGCGTGTCTCACACTTTGCAGCCTGCTGCTGGTAGCGTTGGCGTTGCTGGTCGCTCACCTCTAAAAGAGGTAGTGTCTGCGAATCTTTTGCCATAAGAACGTTACGAACGTGTTTGGCAAGTCCCTGTATGAGCAATCCTGCATCGAAGCCCTTGTTGATAATCTGGTTCAACAGCACCATCATGTCACTCACCTTATTCACCACAGCCAAGTCAACCATCTGGAAATAATACTCAGAATCCAGTACGTTCAGGTCCTCGATGACCTTTTGGTACGTGATGTTTCCTTGACAGAACGACACGGCCTGGTCAAAGATGCTCAAAGCATCGCGCATGCCGCCGTCAGCCTTCTCAGCAATCACGGCCAGTGCCTCTTCTTCATAGCTGATACCCTCGCGCTCGGCTACTGATTTCAAGTGTCCTATGGTGTTGCGCACCGTCATGCGTTCGAAGTCGTATATCTGGCAGCGACTCAAAATAGTAGGCAGAATCTTGTGTTTCTCCGTTGTCGCCAGGATAAAGATAACGTGCTGGGGTGGTTCCTCCAGTGTCTTCAGAAACGCATTGAAGGCTGCCGTTGACAACATGTGTACCTCGTCGATGATAAACACCTTGTACTTTCCCACCTGCGGTGGTATGCGCGTCTGTTCCATCAACGTCTTGATGTGTTCTACCGAATTGTTCGACGCAGCATCCAACTCGAAGATGTTAAACGAACGCTGTTCGTTGAACGCCTGACACGACTCACAATGTCCGCAAGCCTCACCGTCGGCTGTGGGCGACATGCAGTTGATGGCTTTGGCAAAGATACGTGCGCAGGTTGTCTTACCCACGCCACGAGGACCGCAGAACAGGTAGGCATGTGCCAACTTGCCGCTCCTGACCGCATTTTTCAGCGTGGTAGTCAGCGCCTGCTGTCCTACCACCGTGTCAAACGATGTAGGCCTGTATTTTCGCGCTGATACAATATATTCTTCCATAGTTTCTAACGATTTTGCCCACAAAGGTACGAAAATCTTAGCACTTTCAGCTTTCGCTTTCATGCTTTATCATCCACCATTATACTTATTTAACAAGTCGGAAGAACTGAATTCTTTTGAGCATGCTGATACGTCCTACAGTGTATTCAGCAGTTCGGCTTTACCGTCGGCAATGAGTTTCAGGATCAGTTCGCCGAAAAGGGTATTCTGCCAGGCGAACCAGGGACGGGTGAACTTCGAGGGATTGTCTTTATGGAATGACTCATGCATGAAACCAGTGCCGGCATCGGTCTGCAACAGCAGGCGCATGCAATGGCGGATTTCATCGTCGTCCTGGGCTGTGAAGCACTTCATCATGATGCTCATAGGCCACACCATGTCGTAGCCGATATGCGGACCGCCGATACCCTCGCCAGCCTTGCCACGGAAGAACCAGGGGTTGTCCTCACTCCACACGAAACGGCGCGTGTTCTGGTAGATGGGGTCGTCCATGGGCACGTCACCCAAGTACCCCATGGCCAGGAGTGACGGCACGTTGGCATCGTCCATCAGCAGGTGGTTGCCGAAGCCGTCGACCTCGAAGGCATAGACTCTGCCGTACTTCGGATGTTCCACGACAGCATAATCCCGCAGGGCCTGCTTGACCTCGTCGGCCAAGGCAGTACACGACTGTGCCAGGTCGGCACGGTGGTTTACCTGAGTTAGTATCTCGGCAGCCTTGCGAAGCGAGCTGACAGCCATGAAGTTGGAGGGAATGAGGAACGGCAGGATGGTGGCATCGTCACTGGGACGGAACACCGAGGCAATAAGTCCTACAGGACGCACGGGAGCACCATAGCCATCCCAGCCCACGGTGTCAAAGGCACGGTCGGTGACACGCAGGAAACGATAGGGTCCCCTACCCTCTTTGCGCTGCTGTTCGCGGAAAGTCTTCAGGATATTGCTGACAGCCAGCAGCCATTGTTCGCCGAAGACGGTATCGTCGCCCGTCACCCGCCAGTATTCATAAGCCAGACGGATGGGATAGCACTCGGAGTCTATCTCGTATTTCCTCTCGTGCAGTTCTGGTTTCATGGCAGTATGGTCTGACTGCCACTCACCACCCACAGGTCCGTCATTGAAGGCGTTAGCATACGGGTCGATATTGATGCACTTCCACTGGCGCAATATGACACCACGGAGCATCTTCTGCAGCTTTGGGTCGTCGTTGGCAAACTGCACATACGGCCACACCTGTGCACCAGAGTCGCGCAGCCACATGGCATGGATATCGCCAGTATAGACAAAGGTATCGTCCTCACCGTCCATCAAACGGTAATGGACGGTCGTCTCCAAGGTGTTTGGAAAGCAGTTCTCGAACATCCACGCCAGCCGTGGATTCCTGCTGAGCAGACGTTTTACCTCCTCTATCTTCCGGTCGATGGCTTCCGAACGGAACAGTCTGTTCTCCACGACAGGCCGCTTGGACTCAAAAGCCGTGACGGGCTGCAACGGACAGTCCTCCTCACGGGTTCCGAAGTCGGATGGCTGCGGCCCCATCTGGAACTCCAAGGTACCACCTCGTACCATGTCATCATACATAATATAGGAGCGTGTGTAAGGCTTGCCGTTCAGGCGGGCGCTTTGGATGTAGATGTTCTGATTGCTGACACCGATAGCCTTGACAGTGAATGTCCTGCCGCCAGCCACCTTCATGGTGACTTCAGGGAACAGCGGGCTGCCAAAGACATACTTGCCGCCAGCCGGTTCCACCTGATAAAGTCCCATGGCTGAAAGGATGTACCACGCCGACATCTGTCCCACGTCCTCGTTGCCGCTCAGACCGTCCATGTCGTTGCGGTAGAGTTCACGCATAGTACGACGGATGAGCCGTGCCCCCTTCCAGGGCTGTCCCACATAATTATATAAGTACAGCACATGGTGGCTGGGCTCGTTACCGTGGGCATACTGGCCTATCAGTCCCGTAATGTCAGGGGGAGCCTCCTCGCCCAGATCACCCTCAACGATGAACAGGGAGTCGAGCTTGGCAATAAAACGCTGCCTGGCATTGTCCTTGTTGCCAAAGAGCGACACTAACCCGTGGATGTCGTGAGGCACGAGCCACGTGTACTGCCAAGCATTGCCCTCGGTGTAGTCTCGGTTGTTGGGAGCCGAATGAAAAGGGTTGAACGCTGATGGTTCTGAGAACGAGTAGCGGCCTTTGCTGTCGACGCCTCGCATAAAACCGGTAGCGGGATCGAAATAGCGGCGGTAGCTCTGAGCCCGCAAGTCGAACAGCTGCTGTACATCAGGATGCTTCAGTCTCTCTGCCACACGTGCCACACACCAGTCGGCGAGCGCATATTCCAGTCCTCGTCCTACCGTCTCGTTGTCGTCAAAGAGGTCGCAGGGGATGTATCCGTACTGTTTCAGCAATGCCAGCCCACGCTCGTCGAGCATGGCCGACGACTTCATGGCCTCCAATGCCTCTTCCTGCTGCTGTGTCAGTCCCTTCAGCACCATGTCTGCCAGCACGGGAATGGCAGGGTTGCCCACCATGCAGTTCGTCTCGCAGCCCATCAGATGCCATACGGGTAGCTTACCCTGTTCGCGCCAGATGTTAAGCATGGTCGTAGCGATATCCTCCTGGCGTTCAGGATGAATGAGCGTCATCAGCGGATGGGCGGCACGGTAGGTGTCCCACAGCGAGAAAGTGGTGTAGTTGGTATAGTTGCCTTGATGCACCTCACCGTCGGAGCCACGGTACTTACCATCGACATCGCAGAACACGGATGGGGCAATCATGGTGTGGTAGAGAGCGGTGTAGAAAATGGTACGCTCATCGGCAGTGCCACCAGTGACCTGTATCTTCCGCAACTGTTCCTCCCATCTGCGGTCGGCCTCGTCAGCCACACGCTGGAAGTCCCAGTGCGGCAGCTCTGCCTTCAGGTTTTTGCGGGCTCCCTCAATGCTGACTGCCGAGAGCCCCACACGTACCAACAGAGGCAGGTCTCCACCACCGAAGCGGAGCACCTTGCTCACCGAATCCTCCCTGCAGACTTTTACTGGCTGCGAGAACTCTGCCACGAAAAACACCTTCTGGCGGTTGGCCCATCCCTTGGAGAATCGGTAACCGGAAATGACGGTAGGGCTTTCCTGATACGCCTCACATTCGGTAAGCCTGTCCCAGCCGATGCCCTGCTCCAAGTCGAGCCGCAGGTAACCCACCGACACATTAGCAGGTAATGTATAGCGGTGCAGTCCTATACGTTCCGTCGCCGTCAGTTCCACACGGATACCATTGTCGAGCAACACGGAGTAATAGCCTGGACGTGCATGCTCTGCCTGATGCGAGAACTTAACCTCCTTCTGCCCGGCATCGAGTACAGGCAACAGTGCCACGTCGCCCAACTCCCCGACCCCCGTACCGCTCAGGTGCAGGTGGCCGAAGCCGATGAGCACGGAGTCACTGTAGTGGTAGCCAGAACACCAGTCCCACCCACGAGTATGTTGTGAGGGACCAAGCTGTACGAAGCCGAAGGGGACGTTGGCTGAGAGTGTCACATGACCATGACCGCCCGTCCCGATGAAGGGATTCACGACACTGGTCAGGCGTTCTGCACTGCCGTCATCGGCAAATGACAGCGACGACAATAGCAAGGTCAGCAAAAGGACTGCCCCTCTTCTCATACTTATGTCAACAATGATGTTATTTATTTAGCGTATGCCACGCTGCGGGTCTCGCGGATAACGGTGATCTTCACCTGTCCGGGATAGGTCATCTCGTTCTGAATCTTCGAGGCTATTTGTCCGCTGAGTGCCTCCGTCTCTGCATCGTCCATCTTGTCGGCACCGACAATGACACGCAGCTCACGGCCAGCCTGGATGGCGTAGGTCTTGGTGACACCGGGATAGGACATGGCAATGGCCTCGAGGTCGTTCAGACGCTTGATATAAGCCTCGACTATTTCACGGCGGGCACCAGGACGGGCACCACTGATGGCGTCGCAAATCTGTACGATGGGAGCAAGCAGTGTCTGCATCTCCATCTCGTCGTGGTGTGCACCGATGGCATTGCAGATATCAGGTTTCTCTTTATACTTCTCAGCAATCTTGGCACCGTAAATGGCGTGCGGATCGTCGGTATCCTCATCGGGCACCTTGCCGATATCGTGCAACAGTCCGGCGCGCTTGGCCTTCTTCGGGTTCAGTCCCAGCTCAGCAGCCATGACGGCACAGAGGTTTGCCGTCTCACGGGCATGCTGTAACAAGTTCTGGCCATAGCTGGAGCGATACTTCATCTTACCGATGATACGGATAAGCTCAGGGTGTAGGCCGTGGATGCCGAGGTCGATGGTTGTACGCTTACCGGTCTCGATGATCTCATTCTCCAACTGTTTCTTGACCTTGGCCACCACTTCCTCGATGCGGGCGGGATGTATGCGTCCGTCAGCCACCAACTGGTGCAGTGCCAGACGGCATGTCTCACGTCGGATGGGGTCGAAGGCACTAATGACGATGGCCTCCGGGGTATCGTCAACGACGATTTCAACACCGCAAGCAGCCTCCAATGCACGAATATTACGTCCCTCACGACCAATGACACGACCCTTGACGTCATCGTTGTCAATATGGAACACCGACACACTGTTCTCAACAGCCGTCTCAGTAGCCACGCGCTGGATGGTCTGGATAATGATTTTCTTGGCCTGAGCATTGGCATTTAGCTTTGCCTCATCCATGATTTCGTTAATGTAGGCAGCAGCATCAGTCTTGGCCTCGTCCTTCATGGCCTCCACCAGACGAGCCTTAGCCTCGTCGGCACTCAGTCCTGACAGTTCCTCGAGCTTGGCACGCTCCTGCAGCTGCATCTTCTCCAGTTCCTCGTGCTTCAAATTCAGCAATTTCTTCTCGTTGTCAATGCGTGTCTGCTGGTTGTCCAGGTCGTTCTTACGCCGTCCCAGTTCCTCCTGGCGCTGGTTGAGCGATATCTCACGCTGCTTCAGCTTGTTTTCGCTCTGCTGAATGTGCAGGTTACGCTGCTGCACTTCCTTCTCCAACTCGCTTTTCTTGTTCAGGAACTTCTCCTTCACTTCAAGCAGTTTCTTTTCCTTGATTACCTCAGCCTCCTTGGTGGCGGCATCTATCATCTCGTTATATTTTCCCTTGATAACATAGCGGAAAATCATAAAGCCGCAGAGGCCACCGATGATAAGAGCCGCTGCAATGGCAATAATAGCAACAATAATGTTCATAAATTATTAATATATAGTAAATTTAATGTTCTCTCTACTGTTTACGTTCACCGAGGACTTCCTCGATTTCAGCAGTCAACTTGGCAAGAACATTATCATAGGGCGAGGTATCGTTATGACTGCGCTCTTTCTGGCACACCAACGCTATGTCGATGAGTGTCATCAGTGCGATGGTATGATCACTCTTGCGCCCTTTATACGCCTGAGCATAGGCGTTATAGCGCTCAGTGATGAGTTTTGCTGCACTACGATAGAACTCTTCGTCATCACGATTGATGATGACCTCTATATCCTCATCGTAGACATGCAGTCTGATATGTAGTCTGTCCTTTTGTTCTGCCATGGCTTGTTCTCCTTATTCCTTTTCGTCACTGAGGATTGCAATGCACTTGTTGACGTCACGGATAAGCCTCGACAACCGATCCTTGGCGCCAGCGAGGTCGCCATCGGTAATCTCCATCATCTTGGCCATCTTCAGTGAATTATAGTCATTCTGCTGTTGCTCCAGCTTAGCACGCAGTTGTTTTACAGCCTGCTCGTTCTTTTCCAGCATACCATAAAGTTCCTGATTCTCCTTCTTCAGTTCCTGAAAACGGAGAATCATCTGTCTGATACGGGTCTCAAACGTTGCTAAAGTCTTCTCGTTAGCTGTCATGCTACATCACTTTAAGCCACAAAGGTAGTTGTTTTTCTTTGAACTTTAAACGTTGAACTTTGAACTTTATGATTTGTTAACGTTCTCTGCTCATTCTTTCGGCTGCTTTTCCTTCTTTGCCAGCATCACCACCTTGTAGACGAAGTTCGTAGTCCACTGCTGCGAAAAGCCCAACTTCTGTGCATATTGACGGATAGCCACCACCGTCTTCATGACGCCGGCGTCCGTAAAGTCATTCTTGTTGAAGATGTCGTTCACCGTCTTCTCCGTCATCGTACGAATAGCACTCTTGAAAATACTGGGCACACGTAGCTTGAACTTCATCAGGTTGCCCGTCAGCATCATCAAATCCTGCGTGAATCCCGAGAACTGGTACATATACGTCTGCACGTCCTGTGGTTTCTTGCAGCGCTTGCGGATGCTCTGGTCTATCTCCTTCGTGAAGTCGTCATCCATGCCGTACAGCTCCTTCAGTATCTTCTTGCAACGCGACTTCTCCGCCAGTCCTAAGCGGTTGTTCTGCGTAGGCACCTTCAGTGTAGCCTTGAACACACGCAAGTCTGGCAGTGCTGCCAGGTTCGTAATGCCGAGGTCTGCCGCCATGACAGCCTGAAAGTACACTCGTATCAAGGTCATGAAGTCCTCCATGCCCCCAGCCTTCTGCTGGTCATCTTTCTTTCCGAATAATTTAGAAAATATTCCCATTGTCTATATTTATACATTAATAATGATTCTTAACGCGGTGCAAAGATACGAATAAGCGAACAAATAACCAAATTAATTTGGATTTTTCCGAATGAAAGCGTCATCGATGTCAGCAGCAAACAGACTGTTCTGCTTTTTGATGCAGCTTTTCTTCACTTCTTGCCTGCCATTGACGGCATCTTGCAGTGCAAAAGGGCATGTTTCGTACTCTATTTCTTGCAGCTTCAGAAATGCCTTATTGGCAGGTCAAGGATAGGCTGCACCCCGGAAAACAAAAATAAATCTCAATTAATTTTGTATTTCGCTCGGTTTGCACTACCTTTGCAAGCGGAAAACAACAAAAAGAGAAATAACGATGAAAGGTATTGTATTAGCAGGAGGCAGCGGAACGCGCCTCTACCCCATTACAAAAGGTGTATCGAAGCAACTGATTCCCATCTTCGACAAACCCATGATTTACTATCCCATATCCACGCTGATGCTGGCAGGCATCCGTGAGATCCTCATTATCTCGACCCCCTACGATCTGCCTGGCTTCAAGCGCCTGTTAGGTGACGGCTCCGATCTGGGTGTCCGCTTCGAATATGCTGAGCAGCCTTCACCCGACGGTCTGGCCCAAGCCTTCATCATCGGTGAAGAGTTCATCGGCGACGACTGTGCCTGTCTGGTATTAGGCGACAACATTTTCTACGGCAGCGGCTTTACAGGCATGCTGAAACAGGCTGTGCAGCACGCAGAACAAGACGGGTTGGCCACTGTATTCGGCTACTATGTAAATGACCCGGAACGTTACGGCGTAGCTGAGTTTGACAAAGACGGCAACTGTCTGAGCATTGAGGAGAAACCTAAGAACCCCAAGTCGAACTATGCTGTGGTGGGCCTCTATTTCTATCCCAACAGCGTCGTAGAAATTGCCAAGAACATCAAGCCATCGGCACGAGGCGAGCTGGAAATCACCACCGTCAACCAAGAATATCTGCAGCAGAAGAACCTGCGTGTTCAGACCTTGCAGCGCGGTTTTGCCTGGCTCGACACTGGCACACACGACTCGCTCTCTGAGGCTTCTACCTTCATCGAAGTCATCGAGAAGCGTCAGGGTCTGAAGGTTGCCTGTTTGGAGGAAATTGCCTACAAACGTGGCTGGATAGACAAGGAACAACTGAAAAAACTGGCCGAGCCCATGATTAAGAATGACTACGGCCAGTACCTGATGCGTCGCGCTGAGGAATACGTCAGATAGCGTATTCCTGAATACAGCGTCGCAGAGCCGTTGGGTTACCCATGTCGTACATGGCACCCTTCAGTCGCACACCCATCATGCCGCTCTTCTGGCGAACAGCCTCAAGGGCGGCAGTCAGTTCTATCTCACGCCTGCGGTCTCCGTCAGCGTCAGCCTTGGCAATATCGGCAGCCAACTGTTCGAAGACCTCCGGTGTCAGAATGTACTGACCGAAGACACTATAGTACTCCTTCTCACCAGCGGCATTGCGCACACCGAGGAAATCCTCGGCATAGCTGGCTTTAGGTTTCTCGTGCATCACCGAGACATTGAGTATCGTATGATCCTTGTCTTCCCAAACACCGCTCAGGATGCCGTAGTGGCTCACTTCTGCTAGAGGTACGGCATGGATGCTGACCATCAGCTGGCTACTTTGCTCATACTGCTCAATCAGCTGTAGCGAGCAGGGCTTATTGCTCTGGCTTCGGTAGAGCGTATCGCCCAAAAGCAACAGGACGGGTTCACCTCCGGCAAACTCAGCCGCCTGATAGACGGCATGGCCGAAGCCACGTTTCTCGCGCTGATAGACATAGTGCAGACGTTTGCCGATGTCTAAGATGTGGTTCTCGTACTCCTGTGCCTCAGCGTTCAACTTTCTCAGATGCTCGTCACTCAACGGACGCTCGAAGAACTCGGTATACTGGATGCGCTCTTCTTCAGAACCTAACACTAAGCAGATTTCCTCGACACCGCTTTTCACCAGTTCCTCTAACAGGATTAGGATAACAGGACGCACCATGCCATCAGGACAGGGAACAGGGAAGAAATCCTTCTTCAAGGCACGCGTGGCAGGATAGAGACGGGTTCCGAAACCTGCCACAGGGATAATGGCCTTACGAACGGTATGAACGGGACGAAGCGTCAACGAATAGGCTCGCAAACCCTGAGCGTTCAAGTAGTCAATAAGCTGCTGCTGGTCTTCTGCCGAGCGTGCCAGGAACTGTACAGAACCATCACCATGTGAACCGACACCTTTACCGCCATACACCATGGGCTGTACCTGCGGATCTTGCAGCACTTCATGTAACCTGGGGGCACAAAGAGCCGGCGACATGGGAGCAACATACTTATCAAACATAATCTCTGCCTCGGTCATCAGTCGTCCCAATCCCTCAGCATCACCAGTAGCCATCAGCTTGACAGCACGGTTCACGAGGTCATGGTTCCACTCACCCAACGCCTTGTGCAGATTCTGCTCTTCTTCGGTGCTGGCAAACGGGTATGCCTTGTTCAGGTCTGACAGGATGCGGATGGTATCCTTATCGCCACCCAGGTCTGCAAACACCCAGTAAAGCGACTTCTTGACGTTAAGCGATTTCACCTCGATCTCATCACCATCAAACAGCATCAGGTTAGGCTTAACGCCAAAGGCACAAGCCTGGTCAAGACGACCACAACGCGAGGAAGTGCGCAACTCGCCTACATAGGCGATGTTCATCTCGCCCAACGTGTTCAAGTTAAGATTATATAACAAATTGAACGCGCGCGCAACAAGGACACAGATGGCTGCCGACGACGACAGACCGCTTTTCATCGGCAGGGTCATGTCGGTGATACGGATGCGCACGCCTCCCACCTTGTACCACTCCAGCATGTACGAGGCCACACCGGCACAATAGCAGAAGAAGGAACCTGACTTAGCTACCCGCTTCAGTTCAGACTCGTTCATGCGGCATGAGAAGTCACGCCACACCTCGTCTATTTCCGGCGCATCACTGTGCATCTCGAAGATGGGTGATTTCTCTACTTCAGCATAGATGCCTTGTTCAATACCCGTCACAATCGCTGCACCCAGCATGATGTCAGCATTCATCGTACGATAGTGACCAGCCCAGTCAGTATGTTCTCCAAACAGGCACAAACGCCCAGGAACGAATAATTTCAGCATTTTTATGTCGTTTTAGGTGAAATTTTAGCACAAAGGTACAACAAAAATCCGATAAATGGCATTTTTTCCAAAAATAATTTGGCAGAATTGATAAAATTATATACTTTTGCAGGCGAAACAATAATAAAAGTTAATAACAAACACCAAAAAAGAACGCCTATCGAGAAAGACTCTACTTCATCAAAAAAGAAAGAGTATGAAGAATTATAACATGCATACCGACGAGGAGTTGGCATTGCTGTACGTAGGAGGAGACAACAGGGCGTTTGACGAGTTATTAACTCGCAATCAACAGAAGCTCTACAATTATATTATGTTCGTGGTCCGTGACCCCGATCAGGCTAATGACGTCTTCCAGGAGACATTTGTCAAGGTCATCACTAAGCTACAGGAAGGCAAATACACGGACTGCGGCAAATTCTCGTTCTGGCTGACACGCATTGCCCACAACGTCATCATGGACGGCTACCGCCAACAGAAGAGTGAGCACATCGTAGAACCGACGGAGGGCAACGACTTGAGCAATCTGCAAGGCGATGAGCTGCTGGACATTAACCGTGAGAACGAGTACGTGAACACACAGATCCTGAGTGATGTACGTCACTTGATGGATACTCTGCCAACGGCCCAGCGCGAAGTTGTATACATGCGTTTCTATCAGAATCTTTCGTTCAAGGAAATAGCAGAAACCACTGGTGTTAGTATCAATACGTCACTTGGCCGCATGCGCTACGCACTGATCAACATGCGCCGCATGGCCAAGCAATATAACATCCAGCTAAGCTTAGAGATGTAGGAGGACTGGGGGCTCTGGGGCTACTGGCATCCCTGAGACCACTGAGGAAAACTATAGGCTACGCAAGTCGTGAATGGTCTGTTCGGGCGTAGCACTCTTGAAGATGTAGCTACCGCTGACCAGCACATCGACACCTGCCGCAACCAGCCGTGGAGCCGTCTCGTCCTGTACACCACCATCAACTTCTATCAATGCCTTCGAACCGCTTTCCTCAATCAGCTGGCGCAAAAGCTGTACCTTGGCAATGGTACGCTCAATGAACTTCTGTCCGCCGAAGCCTGGATTTACACTCATCAGCAACACCATGTCCACATCGCCAATGATGTCCTCTAACAGGGATACTGGAGAGGCAGGATTCAATGTCACACCAGCCTTCATGCCGGCATTGTGAATCTCCTGAACCGTACGATGCAGATGGGTACATGCCTCCACATGGACGTTCATCATCATGGCCCCCAACTTGGCCGTCTGTTGGATATACTGCTCCGGGTGGACAATCATATAATGAACATCGAGCGGTTTGGTACACTTCCGTGCAACAGCTTCCAAAACCGGAAAGCCGAAAGAGATGTTGGGGACAAAGACCCCATCCATCACGTCCAGATGAAGCCAGTCAGCCTCACTGCGGTTAATCATTTCCAAATCGCTGTCGAGATGCAGGAAATCGGCAGCCAATAAAGACGGAGAAACTAATGTAGCCATTTTTCCGATTTTAATTCAGACACACAACCGTTGTCCCGGCGTTCTTTGCCGTATTATACATACGTGCAAACTGTTTGATAAACAACAGGGTAGACTCGCGTGGTTGAAAATCATCTTGAGTAAAATTTTGCATAGGCAATCATGTTTTAATTGTTACTACCTAAAGAACGTAACGATATGCCTATTTATTATCTGAAACTCAAAAATTATTTTACGCAATACATTTCCATGTCTTTCATCCCGTTCAGGAAGTCACGAGCAGCCATTCGCTTCTTACCTGCCAGTTGGAGTTCGAGCACCTCCAGCAACTCGTCGGCGGCAGAAATACAAAGTGTTTTTCCAACGATAGAGACGGTACCGGAACCCACACCTGCCCTACTGGTCTTGCGCGCCTTATAGATCTTCAGCACAGTTTCTTTACCGTCAGGAGCCACCAGTGTAGTCCATGCTCCAGGCACAGGACTCAGACCACGTACGAAGTCATATACCTGTTTGGCTGTCTTCGTCCAGTCAATTTCACACGTCTCCTTGAAAATCTTGGGAGCGGGTTTCAAACATTGAACATTGAACATTGAATGTTGAACATGATCCTGATCGACGGTTTCCGGATGACCATCAGCGGCAATGATGGTTTCCAGCGTCTCTATGCAGAGTTGGGCACCAAGGTGCATCAAGCCGTCGTAGACATATTCCACATCAGCATCGTCAGGAATAGCAAAAGACTTTTTCATAATGATACGTCCCGTATCGATGTCATGATCCAGAAAAAACGTTGTCACACCCGTCATGGTCTCTCCGTTGATGACCGCCCAGTTGATAGGTGCAGCACCACGGTACTGCGGAAGCAGGGCAGCATGTACGTTAAACGTTCCATATTCAGGCATAGCCCACACAACTTCAGGCAACATACGGAAAGCCACCACCACCTGGAGGTTCGCCTGATATGAGCGCAGCTGCTCCACAAATTCCGGGTCTTTCATCTTCATAGGCTGCAACACGGGCAGCCCTTTTTCCAAGGCATATTGCTTCACAGCCGACGGTTGTAACACACTGCCGTGCCTGCCTACTGGTTTGTCCGGCTGTGTCACCACTGCCACCACGTTATAATCATTCTCCACCAGTGCTTGCAAGGTTTCCACAGCAAACTCCGGCGTTCCCATAAACACGATTCTCAAGTCGTTCTTCGTCATATAGCTATATCGATTATTCGTTATTTCATGATGTCGTGTTTTAGTCCTGACTCATGTCATGCACCATCTTACGATACATGTCGTACATACGTTTACGGGAGATGTAGCCCCTCAGATGACGGGTGGAGTCGAGCACGGGCAACCAGTCGGCCTGTGTCCGTTCAAAGGTCTTCATCACCTCGGTCATCGGTGTATCGTCACGCAATATGGCAGCAGGCTCCATCATCAACTGGCTGGCCTTGAAATGATGATACAGCTCTGTCCGGAACACAACATGTCTGATTTTCAGGATATTGATTTCACCCAACAGCGTTCCTGCCGCATCAGTCACAGGCAGCACGCTGTTGCGTGAACGGCTGATTTTATGCACCATCTGCCCCAGTTCCATGTCTGGATCTACCGCCTGATAGTCACGGTCGACGACCGAGTCAAGGCTCATCAGCGTCAGCACAGCATGGTCGGTATGGTGGGTGACCAGACGTCCCTGACGAGCCAGACGCATACCATATATGCTGTGAGGTTCGAAAATGATGATGGTCAGGTAGGCCGACACCGAGACAATCATGAGCGGCATAAACAGGTTATAGCCGCTGGTAATCTCAGCAATAAGGAAAATGCCTGTCAACGGAGCATGCATCACACCCGACATGACACCGGCCATACCCAACAAGGCGAAGTTCTTCTCTGGCACATAGACTCCAATCTGGTGGATGTTCCACAGACGGGAGAAGAAGAAGCCCGTGAAGCAGCCTATGAACAGAGACGGGGCAAACGTACCGCCACAACCGCCACCACCATTGGTGGCCGAAGTGGCAAACACCTTAGTCAGCAACACCAATCCTACATATATGATTAGATACTCGGAATGTCCATAGAACAGCGACCCTTCCAGCAGCTGGTTCCAGTCAGCCTCCGTCCGGCCGTTCAACAGCAGATTGATACTGTGATAACCCTCACCGTAAAGCGACGGAAAGAGGAAGATGAGGGTACTCAGAATTACTCCGCCGATAGCTAATTTGACGTAGGGCTTATTTTTGAAACGGGCAAAAACATCCTCGCAGGCATTCATCGTTCGGATAAAGTACAGACTGACCAGTCCGCAGGTGATGCCCAACAGGATAGATGCCGGCACACGCTGCACCGTCCAATCACCGTCAAGATGGAAAGAGAACAACGCGTCATCACCGATAAAGACGTAAGTAAAGCATGTTGCCGTCACACACGATACCAAGATAGGCAGCAACGAGGCCATGGTCAAGTCTATCATGAGCACCTCCAGTGTAAACACCAATCCGGCAATGGGAGCCTTGAAAATGCCGGCAATGGCTCCGGCAGCACCACAGCCGACGAGTGTCATCAGTGTCTTGTTGTCGAGTTTGAAAAGTTGGCCAAGGTTCGATCCGATGGCCGAACCCGTCAGCACGATGGGCGCCTCGGCTCCCACAGAACCTCCAAAGCCGATGGTGATGGCCGAAGCGATAACGCTCGACCACGTGTTGTGGGCCTTCAAACGGCTACGGTTCGACGAGATAGCATAGAGGATGCGCGTGATGCCATGCGAAATATTGTCCTTGACAACATAACGCACGAAGAGCGACGTAAGGTAGATACCAATGACGGGGTACACCAGGTAGAGCCAGTTGTAGGAGTCAGTGGCGAAGCGTCCCGTCAACAGGGCAACGATCTGGTTGATGAGTCCGTGCAATATCAACGCTGCCACTGCCGACAACAGTCCCACAATGAGCGCCAGGATAATCAGGAACATCTTGTCGCTCACGTGTTCCACACGCCAGTCATGCAGTCTTCCAATCCACGACGGCCTTGTTTGTTCTATTGGTTGATTTTCCATTGATGTTGCAAAGATACAACCTTTTTTCCGTATTATCAGACAAAAACAAGAAATAAATTTGGTTTTTCACTCGTTTTACACTAACTTTGCACCAAATTTTAAAAACTGTAAACAAAATGACACAAGCTATTCAAAAGACGCTGCGCGATTCCGCAGCGATGAGATGGACGGCGCTGCTGTTGCTGGCACTGGCCATGTTCTGTTCGTACATCTTCATGGACATCCTCTCACCCATCAAGGATCTGATGCAGGAAACCCGTGGTTGGGACTCCACCGCTTTCGGCACCATGCAGGGTTCAGAGGTGTTTCTCAACGTATTCGTTTTCTTCCTGATTTTTGCGGGTATCATCCTTGACAAGATGGGTGTCCGCTTCACGGCCGTGCTGTCGGCAGCCGTCATGCTCGTCGGTGCCGTCATTAAGTGGTATGCCGTGAGCGAGTCGTTCATGGGCAGCGGACTGGAACGTTGGTTTACCGACAACCTGAATTATATCCCCGTTTTCGACGAGTTAGGCGTCAGCCCGTTCTATGAGGGCATGCCGGCGTCGGCGAAATTTGCAGCCTGCGGATTCATGATATTCGGCTGTGGCTGCGAGATGGCAGGCATCACCGTCAGCCGCGGTATTGTGAAGTGGTTCAAAGGTCGCGAGATGGCATTGGCCATGGGGTCTGAGATGGCTCTGGCTCGTCTGGGTGTGGCCACCTGCATGATCTTCTCGCCGTTCTTTGCCAAGTTAGGCGGTAACATCAGTGTGACCCGCTCTGTGGCTTTCGGTGTGGTACTCATGTGTATCGCCCTCATCATGACCATTGTCTATTTCTTCATGGACAAGAAGCTCGACGCACAGACGGGCGAGGCCGAGGAGAAGGACGATCCGTTCAAGATTTCCGACCTCGGACAGATCCTGACCTCCAGTGGCTTCTGGCTCGTAGCTCTGCTCTGCGTGCTCTACTACAGCGCCATCTTCCCCTTCCAGAAATATGCCGTCAACATGCTGCAGTGCAACCTGACGCTGACCGAGCCTGCACAGGATTCGTTCTGGGCACAGCCCGACGTTACCATTGTCCAGTACATCATCATGCTCATCGTGGCCGCCGCCGGCTTCGCCTCTAATTTCCAGAAGAAGAGTGCCAAAAAGTTCGGTTTGTTGGCTGTCAGCATCATCGCCTTGGTGACCTATTGTTATATGGGCTATATGCGCCAGTCGGCAGAGTCAATCTTCGCCGTATTCCCCCTGTTGGCCGTGCTCATTACCCCGATACTGGGTTCCTACGTCGACCACAAGGGTAAGGCAGCCTCCATGCTTATCCTGGGTTCGCTGCTACTCATCGCTTGCCACCTGACATTTGCTTTCATACTGCCCATGTTCAAGGGCAACGCCGTGGGAGGCATCATTATCGCCTACGCCACCATCCTCGTCTTAGGCAGCTCGTTCTCACTGGTTCCCGCCTCGCTGTGGCCCTCAGTGCCCAAGCTGGTTGACGCCAAGGTCATCGGTTCAGCCTATGCCCTCATCTTCTGGATTCAGAACATCGGCCTGTGGCTGTTCCCACTGCTGATTGGCAAGGTGCTCGACGCCACCAACCCCGATGTCACCGACCCCACGCAGTTCGACTATACGGCTCCGCTCATCATGCTGGCCTCGTTAGGCGTTGCCGCCCTTATCCTCGGCTTCGTGCTGAAAGCTGTCGACAAGAAGAAGGGTATCGGACTGGAAGAACCCAATATCAAATAGAGTTAGGAATTAAGAGTAAACAATTAATAACATGATTGTAGAGTTCTAACTATGAACTATGAACTGAACAATGCCTGGGCGGAAATTTCCTGTTTCCAGTCTACAGGCGAAGTCAGCGAGTATCATATCATGATACATGCCAAGGCCGAAGGGCGCAACTTCCAGCAACAGCTGGATGCGGTGCTCGATGGCTATCAACAACTTTTAGTCGGTCCGTTGCGCGGAGCAACGTCCGTCATCAAACGCTACTTCCTGAGCGATGTAGCTAACCAGGCTGACGACGTGTTGCTGGCCGACACAAGCGACTGTGCCAAGAGCATCATTGGACAGTCACCGCTCGACGGCTCCAAGATTGCCCTGTGGGTCTATCTGCTGACACACGTCAGCACCCGCCAACTGTCCAGCGGACTCTACGAGGCCACCCACGGACAGTTCCGCCACTTGTGGAACGCTTCGGCACACAATACGGCGCAGAACTCGGAATACCAGACACGTCTGCTCTTCAACGAGTATATCATGCAGCTGGCACAAGAAGGCTGTACATTGGCCGACAACTGCATCCGCACATGGCTCTTTGTCAACGACGTCGACGTCAACTATCCTGGCGTAGTGGCTGCCCGCAACAAGGTGTTCTTCACCCAAGGACTGACAGAGGACACCCACTATATTGCCTCAACAGGCATCGGTGGACGTGCCCAAGATGCCAAGGTCATGACGCAGATGGACAACTACGCCGTAGCAGGAATAAATAAGGAACAGGTACATTATCTATATGCGCCCACCCATCTCAACCGTACCAGTGACTACGGAGTGAGCTTCGAACGCGGAACGTACATCGACTATCAGGATCGTCGACAGGTCTTCATCTCTGGTACGGCAAGTATTAACAACAAAGGACAGATAGAGCACCCGAAGGATGTCGTCCTGCAATGCCACCGCATGTGGAACAATGTAGAGGCACTCCTGGCTGAAGCCGACTGCACCTACGATGAGGTTGGCATCATGATCGTCTATCTGCGTGACGTGGCCGACTACGACGTGGTGCGCCGTCTTTACGACGAGCGTTTCCCCGACAAGCCCCGCGTCATCGTCCTTGCCCCCGTCTGCCGCTTCGGCTGGCTCATCGAGATGGAGTGCATGGCCGTTAAAAAGATGAACAATGCCGATATGCCGGCGTTCTAAGGAATGCGAAAGCGGACGACCAGCGGCAAATGGTCGCTGAATCCACGCTGATAACGGTAACCATTATACGTGCGGAGGGGTTTTGCCCCTCCGTATTTTTTGTCCTCTTCCAACAGGAAAGGGGCATCATTAATCAAGGTTTGCTCAACATGGTCAAGCAACGCGGAACTGACCAGCACATGGTCGATACTCTCCCACCTGCCCTCATAGCGATAAGTTCCTTTCGCCCCATGGCGGCCTGTAGCCCCGCGACTGATGTTGTGCAGTCTCGGCTTTCCCTGTTGCCCCCATGCCCCCAGCTGCTCCAGCCTCTCTAACGCCGGACTATCGGCATAGTCGTTGAAGTCACCGGCCACCACCACCTTTGCCGTTTCTGGCAACTGGCTGATGACACCTGTTAAACGGTCGATCACTAACTGTCGGTTAGGACGCGTAGCACGCTCACCCCCATAGCGGCTCGGTGCATGCACCACAAAGACATGCAACGTATCGCGGTTCAAGGTTTCGCCTTGAACATACAGAATATCCCTCGTAGGCCGCATGCCTTCCAAAGGAGTGATGTCTAAATAGTCATAGCAAATGGGACGGAAAGTGAAGGGCTGATAAAGCAGTGCCACATCAATGCCGCGCACATCGGGCGACTCTGTCATGAGATACTCATAACCGGCATTCCTTAATAGCGAACGTCGAGTAAGATCGAAAACGACGGAATCGTTTTCCACTTCCACCAGGGCTACCAGATCGGGAACACCATCCTCCTGGCAAGAAAGAATCTCCTGCCCGATATTGTTCAGCTTGCGCCAATACCGGACAGGAGTCCATTTGCGGTCTCCCTCAGGAAGCCATTCCGTATCTTGTTTCAACGAGTCATGGCGAAAATCAAACAGATTCTCGCAGTTCAACTCAACAAAGGTGAGGAAGGATGCTAAGACAAGGCTTAGCATACCTTCTCAAGGCGTTTCATCATAGCAAACATGAAGATGGCAGCCACAAGACAGACGCCGAGGAACACACTCCAGCAGACCCACAAGGGAACAGCGCCCCACAACAGACCGCCAACAACGACGAGCTGGTTACCGATGGCCGTAGCCACAAACCAGCCACCCATCATCATACCTTTATACTTGGGAGGTGCCACTTTCGAAACGAACGAAATGCCCATGGGTGACAACAGCA
>Ga0310786_10003673_pt1 | contig 22076 bp, 14 predicted proteins | sample AusTroGonzalo_MG_FD_203881 | JGI IMG/M metagenome (GOLD analysis project Ga0310786, IMG submission 203881) | Bovine rumen microbial communities from tropical cattle in Woodstock, Queensland, Australia - Gonzalo_03 (v2) (version 2) | ecosystem: Host-associated > Mammals > Digestive system >...
TGTCAGCAGTGGAACCGTTCGCAAAGCGTACATACGCCATGTATTTGCCGGTCTCGGCAGCGTTGACGGTGAAAACGATGCTGCTGCCGATCTTGTTGTCAAGGTTGATGTAGCCGGTATTCGGGGACTTGCCCATATCAGCGGAGGTCTTTGTGAAACCGGAATTTGTGTCCTCAGTCCAGCCGTCCTCCCATATCTGATCAACAGCGAAATAGTAGCCTGCCCACGGGTCAGGAGGAGCAGTTGTAGTAGTTGTGGTCGTTGTCTGAGCGGTAGTTGTAACGGTAGTAGTCTCCTCGTCAGTCACAACGATCAGGACCTCTACATATTCTTTATCAGGTATCTCACCCAAACCGAGCTTGTACCTCTGGATAAGGAGTGCATCCTTGTTCGTAACATCTCCGCTGCCGTCAACATCAGCGTTTCTCTCGCCGAATTCCGTAAACTTGTACTTGTCAGGATTGGTGATGCACTGCATAATGAATACAGCGTCTGCCATATTCACATCATCGTCTTCGTTTGCATCGCCGGGATAACGGCTCAGAACATAAGTGTAAGCTAACGATGTTGTCCGGGACGGTGCAGTAGTGGTTGTAGTAGTTGTCGTGGTGGTAGTGGTCGTCGTTGGCTTCAGCTCAGCCTCTTCGAGTACCCACTTCTGACAGTTGTGACCGTTTATCTCCCACTGCTGAACGTTTGCGCCGGCAGTTGTCAGAGCACTCGTTACCTCTATTGCCCCCTTGTCGCCGGAGCAGCGTGATACGATAGTATAGCTTCCGTCATCATTCTCGAAGAAGCGGAACCACTGTGCACCGTAGTTCATATTGGTATTGAGGGCGATGTTCGCTCCGTTTGAAGCGCTTCCGTCCGCAACATCAAGGAGGTATGTGCTTCCGCCGTCAAGATAAGACCATATCTCATAGTAATTGTAGCCCTTGTGCTTGAGACGCCATGTATTCCATTCGCCTGCCTCGTCGCCGCCCCACTGCTGAACGTTTGCGCCGACAGCAGCTTCACCGTTCTTGACTTCGAGATAGAGACCGCTGTTCACATTCTTGAAACGGTAAGCCTTTGAGGTATCCATTTCGCAAGGCTCCTTCGGTTCAAAGACAAGCCCGGACATGAGCTCGGCTATCTTCTGAGCACCCTTGAGACTCTGATGGAGATCATCGTCAGCGGCATAGTAAGGCGTCATAGCGTCATATCCGCCTATGCTGAAGCCGAAATCCTGCCATGCGGTGAAGAGATCAACGACCTGAACGTTCTCAGAAGCGCCGACTGAATCAAGTTCTCCGCCGAACCAGCGTCCGCCGAGACGAGGATTTCTGTTGTAGTCACCGTGACGTCCCTGCTGCTTGACAAGAATAACATCCATGCCCTTAGCCTTAGCCTTTTGGGTCATGGTGGTAACAACTTCCCTGTATTCGTCCTTATTGGAGTAATTCGTATCGTTGATGCCAATGGAGATTATGTAGATGTCTCCTGATTTTCCGTAGGTCTCGATAGGTGCGAACTGTCCGCTATCATAGAAGCCCTTTGCGTACTGTCCGCTCGTAGCCATATTTCTGACCTCAAAACCGTAATTTGAAGCGTACGAGCCGAAATACTGTCCCCAGCCGTGCTGAGCAGTATCAGCCTGATTATAGTAGTTCGCAACGGTGGAGTCGCCGCATATCCAGACCATTTTCGGCATCTCGCCTGTGGTATTGATCTGCTTTATCTCAACAGCAGAGATAGAACGTTCACCGTTTTTTATACCTGTAACAGCCTGTATATTGAGCTGTCCGTCGGTTACGGGAAGCTTCACGGTCTCAGTTGCATTGAGCCTTGTGAGGTTCATCATCTGGAGCATACCCTCCATTTTGATAGAACAGCGCGGAGCATTTCCGACGGTCACCTTGACCTCGTAAAGGCCCTTCGGAAGGTCAACGATGAAGGTATTTGCACCGTCATCGGAATTGAAAGCGACCGCATCGCTGCCGGCACCGCTTCCGCCAGCAGAAACATTTGCAACATTCCATGTCTGAGCGAAGCCGTATCCCCTTGAGGCATTATAGCCATCGCCGGCTGAAACTCCGGTAAATCCGGATGAAACACCGCCGCCGCCGAAATCGAATTTCCAGTTTGCGGTCGCAGCATCAGCGGAAAGCTTACCTGCCTGCTTCGGGGCGCCTATCCCCGAAAACACAGAAAGTGCGAGAGCCGCCGAGGTTATGCCGCTTACGAGTTTTTTCAGTCTCATAAAAACACTCCTCCAGTCAATAATGATACATTCTTGGACCGAAAATTTCTGATTTAATTTTATCACAGTTTATTCTTAAAGTCAATAACTTTTTGTGCATTATCTCTTGAATGTGTTGAAAGATACACTTTAAGTTCATAATATGCATATACAAATAATTCCGGCGCCCCTACCCCAGAGACGCCGGATATATTATGATCTTTCCAATTCCCTATTTTGCAGATGAGTTACTCATTACCGGAAGAAGACTGTGTTGTACCTGTGCTGTCATCGACCGGGATGTTTATGAGAAAACCGCCGTCGCTTCCGACTACCTTAGGCATTATACCGTTCCACTTCTGGATCTCCTCGTAAGCGATTACCTTATCAGTGAGCGAATCGTTAAGGAGCTTGTTAGCATCAGCCTGAGCCTGTGCCTGAGTGAGGATAGCCTTTGCGTCTGCCTCGGCAGCGATGACCTTCTTGTCAGCATCGGTCTGAGCGATAATGCGTACCTGCTTCTGCTCGGTCTCGGTCTTGAGGAGGTTCTGCTCGGCAACCTGCTTTGCCTCGATAGCATTGTTGAATTCATCTGAGAAGTCAAAGTTTACGATGTTGAACTTCTCTATGTAGATACCGTAGTCATTGAGCTTGAGGTCGAGAGCCGCCTTTACCTCGTCGCCAACAGCCTGACGCTCTGTGATGAGCTCTTCAGCGGTGTACTTGGCAGTTGCGGACTTCATGCACTCCTGAACTACCGGTGCGATAAGAACGGTCTTATAATCTGTACCTACGTCCTCGTACATACTTGCAGAATCCGCAGCGATGAGCCTGTAGTTTACGGCGATATTGCTGCTTACGGTCTGAAGATCCTTGGAAACAGCCGAAGCCGGTGTCTCATAGACCTGGATCTTGTTGGACATTGTCTCTACCTTCTGTACGAAGGGGATCTTGAGGTGAAATCCTGCATCATACGATGTCTTGGACACCTCTCCCATAGTCAGTACAACGCCGGTATGACCTGCCGGAACTATGGTGAATGAGTTTAGCGCAACTATCAAGAACAGGATAGCTGCAACAATAACTACAATTCCCTTGTAACTGGGCTTTGCGGGCTGATTTTTCTTGATCTCTCTGATGTCGATTGGCATATCTATTCCTCCATTCAATTACGCTGACAGCTCAAAGCTCGTCAACGCGGTATTCGTTTTTTGTATCGTCTATCATTTCCGAGGACATCTCATCGACTGTACCATCACGATCCAAGTCTTCGTCCTCGCCTTTGTCCTTTTTGCGTTTTCGCTTTCCGCTGCCGCTGTCTGAATCAAACAAGCAGAACGCATCGCTAAGGTCGGTATCGAAAAGCACCGATAATCCAACGATAACTCCACCGAAAAGCAGCAGCAAAACAAATTTGATAATTAGTGATTTCCTGTCTTTCATGGCAGTGCCTCCTTCGCTCACGGTTCGAGCTTTTTGCCGAGACTTCCGGCTTTCTGCTCTTCAAGAACTCCGTTAAGGACTTCTTCCATGCGCCTTTTAAGAACTCCGCAGCGGTAGCCTGTAACCATGACGTACATCGCCTTACGGAGCTTAACAGCGTTCGCTATATCACCGGAATGTTCCTCGATCTCGCTGTCAATGAGCTTTTCTACCGTAGCGGTATCGTGGACCCCCTCTTCATCGGCGGTGAAGATTATCCTGCAAAGCATATTGTAAAGGTGCATATCCGCGATGATATCATCGGAATTGTCCTCAACGTCACCGTTGACGTAGGACATCAGCCTTGCTATATCCTCAAGCTTCATTGAGTCCTTGAGCATATTTATAAGGAGTATCCTCAGCACCTGCTTATCGGAATATTTCTTCCCCTTCGGAGACGAGACCCACCCTCGCTTTATCCAGTTCTGGATAGTAGTGCCGCCAAGCCCGGTGAGCTTCGAGAGCTGCGAGAGCGTCAAACCTCCGGTAGCCTCAAGAACAGGCTGCACAGCCGAGAACGCGGTATCGCGGACAGCTTCCGAGAAAGCTATCGTGGTTCCAGGAATGAGATTTTTCATAGTCATTCACTCCTCTTGTATGATGATATGATTATATCACAGGTTCATATGAACCGCAAATCTCAAAAATCAGCATTTTTGTCCTCAAAATTATATTTTTCTTCATTTATCTCCTGATTGCGCTGTTTTTCTCAATTATACACATCTATTCATTTTTGAAGTCTCATCTGCATTTTATCCCCTGCTTCCGGCATATACATTATCACAAGAGGTGATATATATGAAAATTCAGCCGGAACAGCGTGCTGTCATACTCGGAAGATACATACTCGAAAACAGGACGACCGTTCGTGCCGCAGCAAAGAAATTCGGGATCAGCAAAAGCACGGTCCATAAAGACGTCAGTGAACGTCTCCGCACCGAGGACCCTGTTCTGTGTGCTCAGGTAAGAGACATACTCGAAACAAACAAGCTCGAGCGCCACATCCGCGGTGGTCTTGCCACAAAGGAAAAATACGCAAAGATAGCGGAAACCGGCAACAAGCACCGCTAAAAGATACCGGCAGTCCGTCAATGGCAGACTGCCGGCAAAAGTACCGTTATTCTTCTTTTCCGAGGAAAGCGATGATCTCTTCAAGCTTTTCCGTACCGGCTTTTCTGCCGAGACGGTATACCTCACGCATTACCTCAGGGTCATGCTCTACATGATTCGCCGGAAGCTTTTCGTCCGGTGCGATAACGAAGGCTCTTCCCTCTTCCTCAGCAGTGAAAACATAATTCAGCTCACCGTTGTACATCTTGTGACGTTCCGCCACAGCCTTTATCAGCGCAGGATATTTCCTCATTGCCGCCTTTATCAGGCGAAGGCTTTTTGTAGGCTTTTTTCTGTATCCGCGAGGCTGCGTAAGTATCACGATATTACGGTCATATCCGGCACTCTCCATGAAGCGGAGCGGTATGGAATCGGATATGCCGCCATCGAGCAGCTTTCTGCCGTCTATTTTAACGATCTTTGCGGCAAGTGGCATCGAAGCCGAAGCTCTTATCCATTCGAGGAAGCTGTCGTCCGCTTTGGTACATCTGCGGTAGACCGCCTTTCCGGTCTCAATATCCGTGCAGACCACATAGAACTCCATCGGCGAATTATTGAAGGTATCCTCGTCGAAAACGTCAAGCTCCTTCGGTATCGTATAATAGCAGAATTCAGCGTTGTAGAGATCGCCGGTCTTAATGTATGAGCGGACGCTGCAATAGCGCTTGTCCTTTGCAAACCGTGTATTATAGCGAATAGAGCGTCCCGGCTGGTTCGATTTGTAATTGCATCCGAAGCAGGCACCGGCAGATACGCCGACAATGCCGTCGACCTCAACACCGTTTTCCATGAGCACGTCTATAACACCGGCTGTAAAAAGTCCGCGCATAGCACCTCCCTCAAGTACAAGTCCTTTTTTCATAAATCCTCCCTGTGAAACAGTCATTTCCGCTGTTTCTGATATAAGCATATTCCCTATAAACCGTTTTAGAGGGCACGAAAACTCGTGCCCTCACATTATGTCATTCAAAATCCATAAAATTAACAAGGTCGGTACCCATTACCGACGAATAAGAGAGGTACCATTTTCCATTGAGCTCGACAAATGCCGAACTGTTTCCGGTAAAGCTCTTATCGTTCGTTTCGTCCTTATAGAACATATACTGGCAGGTATAAGCCTTAGTGAAGGCAGTACCGAGCGACTTATTGAACTCGGCGAGCTGTTCCTCATCTACCTCGGTGAGTTCACCTTCGGGTATCATAAAAGTCCACTCATGCTCTTCGTCTTCGGAGTAATGGTGCATTATCTCAACGATATTGTCCATCGACAATCCTATCGACTTGACAACGGCAGCCTTTCTGAAGACCTCCTTCGGATCCTTTCCAGCAAGATCACTCCTCACTATCTCCCGATAGCCTTCTATCTCCTGTTCCGCGAACATAGCGTAGACTTTCTCGGCATCGTGGTCGAGGTAAGCCTGATAGAATGCGGAAGCTATCTCTGCACATCCGGCATCAGGAGCAGTCACCTTATTCGTTGGAGCCTCTGTTGTCACGGTAGTTTCAGTGCCGGAGGATGAGCTTTCCGGAGCTGTTGTTGTGACCGTTGTAACGGTCGAAGTCGCCGTCTTCTTTGTGGTCGTAACGGAAGTTGTAGTAGTCTTTGCTGTGGTCCCGGCGGAAGTCACAGTCTGCACAGAAGTCGAAGCTGTCGTATCATCAGTGCCGGAAGAACTTCCCCCGCCTTTTTTACCGCATCCTGCCGACATTGTCAGCAGAAAACAGAGCATAACAGCTTTAGCTGCATTTCTCATCAATAATCCTTCTTCTTTCCGCAGATCTTGCAGGACTTTCCGATGAGCTTGAACTCACCGCCGCAGTAAGCGCACTTGTTGTCCGCCTTCCACTTCGTTACCATAGCTGCCTGATAAGCCGGGAACATATTAAGATTATCCATGAGATAAGTCCATGTGATGTTCAGAAGGTTCGGACAGTCATTGAACGGAGTAGTTATCTTCTTGACAGAAGAAGGTATCTTTATAGATTCAAGACTTGCACAGCCGCTGAAATCGCCTATCGTATGTGCGCCCTCGGGGATGTTTATCGCCTTGAGGTTAACGCATCCGCGGAATCCGTCAACAGCAGTAACGCTGTAAGGAATGGAAACAGTTCTGAGGGATACACAGTCCTTGAATGCAAATTCCTCTATCATCTTGACAGTCTTTGCAATGGTGAGGTTCGCAAGGCTTGTACAGCCGGAGAACGCATTGCTCTCGATAGCTGTAACGCCGTCCGGTATCTCGATAGTCTCTATCTTCTCGCAGCCTGCGAAAGCGTACTTTCCGAGAACCTTCAGTGTGTTCGGCAGCCATATCTCCTTCAGGTTCTTGCATCCTGAGAATGCGAATGCACGTATATCTGTGATACGGTTCGGCATCTCGACCTTTTCGAGACTCTCGCACTCAGCAAAAGTGCTCTCGGGGATGACTGTGACAGTATTCGGGAGGAAAATGCTCTTCAGCTTTCCGCATCCTCTGAATGCCCACTCACCTATTCTTATAACGCTGACAGGTATCCTGATCTCTTCGAGAGACGAACAGTTCCTGAATGCGTATTCACCGATTATCGTAAGTCCTACAGGAAGTACCACAGACTTTATAGTAGTACAATCCTCGAAAGCGTGATCTGCTATCTCACGGACATTCTGCGGCAGCTCGATGTGCTCGGCTTTGCCGGTATATTTTTCGAGAATGTCATATTTCATCACAAAGTTGGAGCTTGCGGGCTTGGGAGCCTCCTGCTTTGCCTCAGCAGGCTTAGGTGCCTCGGGCTTTGCCTCAACAGGCTTAGGTACCTCGGGCTTTGCCTCAACATGCTTAGGTGCCTCGGGCTTTGCCTCTACGGGCTTGGGTGCCTCTTCCATCTTGACAAGCTTGGGAGCTTCTTTAGCTGCTATCTGCTTGGGAGCTTCCTTAGCGGCTATCTGTTTTGGTGCTTCCTTGGCTGTGATCTGCTTCTGCATTTCCTTGTGTTCAGCAGGCTTCGTAGCTTCTTCCTTCTTAGCCTCAGCAGGCTTGGGAGCTTCTTCCTTCTTAGTCTCGGCAGGCTTGGGAGCTTCCTCCTTCTTAGCCTCGACAGGCTTGGGAGCTTTCTCCTTCTTAGCCTCAGCAGCCTTGGGAGCTTCTTCCTTCTTAGCCTCAGCAGGCTTGGGAGCTTCTTCCTTCTTAGCCTCAGCAGGCTTGGGAGCTTCTTCCTTCTTAGCCTCAGCAGCCTTCGGAGCTTCTTCCTTCTTTACCTCAGTAGGCTTGGGAGCTTCTTCCTTCTTTGCCTCAGCAGGCTTGGGAGCTTCTTCCTTCTTAGCCTCAGCAGCCTTCGGAGCTTCTTCCTTCTTTACCTCAACGGACTTGGTCTCCTCTTCCTTGACCTCATCTGCCTCATGCTTCGGCTTGACGAATGCCTTCTTGACCTCGACCTTCTTGGTACCGCCCTCATCGGGCTTGCTCTCGTTGAACAGAGCTATCGCCTTTTCTACTATGAAAGGTTTGTGACAGAATTTGCATACCCATGCATCATCAGCGTCATTGACCTTGACCTTTTTCTTGCATTTATAACATTTTGCAAATACATAAGCCATAAGCAGGACCTCCAGTTTTTAATATAAAAAATGCTACGATAATTATACACTAAAATACTCATTCAGTCAACACAAATGCTCAAATTTGACGTCCTTACTGTTAAGATTTGTTAGCTTTCCACAAAAAAAGCGGCTGATTTTATACAGCCGCAAATTTTTTATATTTTTGTGATGTCAACAAGCTCGACATCATTGATAGTACGTCCGGATTCAAGCACTTTCACCAGCGATTTTGCTGTATCGATAGCGGTAAGGCTGCATATCGAACGCTCGATGGACTTTCTTCTCATCTTTACGCTGTCGCGCTCGGGAAGTCTTCCCTTTGCGGATGTGGAGATCACATAATGTATCTTTCCGCTGTCGAGGAGAGTCTCAACGTTCGGCTCACCATCGGATATCTTGCGGACGAGGTTTGCCGCTATCATATTCCTGTGGAGAACGCTCTGCGTACCGGATGTCGCATAGAGCTCGAAGCCCATCTGCTCGAATTTATCAGCAATAGGAAGCAGTTCCTTCTTGTCGGAATCGCGTACCGAGAGAAGAACGCCGCCCTCACGCTTCAGGTCAAAGCCTGCCGCGATAAGTCCCTTCAGAAGTGCGTCTTCAAGGTTTCTTCCGATACCGAGGCACTCACCGGTGGACTTCATCTCAGGTCCGAGCATAGTATCAACATCTGTGAGCTTCTCGAAGCTGAATACCGGCACCTTTACGGCAACATAGTCGCCTGCCGGGTAAAGTCCGCTCTCATAGCCCATATCCTTCAGCTTTGCACCGAACATTATCTTTGTGGCGATATCAACCATAGGTATGCCTGTTACCTTGCTGATATAAGGAACTGTACGCGATGAACGCGGGTTAACCTCGATAACGAATACCTCGTGGTTGTATACGACATACTGGATATTAACAAGTCCGATCACGTTGAGTTCCTTTGCGAGGAGCCTTGTATACTCAACGATTATACGCTTGATGCGCTCCGAAAGATGCTGTGCAGGGTAGATAGAGATAGAGTCGCCCGAGTGTACGCCGGCACGTTCGATGTGCTCCATGATACCGGGGATGAGGAAGTCCTCACCGTCGCATATAGCGTCAACTTCGACCTCAGTACCCATCATGTACTTGTCGATGAGAACAGGGTTCTCGATATTGTGGCTCATGATGATACCCATATACTCCTTTACGTCAGCATCGGAGTGGGCGATTATCATATTCTGTCCGCCGAGAACGTATGACGGACGGAGAAGCACGGGATAGCCCAGGTCATTGGCAGCAACGAGAGCTTCCTCCGTATTCATAACTGTGTGACCTGCCGGTCTCGGAATGCCGCACTTTTCAAGAACTTCATCGAAGCGCTCTCTGTCCTCGGCAGCGTCTATCATATCAGCAGAGGTACCAAGTATGCGTACTCCCATATCTGAGAGGTAGCGTGTGAGCTTGATAGCGGTCTGGCCGCCGAACTGTACCACAACGCCGTATGGCTGCTCGGTCTCGATTATGGACTGAACGTCCTCCTTGGTGAGCGGATCGAAGTAGAGACGGTCACCTGTGTCGAAGTCAGTGGAAACTGTCTCGGGGTTGTTGTTGCAGATAACAGCCTCATAGCCCAGTTCTTTAAGTGTCCATACACAGTGAACGGAGCAGTAGTCAAACTCGATGCCCTGACCGATACGGATAGGACCGGAACCGAATACTATTACCTTCTTCTTGCCTGTATCAGTGCGCTCGATGAACTGCTTTGCCTCGTTCTCCTCGTCGAATGTGGAGTAGAAGTAAGGAGTTTCAGCCTTGAATTCGCCGGCGCAGGTATCAACCATTTTGTAAACGGCGCTCTTGTGCTTGGGACACTTCTGACCGGAGATGCGCTCGATAGTGCTGTCAAGGTAGCCGTACTGCTTTGCGATATCGTACTTCTCCTCGGTGAGCTCAGTGCCGTCAGCAAGCCATTTTTCGAGCTCTACAAGGTTCAGGAGTTTATAGAGGAACCAGTTGTCGATCATGGTTATCTCATGTATCTCCTCGGGAGTAATACCGCGCTTGAGAGCCTCAAATACGCAGAAGGAACGCTCGTCGTCAATAACGTGGAGCTTCTCGCGTATCTCCTCAGTGGAGAGCTTTGCCAGCTTCTTGAGGTTCATGGTGTCAAGACCGAGCTCAATTGAACGTACGGCCTTCATCATAGCCTGCTCGAAGCTTGTACCGATAGCCATTACCTCACCGGTAGCCTTCATCTGTGTGCCGAGGGTACGCTTAGCATAAACGAATTTATCGAATGCCCATTTCGGGAACTTTATTACAACATAGTCCAGTGCAGGCTCAAAGCAGGCATAGGTCTTGCCTGTGACCTGGTTGATGATCTCATCGAGGGTATAGCCTATGGCTATCTTTGCGGCGGTCTTTGCTATCGGGTAGCCTGTTGCCTTTGATGCAAGAGCGGAAGAACGCGATACACGGGGATTTACCTCGATAACAGCATACTTGAAGCTTGTGGGGTGAAGTGCGAACTGGCAGTTGCAGCCACCTTCAACTTTAAGCTCCTTAATTATGTTGATAGCTGCTGTACGGAGCATCTGATACTCTCTGTCGCTGAGAGTTACAGCAGGTGCGATAACGATACTGTCGCCTGTGTGGACGCCTACGGGGTCGAAATTCTCCATGGAACATACTGTGATGACGTTGCCCTTTGCGTCACGGATGACCTCGAACTCTATCTCCTTCCAGCCGCTTATGCACTTCTCAACAAGAATCTGTGTGATAGGTGAAAGGCGGAGACCGTTCGTAGCTATATCGCGGAGCTCAACCTCATTCTGTGCGATACCGCCGCCTGTTCCGCCGAGGGTGAATGCAGGACGGACGATAACGGGATAGTGTATAACCTTTGCGAAGTCAACCGCATCCTCAACGGTCTCAACGACCTTGGAAGGGATACAGGGCTCGCCTATCTTCTCCATAGTGTCCTTAAAAGCCTGTCTGTCCTCAGCCTTGTGGATAGTCTCAGGGTCAGCGCCGAGAAGCTTTACGTTGTGACTTTCGAGGAAGCCCTCCTCTGCGAGCTGCATGGAGAGTGTAAGACCGGTCTGTCCGCCGAGAGTGGAGAGAAGACTATCAGGCTTTTCTATCTCGATGATGCGCTTTATAACGTCAAGTGTGAGGGGTTCGATGTAGACCTTGTCCGCCATAGCCTTATCGGTCATGATGGTAGCAGGGTTGGAGTTTACGAGAACTACTTCAAGTCCCTCCTGTTTAAGTGCACGGCAAGCCTGAGTGCCGGCATAGTCGAATTCGGCAGCCTGTCCGATAACGATAGGACCGGAGCCGATAACAAGTACCTTTTTTATATCACTTCTGAGTGGCATACTATTTACCTCCGATTTTTTAGAATTGAGAATTTTGAATTTAGAATTGAGAATTACGGTATCGGCTTCGCCGATAAATTTGAAAAACGAGTTTATTCAGATCCGTCTGACGGAAGACAGACACATCCATTCTCAATTCTTCATTCTCAATTCTCCATTTTTTTCACGAATTCGTCAAACAAGTACGATGTATCCAGCGGTCCGCCGTGGGCTTCCGGGTGAAACTGCACCGTAAATGCGTTGACTGAGGTATAGCGTATGCCCTCGCAGGTCTTATCGTTGGCATTGATATGTGAAACGTGTCCGACAGCCGGGTCGATGCTGTCTCCCACAACTGCGTAGCCGTGGTTCTGGCTGGTAACATAGGTCAGACCGCTCTCGATGTCGATAACAGGCTGATTTGCTCCTCTGTGACCGTATTTGAGCTTCTCGGTGCGTCCTCCGTTGGCAAGAGCCATGAGCTGATGACCGAGACAGATACCGAATATCGGTATACCGAGCTTTTCTATCTCTCTGATATTTGCGATTATCTCAACGTTCTCGGCAGGGTCTCCGGGGCCGTTTGAGAACATTATACCGTCGGGCGAAAGAGTCTTGACCTGTTCAGCTGTGGTATTCGCGGGAACTACGATGACCTCGCAGCCGCGCTTTACAAGCTCCTGACGGATATTGCGCTTATAGCCGAAATCGAACAGAACAACGCGGTACTTCTTTTTCTCCGGCTCATAGATGCGTTCCTCAGTGCAAGTAACGGTCTTGACAGCGTCCTTTACTGTGAATTCCCTTATCTTGGCGAGAAGTTCGTCCTTCTTTGCGTAAACGTCCTCAGTGGTTATAACGCCGTTCATAACACCGGCCTCGCGGATAGTACGGGTAAGGCGTCTTGTATCAATGTTGTGGATACCGACGATGTTATGCTCGGTGAGGAAATCGTTGATATTGCCCTCGCATCTGAAATTGGAGGGCGAATTGCACCATTCACGGACGATATAGCCCGTAACGTAGGACTTTGCAGATTCGCTGTCGGAAGAATTCACGCCATAGTTGCCGATGAGGGGGAAAGTCTGTGTGACTATCTGTCCGTAGTAGCTGGGGTCGGTAAGGGTCTCCTGATAGCCGGTAAGACCGGTCGTGAACACGACCTCACCGATAACTGTCCCCTTTGCACCGAAGCTCCTGCCCTCGAACACCTGTCCGTCGGCAAGCATAAGGTACGCTTTTTCGCCTTGGTTGAATAATGACATTAGGATCATTCCTTTCGCAATATTCGTGGATTTGTTATATATTAAGCTCACGCCGTTGTGAACTGACTTTACTTAAGAACTAAGATCTAAGATCTTAGAACTATGACCTTAGTTTCCGGATGTTATTTTCTTAATGAAGCCATTCAGGATAATTCCGACTTCATTTATCATGTCAAAAGCAGCCTTACATTGTTCAGCTGAAAAATAGCCCAATTCAATGCAGATAAGCAGCTGTGTTTCAAGTTCATATCTCGAACCGCGGGCAATAGATAGAAAGTGAGCAAAATCCTTTCTTGAACCTCTTCCCGCACCTTCAGCAATATTTGATGGTATCGATACAGCACCCTTCTCATCTGGTCAGATAAGGCATACTGCTCATAATTAGGCAAAGAACGTAAAAGCCTGTATATTTCCTTGACAAGTGACATTGACTTCTGCCAAACTATCAGATTACGGTAGTTTTCCATTTCCGTACCTCTCTTAGCTCTTAGTTCTTAGCTCTTGGCTCTTATTTAAGATTGATATACTGGCAGATGTCGTTTCTCATTCTGATGACCTCGCGGCGGGCTGCCTTTGCGAAGTCTCTCTCATCGCAGCCTTCCTTCTTATATGCACACATTACTGCACGGGAAGAATTTACGATAGCGCCGAGACCGTTCTCATCGAAGCCGCCTTTCAGCCCCTCTGCACCGCCGCCCTGTGCACCATAGCCGGGAACAAGGAACATTGTGTGGGGAAGTCTCTTTCTGAGCTCTGTGAGCATTTCGGGATATGTTGCGCCTACAACTGCGCCAACACCAGAATAACCGTATTTACCGATGTTATCCTCGCCCCATTTCTCGCACATATCACCCATTGCTTCGTAGATAGTGCGTCCGTCGGCAAGCTTAATGTCCTGGAGCTCGCCGGAAGAGGGATTGGAGGTCTTTACGAGGACGTATATGCCCTTGTCACGTTCCTTGCAGACATCCAGAAGAGGCTTTATGCCGTCTGTACCGAGGTAGCCGTTTACTGTAAGAGCGTCAGCACCGAATGCTTCTACCTCATTCTCGCCTATCATGGTAGCGCCGAGGTGAGCATTCGTATATGCCTCCATGGTAGCGCCGATATCGTTGCGCTTACCGTCTGTGATAACGAACATACCGTTGAGCTTAGCATAGCGGATAGTGCGCTCGAGTGTCTTTATGCCGTAGTGACCGTACATCTCATAGTAAGCAGCCTGGGGCTTGATAGCAGGGACGATATCGTGTATCTCATCTATGATAGCCTGATTAAAAGCGTAGATAGCCTTTGCGGCAGCCTTCATGGTCCAGCCGTCGTCATCGAGATAGCGGCGCTGGATGTACTCAGGAACGTATTCAAGCTTTGGGTCAAGACCTACCACCGTAGGGTTCTTGAGTTCAATGATCTTTTCAATAAGTCTGTCAAATGACATTTTCATACCTCCATTATTTTAATGCGTGATTCGTAATGCGTAATTATTGTATCCGCTGCCGCGGACGTATCAGAGAGATCGAAGGGAACGCTTCCCAACGATCTTAGTTCTTAAAGAGCTTCATAGCGTATCTCGCCCTTGGATATGGTCACAAGAGGCTTTCCGGTAAGAGTCATGCCCTTGAATACAGTGTTGTGTGATCTTGAATGGAGCTTCTCCGGTTCAACGGTCCACTTCCTGTTTACATCGGCGATAACGAGGTCGGCAGTCTTTCCCGGCTTTATCGCAGGGACTTCCAGACCCAGTATCTTTCTTGGGTTCACGCACATGAGCTCTGCGACCTTTTTCAGGGCTATCTCGCCTGTGTGGTAGAGAGCTGTGAGGGTCGCGGCAAGTGAAGTTTCCAGTCCAACAACGCCGTTGGGAGCAGTCTCGAAGACGGATTTTTCCTCAGCGGCATGGGGTGCATGGTCTGTTATTATGCAGTCGATAGTACCGTCCTTGATGCCGTCAATGATAGCTCTCACATCGCCGGAAGTTCTGAGTGGCGGGTTCATACGGTAATCTGCATCGCGCTTCTTCAGGAGTTCATCGGTAAGCATGAAGTAATGGGGAGCAGTTTCGCAGGTAACTCTCACGCCTCTTGACTTGGCAAAGCGTATCATAGCTGTGCTTCCCTCTGTGCTGACATGGCATATATGGATCCTTGCACCGACGGACGAAGCAAGTATCATCTCACGGGCTGTGATATAGTCCTCGGAGGCTCTGTCCATGCCCTTTACTCCGAGCTGTTCGGAAACATCGCCCTTGTTCATGATACCGCCGTTTATTATGCTCAGATCTTCACAGTGTGAAGCTACGAGCAGTCCGTTGGACTTGGAGAGTTCGAGAGCTTTCCGCATCTTCTCAGCGTCCTCGACAGGTCTTCCGTCATCAGAGATACATATACAGCCGGCAGCTTTCAGCGCCTCATAGTCGCAGAGACCGTTCCCGCACATTCCGCCGGTTATGCAGCCTACCGGGTAGACATCAACGCCTGTTCCCTCAGCCTTTTCCTTTATGTAGCGTATTATCTCCGGGTCATCGCAGGGGGGCTTGGTATTTGGCATTGCGAGAACTCCGGTAACTCCTCCTGCAAGGGCAGCCGAGCAGCCCGAGAGAACATCCTCTTTATAAGTGAAGCCCGGGTCGCGGAGATGAACGTGCATATCGAACAGTGAAGGCATGAGGACCAGATCAGTACCGTCTATGACCCTGTCAGCCTTTTTTTCCAGACTCTTTCCCACCTCGGCGATAACGCCTTTATCGATGAAAACATCGGTTATGTTGTCGTTTTCCGCATCAACTGCGCGGATATTCCTGATGAGTATTGACATATTACCTCCTCTGTCTCAGCCGAATATGGCAACTCCGTCGCTGCCGTCGAGCTCATTTACCGATACCTTCACAACCTCGCTGTGTGAAGTGGGAAGGTTCTTTCCGACATAGTCCGGACGGATAGGGAGCTCTCTGTGTCCCCTGTCGATGAGGACTGCAAGCTGAACGGAACGCGGTCTTCCGCGCTTCATTATGGCTTCAAGGGCAGCTCTTGCGCTTCTTCCCGTAAAGATGACATCATCGACGATTATCACGTTCCTGTCCTTAACGGAAAATGGTATGTCTGTGCGGTCTTCAGTGCTTCCCCCGGTGATATCGTCACGGTAAGGGGTTATATCGAGCTTTCCGAAGGGAACGCTGACGTTTTCCAGCTCTGAGAGCTTATCCGCGATACGTTTCCCTATGCTCACACCGCGTGAGAAAATGCCGATTATACACAGACCCTCAGCGCCCTTGTTATGCTCTATCATCTCATAGGAGATACGGGCTATCGCCCTCTGCATAGCCTTATCGTCCATTATCATGCGCTTCTTTTCCAGAATGCCCACTCCCTCCGGCACAAAAAAATACCCGCCTGCTTGTCGGCAGACGGGAAAGCTTACAGTTATAGCTATGGTTAGTGATAGCGTAACAGGCTCTGCCTTGCCGACCTCACAGGATCGAATTAAAGGACAATTGCAATTACTTTATCCATTATAACACATTGTTACAGATTTGTCCAGTGGTTTTTCAAAAAAAATTTGCAGCCGGAGATTTCAAGAGGGAATCTCTTCTCTCTTCCCCCTTCCCACTTCCGTATGCGAACGGAGACTAACGCTTTGCAGAGAGTGAACGAGCTTGCGAGTGACAACGTGGAAAACAGGCGTATGCCTGCGTGTGCCTCTTTACAAATCTCCTTTTATAATGTATAATAAATATACACTTGCGCATATTATTGAATGATGCTATAACCTGGTCGCGTACCGGAAGGAGGATACCATGCAGAAAATCAAAGACGCTGACGGCAGCGATATCATAAGACTTCTCCCGAAGCACAGAAAGGGACTTCTCAGGATAGTTTTCAGCCGGTTCTTCGTGATACTCCTGCTGATACTCGTACAGATAACTGTTACCCTGCTGTTCTCGGCGTGGCTCTACACCAATTTTCCGGCGGTCTATATCGGTGACCGTCTTTTCTCGTTCGTCATGGTCTTCTACCTTTTCAGCTGCAACATGGACTCCACAGCGAAGCTTACATGGCTGCTAATAATCTCAATTCTGCCTATAACGGGCGCTATCCTGCTGCTCTACACACGGAAGGAATTCGGCAGCAGCTTCATCAAGAAACGTTCCGCAGAGCTGACATTGCAGACTCGCGGCATGATAGTCCCCTCTGAAAAGGCTCTCTCGGACCCGGACATACAGCGTTCCGGAACAGACGACCTCTGCCGCTATCTGAGCCGTACCGGATGCTTCCCCGTGTTCAGCGATACGGAAGCCGTCTATTTCCCATCCGGAGAAAAGAAGTTCGAAGCTCTCCTCGAAGAGCTCGGTAAGGCTGAAAAGTTCATCTTCATGGAGTATTTCATCATCGAAGAGGGCTATATGTGGGGAAGAATACTCTCTGTTCTCGCGGAAAAGGCAAGCCGGGGCGTTGAGGTAAGGGTAATGTACGACGGAATGTGCGAGATAACCACCCTCTCAGGCGATTATCCGGGAAGAATGGCTGAACTCGGCATACAATGCAAGGCTTTCGCTCCCATACGTCCTGTCCTCTCCACCTACTATAACTACCGCGATCACCGCAAGATAGTCGTTATCGACGGAAAGACCGCCTTCAACGGCGGAGTGAATCTTGCGGACGAATACATCAACCGCGTAAGCCGTTTCGGTCACTGGAAGGACTCCGCTGTTATGCTCAGGGGAGCTGCCGCAAGGAGTTTCACCCTCATGTTCCTGCATATGTGGAACATCACTGAGCGCGAACCCCGGTGGGGATACCTGGAAGAGCCTGAACTCCCTGAGAATGCCGAGGGCTATGTTATGCCTTACGCGGACTGTCCACTGGATGAATACAAGGTCGGCGAGAATATCTACATGGATATCCTCAACCGTGCAACGAGCTATGTCCACATAATGACACCCTATCTCATACTCGACGGAGAACTTGAAGCTTCCCTGAGATTTGCCTCAGAAAGAGGTATCGACGTAAGGATAATACTCCCCGGAATCCCGGACAAGAAGGGTGCTTATGCACTCGCAAGGACGCATTATCCCTCGCTGCTGAAGGCAGGAGTGAAGATATATGAATACACTCCCGGATTTGTACATTCAAAGGTGTTCGTATGCGACGGAGAAAAGGCAGTAGTCGGCACCATAAACCTTGATTACCGCAGTCTCTATCACCATTTCGAGTGCGCTTCGTATATGTACAGGACAAAGTGCATTGCCGATATCGAGGAAGACTTCATCGCCACCATGAAGCTCTGCCGTCAGGTAACTCCCGAAACGCTGAAACACGGTCCGCTTTCATATAAGATACGCGGCAGTCTTCTCAAACTCATTGCCCCGCTGATGTAATGTTTAAAGTTGAGAACGGAGAATTAAGAGCAGGGAACGCCGTCCACGGCGTTCCTTTTATTATTCAAGAAGAAGGAAGAGGCAGGCATACGCCTGTTTTCCACGTTGTCACTCGCAAGCTCGTTCACTCTCTGCAAAGCGTTAGTCTCCGTTCGCTCACGGCGGTTTATTCAAAGCGCAGCTATCATGCCAGGCTTACACCTGAACTAAATATTTTCTCTCAGGGTATTGCATTTTTGAACTGTATGTGATATGATATAAATGTATGATTACGTTTTGTTGAATATAGGCATATTTCTACACAAATTTTAAGAAAATTGCCGCGGTGGATTTAGGCGTCCGGTCTGCGGCAGACTATGATCTGGAGGGATATTTTTGCTGTCAAAGAAAAAACTTAGACGTTCAGCCTGCTCCGCTTTAGCTGTCCTTACTGCTATCGCGGGAACTCCGGCTGTTCCCACTGTCAGCCGTACCTGTGCCGCTGAAAACATTCTCAAGTATGAATTCGAGAACGGTACCACTGAGGGCGGAAAGCTCTGCAAGAACGGCGTTTCCGACCTCGATAAGGACAAGATACCTGAGGGTGCCGATTTCTCCGGCTGCTCCGGCGGCGGATTCGCTTACCTCGACCAGAAGGGCACTTCCCTCAAGGTGGAAGTTGAAGTTCCCGAAGATGGTCTCTACGAACTCGCCATTGCTTACTGTGAGCCATCCGATCCCAACAAGAAGGTGCAGTACCTCAACGTCAACGGCGTTAACCAGGGCGAGGTCACATTCCCCTATTCTCCCGGATTCTCTGAGACCTCCGGCGGAGTTGTCAGCCTTGCTTCCGGCAAGAACATCATCGAGCTGAAGGCTTACTGGGGCTACACCTACTTCGATTACCTCACTCTCACCCCTGCTGATGAGAATCTCAAGAACCTTTCCCCTACCGGCACTCTTTCCAACCCCAATGCTTCCGATTCCGCAAAGAGGCTCTACAAATTCCTCTGCGACCAGTACGGCAAGCACATCATCGCCGGTCAGCAGGAATACTGCGGCGACCACAACTACAATCAGTGGAACGACCCCGATACCTACATCAAGGACAATGAAGCGGAATTCGAGTATATCCTCGACAAGACCGGCAAACAGCCGGCTATCCGCGGCATTGATATGCTCTCATACAACACTACCGACACCTCATGGCGCGATAATGCCACCGGACGTATCATAGAATGGACGAACAAGTATCACGGCATAGCTACCGTTACATGGCACTGGAACGTTCCCCTCGAAGAGGGCAGCAGCAAAATAGCTTTCTACGTTGAGTCCACTGGAAATACTCCCTACACCACATTCAGCGTTACCAATGCCGTTACCGAAGGCACATGGGAACACGAAAAGATCCTCGCTGACATCGACCTCATCGCAGGCGAACTCAAAAAAGCCAAGGATGCAGATGTTCCGATACTATGGAGACCTCTCCACGAAGCCGAAGGCGGCTGGTTCTGGTGGGGCGCTGAGGGCGCTGAGCCCTGCAAGAAGCTCTACCGTCTCCTCTACGACAAGCTCACCAACGAATACGGTCTCGATAACCTCATCTGGGTATGGACAGGCTATACCTCCCCTGCTTCCGCAGAATGGTATCCCGGCGATGACGTTGTCGATATAATCGGCTACGACAAGTATAATGCCGTTGACGGCAAGCCGAACCTCAGCTCGATAGGCTCCACTTTCTACAGCCTTGTGAAAGGCACGAACGGTCAGAAAATGGTTGCCATGACTGAGAACGATTCCATACCCTCACTCGAAAACCTCGTTAACGACAAGGCTGCATGGCTCTGGTTCTGTCCCTGGTATATGGATTACCTCAAAAGCGAGCAGAACAATCCTGTTGACAACCTTGTTGAGATATACCAGAGCGACTACTGCATAACTCTTGACGAGCTTCCCGATCTCAAGAGCTATCCGCTTGAAAGCAGCTCCGGAACAACTACATCAACCACTACCACTGTATCAACTACCACCACCGCCAATATCAGTACAGAGGCAAATAAGCTTCTGCCGGGCGACGCCAACTGTGACAATGAAGTTAATATGGCTGATGCTGTGCTCATTATGCAGGCTATATCCAATCCCGATAAATACGGCAAGGGAAAGCCTGACGGCATCACTGAAGACGGCGAGAAGGCAGGCGATGTTGAATCCGCCGGAAACGGTCTTACCAACAAGGACGCCCTTATGATACAGAAATACAAGCTCGGACTTATCAAGTCACTGGCTTAACAGGAGGAAATCAAAATGAACCTATCCAGACGCATACTCACAGGGGTCATGTCAGCCCTTACACTGGCTGCCCCAATGACATCGGCTTTCAGCCCTGCTGTTGCTGCCGATGAGACTGAAGAAGAGCAGCAGTTCTGCGCTCCCATAAGCGAAGTCGTTCAGGATTCCGGTCTTGATATCGACTATGCCCGCGCTCTTCAGTATTCACTCTACTTCTACGACGCAAACATGTGCGGCGACCAGGCTCAGGAACACAGTCTCCTCGATTGGCGCGGCGACTGCCACACCTATGATGCTCATGTCCCGCTGCAGCCCATGTACGAGATCAAAACCAATAACGACGGCTCGGAGTACAAGGTGCTCAGAAACGGAACGAACCTTACTCAGGAATTCATGGACAAGTACAAGGACATTCTCGATCCCGACGGTGACGGCGGAATAGATGTCTGCGGCGGCTTCCACGATGCCGGCGACCACGTTGAGTTCGGTATGCCTGAGAACTACACCGCTACCACCCTCGGCTGGGGCTACTACGAATACCGCGATGTATACGAGAAGCTCGGCCTTAACGAACACATAGAGACTATCCTCCGCCACTTCAACGATTACCTCATGAAGTGTACCTTCCGCGATGCCAGCGGAAAGGTCATCGCCCACTGCTATCAGGTCGGCGACGGCGGAACAGACCACTCTATCTGGAACTGCCCCGAGGTAGATACAATGGTGCGTCCTGCATTCTTCCTCACAGCTGAGAAACCCCAGATAGACTATCTCGCACTTGCCTGCTCTTCACTCTGTATCAACTATTTCAACTTCAAGGATACAGATGAGGAATACGCTGAGAAGTCCCTCGACTACGCAAAGTCTATATGGGCATTCATCCAGGATGCTGTTGAAGCCTGCGACGGCGTTTATATCGAGAATGATGAAGAAGGAAATCCCGTTCAGAAGCTCCTCTCCATCAATGCTGACGGTCCTGTTTCATTCTACAAATCAGATCACTGGGAAGACGATTACTGCTGGGCTGCTGCATGGATGTACATGACCACAGAGGATGCTTCCGCATTCGAACACACATATGCTCTCTTTGACTACTATGCTCCCTCCGGCTGGTGCTACTGCTGGAACGATATGTGGTCAGGCGCAGCTCTTATGTGGGCTGTTATCAACGAGGAGCACCCCGAGCTCGACCTCGTTCAGAAGATCAGAGATGCTCAGGGCAAGAACCAGTACGTTTTCGATAACTTCTGGGATGATGACTGCGTTGGAAAGTGCCTCAAGACATGGCAGGGCAAGGAAACTCCCGGCGGTATGGCTTGGCTCAACGAATGGGGCAGCTGCCGTTACAACACTGCTATGCAGATGATATGTCTCCTCTACGATAAGTATAAGAACAAGGGTCAGGCTACCGAATGGAGCGCATGGGCTCAGAAGCAGATGGACTATATCCTCG
>Ga0310786_10003674_pt1 | contig 22074 bp, 20 predicted proteins | sample AusTroGonzalo_MG_FD_203881 | JGI IMG/M metagenome (GOLD analysis project Ga0310786, IMG submission 203881) | Bovine rumen microbial communities from tropical cattle in Woodstock, Queensland, Australia - Gonzalo_03 (v2) (version 2) | ecosystem: Host-associated > Mammals > Digestive system >...
GCGGTTATAATGAAAAAAAACACAAGGGACTTTTAAGACATATAAATTTCAGAATATCCGCTTATAGCGGAGAAGTATTGCTTACTTTTGTTCTGAATACAGAAAATGTCCCGCAAAATGTCAGAGAACTTTCTCAACTTCTTTATAAAAAATACAAAATTAAAGGAATTACAGCAAATTTTAATACCCAAAAGACTAACGTCATAACAGGAAACATAAATGAAACAATAATAGGAAACGATTCTGTTACAGAGGTTATTAACGGTATAAAATATAATATCTCAGGCAGCAGTTTCTTTCAGATAAATCCCGAATCTGCCGAAATTATTTTTAATACAGCAAAAGAAATGATAAAACAAAATGTCGGAAATCCCGATATTTTGGATGCTTATTCCGGGGTATCGGCATTCGGACTTCAAATGCACGACATCGCCAATGAAATTTTGTGCGTAGAAGAAAACTTATCGGCGACAAACGATGCAAAAAAAAATATAGAGTTAAACAACGTAAAAAATTGCAGAGTGATAAACGGCAAAGCTTTTGAAATATTTGAGAAATTAACTAAAGAAAATAAAAAGTTTGATGTAGTTTTGCTTGACCCTCCGAGAAAAGGCTGCGGAAAAGAGGCTTTGGACAGAGTTATTAATTTGACTAAAAAGTGTATTGTTTATGTAAGCTGTAATCCGTCTTCTTTGGCTTCGGATATAAAATATTTGCACGAAAATTCATTCAGGACAAAGTATATTCAGCCGGTTGACATGTTTTGTCATACTCCTCATATTGAATGTGTAACACTGATAGAAAGAATATAAAATGATTTATGCCGATACTTTGATTTTTGATTTAGACGGAACCTTGCTTGATACACTTTTGGATTTGTGCAATTCAGCTAATTATGCACTAAAAGAATGCAATTTCCCTGAAAGAAATATAACAGAAATAAAAAGTTTTATCGGTAACGGCGTCGAAATGCTTATAAGAAGAGCGGTTCCCAAAGATACGGAAGAGCCAAAAATACAGGAATGTCTGTCTTTGTTTAAAATTCACTATCTGCACAACTCAAGGAATTTAACAAAACCTTTTAAGGGAATAATACGAATGCTTCAAAATTTAAAAAAGAAAGGTTTTAAAACAGCTGTTATATCAAACAAATTTGACAGAGCCGTGAAAAAACTCTGTGACGATTATTTTTGCGGATTAATAGATGCCGCAATAGGAGAAAGTATTGATACCCCTCCAAAGCCATCACCTGACGGAATAAATAAAATTTTAAAATTATTAAATTCAGATAAAAATAAATCAATTATGATTGGTGATTCAGAAGTTGATATAGAAACTGCAAAAAATGCAGGCATATATTCCATAGGTGTTTTATGGGGATACAGGGATGAAAAAACTTTAACGGCGGTGGGTGCTGATGAATTGGTAGATTCTCCCGAAAGACTTGAAATGATTTTGTAAAAACATAATAAACGGGCATAAATTATCAAAATTTATGCCCGTTTATTTTACTGATTAATCTTTTGTTAATCTTTAACTAATTCTTTGCTTAATTTGTCATATTCTGCCGCATTTTTTAATAATCTTGCCCTTACTGTTGTGACGGAACCGGGTTCCTGAGAATATCTCAGATTGACGGCAATCACAGGACTGATTAAAGTAAAACCTTCCCAGGTCGGTATAGAGCCGATATATCCGTTTAGAAATAATGTTTCAAAATATTTTCTGAATATATCTTCATTGACATTTGCAAAATATGCCACAAATTCTTTATCCGTATTTATGACTTCAAGCAGAGCTCCACCCGGGAATGCAGGTATTCTTGAACCAAGACCTGTTTTAAACCATTCAAAATTGTTTTCTTCCTTTGGCATCTCTGACATTATATAATTCGGGTTAATTGGAACATATCCGGCTTCTGCCGTATCTTTAACACCTTGGGCAGCTTCCTTGGGAATTTTTGTTGTTATAATATAATCAACGTTTTCGTTTGCAACAGTTTCACTTTGTTCATTATCGGCAGATTTTTTCATTGCACAACCTGTAACAAATACTATTATTATAAACAGAACGCAAATAATTAAAATCTTATTCATTGATAATGCTCCCTTATAATTTTGATTGTTATTTTTCTCCTATGATAGCATAAATTAATCAAATAAACAACTATAACGACAATATTTTTAATATATAATATTGTTTATAAGAGGTGTGATATGAAAAAGAAAAATATATGTGTTTATTGCTCTTCAAGCAATCATCTGAATGAAAAATTTTATTCCGTAGCAACGGAGTTCGGTGAAAAAATCGCAAAAGAGGGATTTAACCTTGTATATGGCGGAACAATAGTCGGGACTATGGGAAAAGTTGCAGAGGGAGTATTGAAATACGGAGGAGAAGTAATTGGTGTAATTCCCGAAAGGATTGAACAAATGGGATTAAAACATCCGAATGCCTCAAAAGTAATAGTTACAAAAGATATGAGAGAAAGAAAAGCAAAAATGGAAGAGTTGTCAGACATGTTTGTTGCTCTTCCCGGAAGTTTCGGTACACTCGAAGAAATATCAGAGATTATTGTCGGAAAACAACTTTCTTTTCACAATAAAGCCATTGTTTTTCTGAATGTTGACGGCTTTTACGAACCTCTTTTTGAAATGTTTGAAAATTATTATAAATTAGGTTTTGCAAATGAAATGAACAGAGATTTATACTATATTTCAGAAACGGTGGATGACGCTGTCCGATATATGAAATCGTACAAAGCAAAAGAATTTATCTTCAAATACTAAAATGTTAGCTGAATTTTGGCTGACCTTTTATAACTCTTCCATGAGAATCAACTTTTTCAAGAATTATAAAACCGTTTGCAGGGATATTTAAATCAACGCTTTTACCTGCATTATATGTTGAATTGTTTTGTAATGTTCCGGTTCCGCCAAATTCTGTATCATTAGAATTTATTGTTTCTTTCCAGTTTCCATTATTCAAAACAGATACCGAATCATTCAAATGATAATTTTCTAAAGGTTTGTCACCAAAGTTATATAATGCAACAACTTCATTTCCGTCTGAGTCAAATCTTTTTATCGCAATAAGTTTGTTATGCTCATCGATTAAAGGAGTCATCGCATTTAATTTGTCAGCAGCCTGAACATCCTGAAGAGCGGGATTTCGTTTTACCAAATCACTCATTGCCTGAGAAAGTTTATGAATACCGTCTATTGTATGATGTTCCGGGTCTATTTTGGATTTGTTTAAGGAGTCTTTGAAATTATAACCTTTTTGTATTTCCAGACTCTTTTCTTCTGTCGATTGTATTCTTGTAAACCTGAAAGGATTTATTTCTCCGTATGTATCCCCCTGGAATATCATTTTTGACCCCGGAACCATAAATAATAACCCGATTGCTTCTTTATGCTTGTTTTTTGCATGTTCGATTTTGTCGGCGAACTGTTCTTTTGAAATTCCTTTTAAACCGTTTTTATGCGAAATTTCACTGAACTTTTTGTCCCAGTTCTTTTTGTCAAATTCATAAGCCTCAAAAAGTTCCTGAATGGTATCTAATCCTCTTATATGTTTTTGAGCGGGATTTTCATTTTTTCTGTGAGATAAATGAGCATTAATATTTAAATCTTTGTGAATAATTTTCGTCATTAATCTTGAGCCTGAGTCGTTTCCGATTTCATCATGGCTCATAAAATATTTCGTTCCGCCAATATCTTTTATATTATTTGCAAGAGTATGAATTGAGGGATGATATCCCATTACTTCTTTGTTTAGCAAAATTGCTTCTACTGCGTGAGAGAATGCGAAATCCCAGTGTTCATTTCCGCCTATATTGTGTAAAGATGATGCGTTTGCTTCTGTCTTTGCAATTGCGTCCAAATGGGCAGCCAGATTGTTATAAGGCAATTCTTCTGTCGTTAAATTTCTTGTTAAACCGTCCTGAGTTCTATGGTCTTCCCAGTGGATAACAGTATGAGGGAAATGATATCTTACTTCCTGAGCAACTTGTTTCATTGCATAATTGGATTGCATTTCAGGGGTCTGGTCTGCTCTTATGAAATCAATATGGTAATTATCAATCCAGTTCATCGGCATGTTAACAACATAATCCCTGACGTTTGAACGTACAGCAGGGTCATTTGCTTCAAGGTTAAAGCCCCGTCCGCCCCATTTTCCGTTTATTTCATATTGTCCCAGATCAGACAGATTATTACCCGATAACTTTTGAGCATCATGTGATGAAAGACCTAATTGTGCGGCATCGTCAGGAGCCGGTCCGTCTTTAAATATGTGGCTCGGAACCCAGTCCATACCGACATTCAAATTCTTTGAGTGGGCGTAATCAATAAATGCTTTGAGAGAATTATTCCTTGCAATAGCATTATCTTTTCCCTCTTTACCGGCAACGCCTCTTGATACGGCATATTTGTCAACACCGTCATAACCCCAGTTTTCTCCGTAAGTACCTTCAACGGGCATTAAAAGTATTCCGTTAAAAATACCGTCTTTTGCAATCTTATCTATTTCTTTTTTTGCTGCTTCCAGAGAACCCTCTTCCGTAAATGTGGGTATGTGTATTTGTCTTACAATAAGATTTGACGGTTTTTGAAGAGATTTACCGTCAGCACCTGTGGCACTTAAACCTGCTTTTCTGAGCAAATCTTTTGGCTGTCTTGCCAAATCTGAAACTCTTGCTGAATTTTTCCCAGCAACCCAATCACCGTCAGTCCATTTGAATGATTTTTCATCATAAATTTGTGACCAGCTGAAAATATGCGGCTGTGCTTTTGCAACCGGGTCTTTTGTCTGAGAAATTGTCTTTCCGTCTTTACTCTGGATTATATATCGGTACATGCCGTCAGAAAAAGGTATATTTGCTGTGTTTGTAAAAACATTGTTCTTTTCGGGATTTAAAACAATATAAATTGATTTTCCGTCGTTTGAATTTGCATCAACATGCCAATCACCCGCCCATTTGTCTTTTAAATGGTGTTCTTTTCTCTGTTTATCTGTAAGAGCTACTTTATCATCCGGGTTTCTGACTTCTACAATAACTCTCGCTGCATTAGGTGCCCAAACTTTAAAATCTACTGTTTGAGACCCGTTTTCATTTGTGTTTTTAACTGTCGCACCCCAGCTTCTGTGTTCTTCAATCTTTTTGCCGAAAGAAATCTGACTGCTTGTAAAGTAAGACCTTAAACTTTGAGAAGCTTCTTTACTCGCTACATGCTTATCGTCAGAAAGAACAGCAACTGTTTCGTTATCTTTCTTTTGACCGGTCTTGTTGTTTATCAGACCATCATTATTTACAGGTTTTCCTGAATTAATTTTCAAAACACAACTCCTATGATACGAACATATTCTGATAATAACCGTAATAATATTTTTTTGCCAGTTTATTATCAGATTGTAAACAAAGTGTTACTTATTTTTTTGAATTAACTCAACTTCGTTGCCGTCAGGGTCAAGAACGAATGCTATTGTGCTGCTTACAGCGTCAAGTTGATATGGTTCATACAGCCAGTTGCAGCCCATTTCTTTAAGCTTTAATTCTGCTTTTTCCATGCTTTCCGTGCCAAAAGCAATGTGTCCAAAAGCATTGCCGTTTTCATATCCGTTTTCGGGGACATCAAAATTATCGGTAAGCTCCAGCTGAACATGTCCGCTTTCTTTGTTGCCCAAAAAATATAATTTGCAATCGTCAAGTTCTTTTATTTTCTGGATTTCAAGTCCGATAAAATCACAATAAAATTTTAAAGATTTTTCAATATCTTTAACTCTTAACATGGTGTGTAAAATTTTCATAAGAACTCCTTTTTTTTATTATAGCAAAGAAATAATGTTCGTGTGATAATTTAAGACATGAAAAATATTGTTGAAAAAGCATTTAAATTACACGAACTTTCAAACAAAGAAATTTGCGGAATTTTATCTTCAGATGAATTTTCTTATCTGACTGAAAAAGCAAATCAGATGAGAGAAAAAAATATCGGGGACTCTGTGCAAATCAGGGGATTGCTGCAAATCAGCAATCTCTGTGCCCAAAATTGTCTGTATTGCGAAAACAGAAAAGATAATCCGAAAGAAAGATATACCCTTTCTGCAACCGATATAGTCAATATATCAAAGGAATTTTCCAAAACCGGTATAAAAAACATCATTTTTCAGTCAGGTGAAACAACTGCGGTTTCAACAGACAGTATTTGCGAAATAATAGGTAAATTAAAAGTATACAATATAAATGTATTTCCCTCTTTGGGTGAAAGAAATGAGGGTGAATACAGGATGCTGAAAGCAGCAGGGGCAGAGCAAGTAATCTTAAATCTTATTACTTCAAGTTTTACTCTGTTCGGCGAACTGCATCCTGAAATGAATCTTATGGGACGTGTTTTGGCTCTCAGATTTATGAAAGCCAATAATATAAAAACAGGTTCCGGTATTCTCGTCGGATTTCCCAATCAAACCTTCTCATCACTGGCTGATGATATTCTGGATTTAAAAAATTTAAATGTCGGTTCAATAGAGATAATACCTTTTATTCCAAAACAAAACACACCGTTAAAAGAAGAGGCTGCCGTTAATATTGATAAAATTTTAAAAGTTACCGCAATAATAAGACTTCTTATGCCGGGCATTAATATATCAGTTTCTGAAAATATATGTGAAATTGACCCTCATGGAATGCTGAAAACTCTTCAATGCGGAGCTGATACACTGATTATAAATCTTACCGATATTGATTGCAGCAAAAAAGAAATTGATATAAATTCCTTAAAAGAACATTTGTTATCGATAAACAGAAATTGCTAATTTACGGCAATCATTCTTTCTATTGATTTTCTTGCGTTTTCGGCAATTTGAGCCTCAACAAAAACTTCGTTTGATTCTTGTGATAATGTATCAAAGATATCCTGCAGAGTATTGAGTTTCATATTCGGACAAACGGCTCTTTGGGAAACAAGATAGAATTTTTTATCTTTATAATCTCTTGTCAGTCTGTCAACCACACCTTTTTCGGTGACAATTATAAATTCTTTGTGTTCTGAGTTTTTGGCATATTTCATAATAGCGGTTGTAGAACCGACAAAATCAGCCATAGCTGTTACATTTTGATTGCATTCGGGATGAACCAGAACTTTTGCTTCGGGATGTTCGTTTTTCATTTTATCGACATCTTCAACCGTTATTGCGATATGTGTCGGGCAATATCCGGGGTAGGTTATGACTTCAACATCTTTTATCTGACTTGATACATAAGTTCCTAAATACTTATCGGGGGCAAAAAGGACTTTCGGGCAGTTGAGTGATTTAACAACCTGAACGGCATTCGCACTTGTACAACAAATATCCGCTTCGGATTTTACTTCAGCAGAAGAATTTACATAGCAAACAAGCGGTAAGTCCGGATATAACGATTTAAATTCTTTTATTTGCTCCAAATCAACCATATCAGCCATGCGGCATCCTGCCTCAATTCTCGGCATCAGTACTTTTTTATTTGGTGATAAAATTTTGGCGGTTTCTGCCATAAAGTAGACACCTGCAAAAACGATTATATCTGCATCAGTATCAGCGGCAAGTCTGCTTAACTGAAGAGAATCGCCGACAAAATCGGCAACCTCATCTATTTCTGCCCTTTGATAACAATGGGCAAGTATGATTGCATTTTTTTCTTCTTTTAATTTTTTTATTTTTTTTATTAATATGTCATCAAACATTTTACACCTCGACAACATATTTTAACTCAAAAAAGATTTTTTGTTAAAAAAGATAAAAATTAAAATTTGAAAGTTCTTAATTTCTTGTATTAAGTAATCATTAGTGATATCATAACGGTAATATACAGGGGTATTATTAATTGTGATAATGGATTTTTCGACAGTAAAAAAATTATTTGAAAAAAATAAAGCAAGACCAAAATACCTCAGCTGCGAATATATTCAGCACGGTTTTAACGCTGATTATCAGGATATAAAAATGTGCTGCTTTAATACTCATGAAGGCGGCGGCAGACAAATTCTTATTCCTGATTATTATGGTGAAACAATAGATTGGGATAAGTTTTTTAAAGAAAAACGCGAAATGCGTGAGCAGAATAAGCAGGGTATTACTCTTGAAAGGTGTAAGGGCTGCTTTTTCCTTAAAGAAAGAGATTGGGATGATGAAGATTATATAGATTATATGGTATTCAATCATTGGACAAGATGTAATTGCAAATGTAACTATTGTTTCACTTCAGAGGATTTTGCGGAATTTGCCAAAAGACCCAATTACAATATGTATGAACAAATAAAAGAGCTTGTGCGCAGAAATCAGTTGAGAGCAGGCGGTGAGATTGGTTTTGGCGGCGGTGAACCTGCAATTTTAGATGAATTTGAACCTCTTGTAAATTTATTGATAGATGCAGGAATGGATAATATAAGGGTTCATTCCTCCGGAATAAAATATTCTCCCGCAATGGAAAGAGGTATCTCTCAGGGCGTTTTGAGTGTTGTTGTTTCGGTAGATTCCGGAACTCCGGAAACATATTATAAAATAAAGAATGTATCAACTTTTGACAAAGTTTGGGAAAATGTGCGAAAATATGCAGCAGCTCAAACTGAAAACAGAGGACTTGCAAGAACAAAATACATAATAGTTCCCGGAGTAAATGACACACAGGAAGAACTTCAAAAGTGGTTTGATTTAACAGTTGATGCCGGAGTACGCTGGATTATTCTTGACGTTGAAGGCGGCTGGTATCAAATGAACAAACATAAAGTACCGCCGCATTTGTATGAACTTTTGGATTGGGGCGTAAACAAAGCAAAAGAACTAAATATGATAAGATGCGAATTATACGACAGAGCTAATGATATGAATATACATAGAACGGATTACGGACATTGAGATACAGAAGTTGCAGACAGATAGAACACGGAATTAATTTTGATATAGATTCAATCAAATTATGCTGCCAGTATAGTGCCAAAGGCGGCGGTGACACAAAAGTGATAGAGGATTATCACGGTGAACCCATTGACTGGGATAAGTTTTTTGCGTTTAAAAATGAAATAAAAGAAATGCACAAAAACGGGCAAACATATCATAAATGTGAGGGTTGCCTGTATCTTGAGTCCAAAGACTGGGAAGATGAATCCGACAGATTTGACTTTTTTAACCTTGATTACTGGACTCGTTGTAACTGTAACTGCATATATTGTCATACACATAACAGAAAATCTTATTACAACAGCAGAATCACCTATGATTTTCTGCCTATATTAAAGGACATGGTCAGCAAAGGCTTGTTAATGGAAAATGGTGATGTAAGCTTTGGCGGAGGAGAAGTAACACTTTTAAAAGAGTTTGAAGAGTGTATGCAAATCTTTTTGGACCACAATTACTTTATAAGAGTTCATTCGGGATGTATTGATTTTTCTCCTATGATTGCCAAAGGTCTTGAGATGGGGAAAGTTGACCTTATTGTATCCGTAGATGCCGGAACAAAGGAAATGCACGAAAGAATAAAAGAAGTAAAAACCTATGACAGTGTATGGAAAAACATTTCCGAATATGCAAGAGTTCAGGCAACACCTGATTTGGTGAAAGCAAAATATATAATTATACCCGGAGTTAATGATACTAAAGAAGAAATTGATAAGTTTACGGATAAATGTCTTGAAGAAGGTGTCGGATATATGCTTCAGGAAATTGAATCACAGTGGTTTTATTCAAGACGCGATTTTATACCCCGATATATATATAAACTCTTTGATTACACAAGAGAAACTGCCGTAAGTAAAGGACTGATGTACGGTGAATATGAGCGTGCGGCTCACATGCTTGCAGAGCGAGCAGAAAAGGATTTGTGATGAGATTTACAAGTTGCCATTGGATTGCACATGGGTTGAATTTTGAACCCGGACATATAGAAATGTGTTGTTTGCGTTGTCATGTCGGCGGCGGTAATTTATTTGTAAAAAAACCTTATAATGGTGAACCAATGGATTGGGATGAGCTTTTTGCATTAAAAAAGTTCTATATTGATGAAAATAAACGCGGTATTATTAATCCGAAGTGTGAGGGTTGTTTTAATATCGGAGAAAATGAATGGAATGAAGAGGAACATTATTTTACTTATCTCCATTTCAATCATTGGACGCACTGCAACTGTAATTGTATTTATTGCTTTACCGAAGATAACAAAAAGTTTTATAACGAATCAAGGTATTACAACGTTCTTCCCGTTGTTAAAGATATGTTTGAAAGAAAACTTTTCAGACCCGGAGGAGAAATCACATTTGCAGGCGGTGAACCTACAATCTTAAATGAATTTGAGGATTTAATAAATTTTCTGCTTGATAATGATGTTGAAAGAATTATCATACATACTTCAGGAATAAAATATTCTCCCGCACTTGCAAGGGGAATAAATAAAGGCGTTATAGATGTTGTTGTATCTTTAGACTCAGGCTGTCCCGAAACGTTCAAAACCATAAAAGGAATAAATGCCTACAAAAAAGTTACTGAAAACCTGAAATTGTATGTCGATGCTGAGGATAAATCGAAAAAGCCGATGGTCCAGACAAAATATATTATGGTTCCGGAAATAAATGACAATATCCAAGAAGCCGAAAAATGGTTAGAGGTAAGTTATCAGTCGGGTGTAAGGTCTGTTGTTATTGATATTGAACATGTGTGGTATAAAAATCAGCGGGAACAATCGGCATTTCCTCAATATGCGAGAGAAATAATTTACTACATTCATAAAAGGGCGGCAGAGCTTGGAATGGACGTAGTTTTATATAATTCGGCAAGATATTTTATGGAGAATGAACAAAAATTTCCAAATTATCAGTTTGTTCCGTATAAATATAAAGCAATTTTAGAAAAAGAAGATGAACTTTTGTTTAAAAAGCACAATAGTGCGGGGCAGAATTTTGTAAATTTTTTACAAAAGAATTATAGTGAGTTTTTGCAAAAATTAAAAGCTAAATGTTTAAATATAAAAAATATTTTAAAGAAATAATATCTATTGCTTTTCCTATTGTTGTCGGAAATTTGGGTCATGTCTTAATGGGGGCGACTGATGTTTTTGTTGCCGCAAAACATTCTGTTGAAACTCTTTCGGCAATAGCAATTGCTAATTCAATTCTTTTTATCATACTTCTTGTCGGATTAGGTTTGTTAAACGGTATTTCAATAATTCTTTCAAATTATCGTGGTGAAAAACAAAAAACAAAAAAATATTTTTTGTCGGGAATTCTTTTATCTCAATGTCTTGCAGGGATTAGTTTTTTTGTATCTCTTTTGACAACATATTTTATTCCGTACATCGGCTTTGAAGAAAATCTTGTTCCTCTGATTCAGGAATATATGTATATTACTTCCTTCTCAATTTTCGGAATGTACCTTTATCAGGCGATTAAGGAATTTTTACAGGCTCACGAAATAGTTATGTTTCCGAATGTGTTTTTGACAGTAATGGTCATAGTAAATCTGATATTGAATTTTGTTTTCGTTTTCGGATTTGGAAGTATTCCCGCAATGGGAATAACCGGAATTTCGGTTGCAACTCTGATTGTCAGAACGCTGCTTGGTATAACGCTTGTTATATATACAAGAAAAGTTCTGTTTGAACAAAGCAGCAAGCAGGAATTATCTTTTGATTATCCAAAAAATATTTTAAAAACAGGTTTCCCGATAGGTGTAAGCTTATTGCTGGAGGTTTTGGGCTTCAATATTATAACTATTGTTGTGGGAATTGAATCCTCTGTTCTCGCAGGTGCAAATAATCTGATTTTAACGGTTATAAATACGACATTTATGGTTCCGTTGGCAATATCTTCCGCAATAGCAATTAAAGTTGGTTTTTACAACGGCGCAAATAATTTAACTGAAATAAAAAATTTTGGAAGAGCCGGTTTGATTCTTTCGTCAGGGTTTATGGTTATTTGTTCGTTTTTGTATCTGACAATGCCAGATGTTATAATCGGTATATTTACTAAAAACCCTCAAATAACTACAATTGCCGTGCCGATAATTTCATTAATGGCAATTTTTGAAATAGCTGATGGTATTCAGACTTCTATGGGTGGTATTTTAAAAGGCTTGAAACTGACTAAAGAGGTCACTGTTTGTGTTCTCTCAAGTTACTGGTTTTTCGGCATTCCTGTGGGGTTTTATCTCGCATACGGTTGCGGAATGTCTTTAAAGGGATTTTGGCTCGGACTTACATTTTCTCTTTTTGTAATAGCTTTTTTAGAATATATTGTTATTGTAAATAAATATAAAAAGATAAAATTAAGTTATGAAAAAGAATGTAATAATTAGTATATTATTTTTACTGCTTATTTTTGCAGGAATATTTATATATGTCAGAAACAATCCGAAAATAAATATTCAGGAAAAAACTCTTATAACTTTAGACGGAACTGACATCAAAATAAACGAAATTAGCACGGGACACGACGAGGCTTTAATCATCGCTCCGGGGTGGTTTATGTGTAAAGATTCATTACCTTTTCAAAATATGGCACAGAAATTTTCCAAAGATTTTGATGTAATAACCATGAGCTTTAGGGGACATTGCTCAAGCGGAGGAAAATTCACCTTTACAAGCAGGGAATATGATGACCTGAATACGGTAATAAATTTCACAAGAAAAAATCATAAAAAAGTTTATGTTATAGGTTTTTCACTTGGAAGTGCAACTGCAATAATCACTCAGTACAAATATAATAATGCTGACAAATTAATTCTCGTTTCACCTCCCGCAGATTTTTACAAAATTGAAAATCATGTTTGGAGTAAAAATGCTTATATCCCGACTTTAAAGAAATTTGAACTAAACACATGGGCAAATATCACACCCGGAAAATTATGGCTGAAAAAAATTAAACCGATTGATGTTATTGAAAAGATTTCTCCTACTCCGATTTTGGTTATTGCAGGAGGAAAAGACCCGATAATATTTTCATGGCATTCGGAACAAATATTTGAAAAGGCAAAAGAGCCCAAAAAGATAATAATATATGATAATGGTAAACACGCGGAAGATATATATATTGAAAATTCAGAAAAATTTATGAATGATTGCCTTAACTGGCTTAAAAATAATGATAAAATTCTAAAAATATAAAAATATATACTTTTGTGCTACAATCCGTTCAGGGAATTATGGTTATGAAAATTGAAATATATGACACAACATTAAGGGATGGCGCACAGTCTGAGGGAATAAATTTTTCACCCTCGGACAAGATAAAAATTATAAAATTATTAGATGAGCTTGGGACGGATTATATTGAAGCAGGCTGGCCCGGAGCAAATCCTAAAGATGAAGAGGTTTTTAAAGAATTAAAATCTTTAAATCTCAAAACAGCAATACCTGCTGCATTCGGTTGTACAAGAAAGCCAAATTCAAAAGCGGAAAACGATAATATTCTTTCAATGCTTTTAAAAGCCGAAACAGAGATAGTAACAATTTTCGGCAAAACCTGGGATTTTCATGTTGAGCATGCTTTATGCACTACTCTTGATGAAAATTTGGCAATGATAGCAGAAAGTATACAGTACTTAACGAAAGAGGGAAGAAGAGTTTTCTTTGATGCTGAACATTTTTTTGACGGATATAAACGAAATTCATCTTATGCGCTTGAAGCTGTAAAAACTGCTCATCAGGCTGGAGCTGAGAGAATAATTCTTTGTGACACAAACGGCGGTTCAATGAATTATGAAATAACGGATATTATCAAAAAGGTAAAACAATATCTTCCTGACGCGGTTTTGGGGATACATTCACATAATGACAGCGATTTGGCGGTTGCCAATTCTATTGCTGCGGTTGATGCGGGTGCTGTTCAAATCCAGGGTACAATAAACGGTTACGGTGAAAGATGCGGAAATGCAAATCTTTGCTCAATAATACCTAATTTGCAGTTAAAAAAAGGTTACGATGTAATTGGTGAAAACATATCCAAACTTACGTACATTGCAAATTCTGTTGCGGAAATATCAAATGTATCTGTTCCGTCAAATGCTCCTTATATCGGCAGCAGTGCTTTCGCTCATAAAGCAGGTATTCACGCAAGCGGTGTCAGAAAAAATTCCCAAACTTATGAACACATTTCTCCGGATTCTGTCGGAAACAGAAGAAAAATTCTTATTTCTGATCAGGCAGGGACAGCTTCTTTGAAAGAAAAACTCCAAAATTTGAGAATCGTAAAAGATATAAAAGATTCGGACATTCCGAAAATTATTGACAGAATTAAAAAACTTGAATGGAAAGGATTTGCATTTGAGGGTGCTGAGGGTTCTTTTGAACTTCTGATTCGTGATACCCTCGGTAATTTGCCTGATTTTTACGAAATTTCGGGATTTAGAGTTATCGGGGATACTTATTTGGGACAAAATAATCAGAATATTATTACGGAAGCCTCGGTTAAAGTTAAAATTGACGGACATAATATTCACACGGTTGCTGAGGGAGAGGGACCCGTAAATGCCCTCGATACCGCATTAAGAAAAGCTCTTGTAGAATTTTATCCCGAAATCCTGAAATATAAATTATGCGATTTTAAAGTGCGTATTCTTGACAGTAAAGACGGTACGGCTGCAACTGTCCGTGTAACTGTTGAAACAACCGACGGTATAAATAAATGGGATACGGTAGGTGTCAGCGAGGATATTATTGAAGCTTCCTATATGGCTATATCTGACAGTATTATGTATGGTCTGATACTTCATAATCCCCATATAGAATAAATAAAATACAAATTTTCATATAAATTTTTAAATTCTTCCTTAACGGGAAGAATTTTTTTTAAAAATACTCCATTTTTTGTATTGATTTAAAACATAAAATCATTATATAAACAGTAGAGAGTGTAAAACTATCAGAAATAGAGGATTATGGCTATTTCAAAAAGGGCGCAAAAGTCAAGAAAGAGTAAAGATTAAGAGATATTAACAATATATCTTAACAAAAATGGAGGCGTAGTTTAAATGGGGCTGGCTGCAACACAAGCAAGATATTTAGGATTAACGGCGAGAAAGACCAATATAGAATTTGAAGGTCAGCAGGTTAACCAGCAAAGAATGGTTCTTGCAAATGAAAGTGCGGGAATTTATCGGGAGTTGTACAGTTTAAATGTTCCGACACCTCCTAACGTAACTGATTTTTATAAAACGGAATATACCTATAAAGGTGGAAATACTACTTATAAAATAAATTCGTGGAAAAATTCATCCACATCAAAGGGTAAATATAATGTAAATGTTTCTTATGACAAAGAAACTCCTGTCGGTATAAAGAGTTTTGCAAACGGTACGATAACAGCAGATACAGGTACAAAGTACAATATAACAATAAATTCAAAGACTTATTCTGTTGATACCTCGGATACAAGTACAAGTGACGTAATTGACAAGGCAAGAGGTGCAAGTTCTGCCGGAACTTATTATACGTATACTGATAATGTCGGGGGAAATATTTATTATATTGAAAAAGAATGGTTTGATTCACATGTCCCGATAGCCACAGAATCGGAAATTCAGAGATACTATGAATCAATTCAAACGAGTAGTGTAACAGAATACCACGACGGTTGTTCTTTATCTTTTGATTCAACAGGCGGAATTTCTCAAATTACTGACCCAGAGGTAAGCGAAACGAGTTTATCGGTTTCAGCAACATCCACAAAAGATGATGTAGCTTACGAAAAGGCGATGAATGAGTATACCGTAAAAAAATCCGAATATGAAAAAGTCTTATCGGAATTAAATGCGAGAACAGAAAAAATTCAATCTGAGGACAGGTCGCTTGAACTGAAATTAAGGCAGCTTGATACGGAGCAGGAAACTTTGTCAACAGAAATGGAAGCCTTAAAGTCTGTTCTTAATAAGAATATCGAAAAAGTATTTAAAGTATTTGCATAATAGGAGAATTTATGTCGTACAAAAATGACAGTTATCTGGTAATTTCAAACAAGTATGGTAAAGCCAGCGGCGATGCCAAAGCACAGTTATTTGAAACTTACGATAAGTTGAGAGATATCGTAGTAAGCGGTTCATCAACTGACGGTGCGGGGTTCGGAACAGCCGGAAGCTGGTTGTGGAACATTGCAAGGTTTATAGCACCGAGTAACTTTATGTCTGTTATGGGCGGGAATACATCAATAAACATCCCCGGAACTTCTTACTGGAAACCGATGACAGGCGGAACATCGGCAGTTGATGGCGGTAATGCCGCATTTGGTATCAGTGAACTCGGTTCGTTTCCGGGATTTCCGAACGGAGCTGCTTCGGTTGTTAACGGGTTTGGTTCATCACCCTCAGGTTATTTTACGGGTGCTGCTGCTTCGGTTGCCGCTGCAAGTGATATTGCAGGGATTGCCGGAATAAATGCAGCGGCCTACGCGACAGGAGTTGCGGCAGGTTACGGTTATGCAAACAGTCTTGTAATTCCGGCAGCAGGTATAATCTCGGGTTTGGGCGGAATTTTGCAGGCAGTTTCACCTTATGCAGGAGTTTACGGAATTGCCGGTACTATTGTTGGTAACTTAATGCAGGGTACAGGTAGTGCAGTTGTTTCAGCATACCAAAATATTACGGGAAAAATTCAGGCAAATGCCGATACAATACTTGAAAATAAAGTTAAAAACATTGAAACAGTCGTAAAAATGCTTGATGTACAAAATGACGTTGTTAAGAAAATGCTCAAAGACGAAATGGAAGGGGCAAAGAAATCTACCGACGGTATTGCAGAATCATAATTTTGAAAGCGGTTTTTATAAACCGCTTTCATTTTTGCAATAAAAAACCGGCGGATGCCGGCAAAATGTAAGAAATGTAAGTAAGTGTGTAAGTAAGGTAAGTAAGAAATATTGTTTTAATTTAAGAACAGATTAAGCAAATGTCTTGAAAGTAGACTGAACGTTCTTTTCAATAACCTTGTTTACCGCATCCATTTCTGTTGAAATAGCATTTTGTTCGGTATCAAGCTGGTTTAATCTGAGTTCTAATGATTTATCCTGTTGCTGGATTGTTTCTGTCTTGGCATTTATTGTTGCCATTTTTCTTTCATATTCGTTATATGCTTTCTGATATTCATTCATCGCGAGGTCATAAGCTTCTGAATCCTGAACATTTGTTGTTGATACAGGTAAATAATCATCACCGAATTTATCAATTTTTATACTTTCATAATCACCTGACTGATTGTATTTGATTGATACTCCGTTAAATGAATCATAATTTGTCTTTTCTGTTACCTGCATTTTATAAGTCTGTGCATTGCTTGCTCCGGGATTAACCTTGTAATAATAACTGTTTTGCGAAGAAATAGCTTTAACACTTGTTGTATCTGTATAATTGTTATTGTTACCTTTTTTATTAATCCATTCCTGTAACTCGGTGTAATCTTTTAATTTACCGTCATTTACATTTGAAAAATCAATACCTGTATCTGATACTTCTTTGAAAGAAATTTCGTCAGTAGGATAAGATACAAACAAAGAATATTTACCGTCAGAACCTTTTACGGGAAGTGATGTCATTGTATATGTAGTATCCCCGTTTTTAAAAGAATATTCTGTTCTGTAATACTGTGTAATATCAGGAGGAGTCGGTACCTGAAGATTTGTCAGCTGGGAATAAAGGCTTGCTGATTCGTTAGCCAATGCTGTTCTTTGTTGGTTAACCTGTTGTCCTTCATATTCAACGTTGGACTTTCTTGCTGTTAATCCTAAAAATCTTGCTTGTGATGCTGCTAAGCCCATTGCCGACTTCCTTACTTAATCATCTTACCTTACTCCCATGTTATCGGCGGATTTTGAGGAATTCTTTAATTATTTATTTTATATTTGTTACATTTCTTAATATATATCTGTCAGCTATTAAAAAATACTGTTTGAGTTTTTCAAACAGTATTTTTAATATTTTTATAAAAATATTAAAATCTGAAGTCCCGTTTACCCTGTTCAATTTCTTTCAGATTATTTATCAGAATTTCTTTAACTTTTTTATTTTGTATTTTATTCAATTCTTTTATTATAAATTTTTCACCGGATTTTTTTGTTTCTTCTGAAGCATAATCAACCAAAAATTCTTTTAGAGTAATCAAAGCGTTTGGCTGACAGCAGTTTTGTATTTGTCCTGTTTTGCATAGCGACATAAATCTGTCACCTGTTCTTCCTTCTCTGTAACAAGCGGTGCAAAATGACGGGATATGCCCGAGCTCAAGAAGCCATTTTACGACTTCATCGAGAGTTCTTTGGTCTGAAACATCAAATTGTTCTGTGTCTACGGGTCTTTCTGCTTCCGTATATCCGCCCACAGATGTTCTTGAAGCACCGGAAACCTGTGAAACCCCCAGTTTTAAAAGTTTTTCTCTTACCTGTTGTGATTCTCTTGTTGAAATGATAATTCCCGTATAAGGTACCGCTATTCTTGTCAAAGCAACAATTTTTGCAAATGTTTCATCATCAATTCCATTGTCAAATGCCGAGGGGTCAATGTCGTCTGCTCTTTTGATACGGGGAACGGAAATCGTATGAGGTCCGACGCCGTGAACAGCTTCTAAGTGCTCGGCATGCATCAAAAGTGCTGCAAATTCGTATTTGTAGCGTTCAAGACCGAAAAGCACTCCCAATCCGACATCGTCAATACCTCCCTCCATTGCTCTGTCCATTGCCTCTGTGTGGTAGGCATAATTGTGTTTCGGACCTGTCGGATGAAGTTTTTCATACGACTTTTTGTGATAAGTTTCCTGAAACAAAATGTATGTTCCAATGCCTGCATCTTTGAGTTTTTTGTAATTTTCGACAGTTGTTGCTGCAATGTTAACGTTTACCCGTCTTATTGCCCCGTTTTTGTGCTTTATCGAATAAATTGTATTAATACATTCCAAAATATATTCAATAGGGTTATTTACCGCATCTTCGCCTGATTCTATCGCAAGTCTTTTGTGTCCCATATCCTGAAGTGCGATAACCTCAGCTTTTACTTCTTCCTGAGTGAGTTTTTTCCTCGGAATGTGTTTGTTCTGATAGTGGTAAGGGCAGTAAATACAACCGTTTGTACAGTAGTTTGAAAGATAGAGAGGTGCAAATATAACAATTCTTTCACCGTAAAAAGCATGTTTTATTTCTTTTGCAACGGAATAGATTTTTTCAAGAACGGCTTTATCTTCACAGGCAAGAAGAATGCTTGCCTCTTCGTGTGTCAGACCTTTGCAGTGAGTTTCACGACCGTTTCTTACGGGTCTTGCCTTTTCAAGAATTTCATTAATGAGTTTCAGATTATTTTTGTTTTCATCAGCATAAGCCAATGTTCTCATAACTTCTTCATCTGATATAAATTCTTCCGCTTTCAAAGATTTTTTGTCATACATAATATTTCTCTTTTCCGTTTAATGTTTTTAAACTTTTGATAAAACCGTTTTTGCACTTACTCCGTCAATTTTTCCGATTTTTCCCGTCAGGTTGTTGATTGTATCAACAGGCGCATCAAGAACAACGCTGATAATTCTTACATTCTTTTGTTTGTACGGAATACCCATTCTTCCTATAATGAACTCCGAAAATTCGGATAAAAGCTTCTGAACTTCCGAAACTTTTTGTGCATCTTCTACAATAATACCGACAATTGCAACTTTTGTTTCCATAAAATTCTCCTCAATAAAAAATATCGTGCCTGACAAGACACGATACAAACAATCTTTCGCTTTCCCAAAAGAAATTCTCGTGAGTCAGGTTCAACAGTATTTTTTCATAAATAAAAATAATATGCAATTATATTTCATTGTTGAAAAATAAACTTTTGTAAACAAAAACAGAAAAAAATTTATATTCGGTCAATTTTTATTTTCAGTAAACTTTACAGGAGTGTAAGTGATGAGTATAACGAAAGGTTTTATAAATGGGTGTTAACGTAATAATGATGACTTCTCTTCTTCGTGAAGAAATTGCTAAAAATCGTAATGAAGAAAACAAAACCGTAACTGCGGGGAAAGAACTGAGTGACGTAAAAGGTGTGATGATAAACAACGGACCGAGCAAAGACGTTGTTGAAACAGGAAAAAGTGAAGTAAAAGAACAGGGCGGATTGCTGCAGACTTTTAAGAATGTTGTTAATGCAGTTTTAGATGCTCCCAAAAAATTTTTTCAGGCAATTTCATCGGTATTTGAAGAAAAAACTGCCGCTCCGCTGATACTACCCCAAAAAGCACCCACTCCTGCTCCTCCCAAACCAAGTCCCGAAGCTCTGAAGCGTGAAAAAGCAAGAAAACAGGCAGAAGCAGCGGAAGAACTTGAAAAATTAAAAGAAAAAATGGAAAAAATGCAAAAAGAACAACAGGAACGAGATGAATTAGAATTTATATTCAGAGGAAGAATCAGATAAAATTTAAATCAAAAAAGAGGAATGATTTTTCATTCCTCTTTTTATTACTTATATATTTAACTTCCTAATGATTGAAGCAATGGTGTTCGTGTTCGTGATGATGGTGATGTCCATGACAGTGGCTGTGGTCGCCTCCGCAGGAATTTTCACCGCTTTCAAGAGTGTGCGCCATATATTTTTCAACAACTTCTCTGACGGGAAGTTCGGGACATCCCGCAACTACTTCAACACCGTTTTGCGCAAAAATCATAAGAGGTCGTCCGCCCATTCCGCCCGCAAGAACAATGCTGACCCCATGTTCGGATATCCAGCTTGCACTCTGACACGAAATTCCCTCCTCAGGAACTCTTTCCTCAATGTTTAAAATCTCTCCCGTTTCTGGGTTAACTTCCGCAAAAGTAAAGGACTCACAATGTCCGAAATGCGCGCACAATCTGCCCTCTGCTGTAGGAATTGCAATTTTCATGTTTTTATCTCCTTTTAACTTATCAATATTATTCTGCAAAAGAATAGCACTTTCTAATGCTTCTGTATCCGTCATCCCGTGAGTCTGTGCATATTCTCTTAAAATTTTCAGGATGTTTTCGTTAATTCTCCTATTGAACGATACTTTATTCAGACAGGTCTTTTTTCTTCCCGCCTGTTCACGTTTACCGCCCCAGTTTGAATTACCGCAACATCTCATAACAAAATAATATCTCTTTATCTTGATTTTGTCAATACATAATCAAGTTTTGAAATGATATAAGCATTTACCTGCAAATTTTTATAAGTTCGGTGCAAAAAAAGAAGTGTTTGCATAAATTAAGCAAATGAAAAAGATTGTAAAAACGAAATTTCATCTTGGTCATATTCAAATAAAAAAGTTCTTATTTTGTCGATTTGCTCTAAAATAAAAACAAAAATCTCTGTTTTTTATACATTCTGTTATTTGTTTTTTTTGCAAAATATAATAACCTGTCATTTCCGACATAGGCTATTATAAAGTTTCACCAGAAATGATTATTCCTTTCTTCTGAAAATAATATCAATTGGAATTTTATTTGACATTATATAAGGCATATTATATTTTAAAGATATTGCAATCCTTCTGAAGGAGGTAAGTATGAAACTAAAAAAGTTGCTAAACCTATGGCAAACCAATAATCTTATTTCAAAGGAACAAAATGAAAATATAGCAGCTTTCATGAAAGAAAGGCAAAAAGAAAATTTCTTTAGATTCTTAAAATTGGTATCGATAATTGGTGCTTTTTGGATTGTTGGTGGGGCTATTGCAACAATATATAATTTATTTGAACTTGACTTCATACAAAAAATATGGAAAATAATCTCAACAATATTTGAAGCAGGTTTTGCATTTTTAAATGAATACATTTTTTCACCGATTCATGGTTTGGTCTTATCTGAATTTGGTAAAAACTACGGATATTTTTATTGGGGTATAGCAAGCCTTGTATCGTTCTTTTTATTTAACTGGCTTTCTATCAAAACAAGCACAAATACAAATGTAGATAAATTAAATTTATCAGATGAGCAGAAAAACATATTGAAAACTGATTTTACTTTATACACAATTGCATCTGTTTCATTAGCGGCAACTTTTTGCTTTTTTAATATGCTTTTAATTCCCTATGGTTCATATTATTCGGATTCCAAAATATTTCCGCTATGGAATGTTCTTGG
>Ga0310786_10003675_pt1 | contig 22073 bp, 4 predicted proteins | sample AusTroGonzalo_MG_FD_203881 | JGI IMG/M metagenome (GOLD analysis project Ga0310786, IMG submission 203881) | Bovine rumen microbial communities from tropical cattle in Woodstock, Queensland, Australia - Gonzalo_03 (v2) (version 2) | ecosystem: Host-associated > Mammals > Digestive system >...
CATGTGACAATCGCAAAATAAACGCATGACGGTCATAACGAACCACCGCGTCAAATCTTGCCCGCATCAACTCCTTGAGCAGGTAATCGTTTCCGCAAACACCCGCGACCCACGTGTGCGACAAAAAAGGTCTCGCAGCCGCTATCTCGCACTTTACTCGCTGATATTCCACCACCCCCAAACCAGATTGGGCAGATAATGAACCATAAATCATTATCATCAAGAAGATTGCAAGACAATGTACCAACAACTTCATTACAAGTGTTATTAATAAATTATTTTGCAAATATACAAATAATTTCTTATAATATCTATAATTATTTTTTATCAAATGAATTATTATTCTATACGTATTGTTCCATACGAACAATTTAATTGGCACATTAGTGCATTGATAATTAGCACGTTGTCACATTAAACAATTGGCACAGTTGCTAATTTGCACATTTGCTAATTAAATTTTCGTATTTTTGCATGTTTAAATAAATGACTATGGAAGTAACACGTTTATTTGACTTACTGCCGCATTACGCAAAATATTTCCCAAAGGAAGACGCGGTGTGCGGAAAAGAAAACGGCGTTTGGGTACGATATAGCACCAAAGATTACATCGAAAAAGTGAACTATATCAGCTACGGTCTGATGCAATTAGGCATCAAGAAGGGTGACAGAATCGCCTCCATCAGCAATAACCGTCCTGAATGGAATTTCCTGGATATGGCCATCCAGCAATTAGGAGCCATTCACGTATCGATATATCCTACCATCAGCGAAAGTGAATACAAATATATTCTGCACCACGCGGATGTGAAAATGGTCTTTGTAGCCGGATGGGAACTATTGCGGAAAATCGAGAACGTGATAGCGGAAATGCCACAACTGCAGGATATGGTCTATACTTTCCGCAACCTGCGCGGATACAAACACCTCAACGAGATTATTGAATTGGGCGTTGCCAATCCTTGCCCACAATATTTGGAGGATATCAAGAACAGCATTTCTCCCGACGATGTGGTCACACTAATCTATACCTCTGGTACCACTGGCAATCCTAAGGGGGTAATGCTCACCCACAGCAACATCCTCAACAATGTCAAAGCTGTTGTCCCCATCATCCCCGCCACCCCTCAAAGCAGAGTTGTGAGTTACCTGCCTTTGTGCCACGCGTACGAGCGTATGTTAATTTATGCATGGCATTATGTGGGTGTATCCATTTATTATGCGGAAAACCTTGCTAAGATTGTGGACAATATCCAGGAAATCAAACCGGATATCTTCACTACGGTACCCCGACTACTTGAAAAAGTATATGACAAGATTCTGGCCACTGGACGAAAGCTGACTGGTATCAAGCATAAATTATTCTTCTGGGCAGTGAATATCGCCAACGAATACGAGTTCAACCCCTCAAAAATATACCGCCGCAAGCTGCGTATCGCACGAAAACTCGTCTTGCGCCAGTGGAAGGCAGCTTTAGGAGGCAATCTCAACGTGGTGGTTTCTGGCGGCGCAGCCATTCAGGAACGTATCAACCGTATTTTTTGGGCAATGGAAGTTCCCGTTTTGGAAGGATATGGTCTTACCGAAACCTCTCCCGTTATCGCGGTCAGCAACTTCTTCAAAAACGGGGTTAAATTCGGTACAGTAGGTCCGATTCTGCCTGGCATTGAGGCCAAAATCGGTGAAGACGGTGAGATCCTCACCCGCGGGAAATGCGTAATGAAAGGCTACTACAACGACGAAGAACAGACCAAGGCCGCCATTGATGAGGAGGGCTGGTTCCACACTGGCGACATTGGCGAAATCACAGCTGAAGGACAACTAAAAATCACCGGCCGTAAAAAAGAGATGTTCAAGACTGCTATGGGTAAATACGTGGTGCCGACAATTCTGGAAGCCAAATTCTGCGAAGAGCCTCTTATTGACAATATCATGATTGTGGGTGAGAACCGCAAATTCGCCGGTGCACTGATTGTCCCCAACTTCGCAGATCTTCGATCATGGTGCAACAACAAACACATCGCATACACCACCAACGAGGAAATGATCCAGCACCCCGTGGTGAAAGATAAATTCAAACGAGTAGTAGATTATTACAACAAACAATTTGGCGAAGCAGAGCAAGTGAAACGCTATTTCCTCGTCGATTACGAATGGAGTATCCAAACAGGCGAACTCACCCCTACCCTCAAACTGAAGCGGAATTTCATCCAAAACAAATACAAAGACAAAATCGAGAAACTGTTCTCATAAAAAAATCCCCCGCTAAAAACGGGGGATTTTTTTTGAAATAATATCTTGCAATGTAAACATTATGCTATAGTATAGCATCTGCGAGGACGCAGATGCCTACGAATAAATTATTTCGTAGAATCAATAGCCTGCTTAATCAATTGGAAGGTTCTTTCAGGATCGTTGTCAATACCCACAGAGAAGCGGATCAAACCTTCGCTCATACCCATTTCCTTCTGGATATCTTCCGGAACTTCTGATGAAGTGGATTTACCTGAATTGCTGAACAAGGTCTTGAAGTAACCCAAGCTAACGGCCAGATAACCGACACCCAGTTCCTGCATCTTCTCCATGATAGCACTTGCTCTATCAGCCGTACCCATATCGATGGAAATCATACCACCATAGCCGAAGCCTTCGTTCATCATCTCGGTGAACAGTTTGTGGTCAACATGTTCTTCCAGGCCAGGATAATTGTATTTAATGCCAGTCTCTTTGAATCTCTTGGCCAAATACATGGCGTTAGCGCTATGCTGTTTCATACGGATGTGCAATGTATGCAGATTCTTCTGAATGCTGGCGGAACGCATAGGATCCAAAACAGGACCTAACAACATGGCAGTACCATCATTCACATTGATCAATGAATTGATATAATCAGCTGTACCGCAGATGGCACCAGCAACACAGTCATTCATACCATTCACATATTTAGTCATACTGTAAATCACCACATCAGCACCCAACTGATAGGGAGAGAAAATCATAGGAGTAAAAGTATTATCCACCAACAATTTTGCACCAGCAGCGTGAGCAATCTTTGACAGTTCGGGAATATTGGCAATACGCAGCAACGGATTGTTCATAGTCTCGGTGTAAATCACCTTGGTATTGGGTTTAACAGCCTTTTTCACAGCGTCCAAATCCTGCATGTTGACGAAATCAACCTCTACACCAAACTTCTTGATATAGTTGTTCAGGAAAGCGAAAGTACCACCGTAGGTAGTCATACTGGAGAGAATATGGTCGCCAGATTTCACCTCATGCAACAATGCCACAGTAATAGCAGCCATACCAGAACCGGTAACCCATGCAGATTCAGTTCCTTCCATAGCGGCCAAGCCACGGCTCAATGCATACGTACTAGGATTCCAATGTCTTGAATACAAATAATAACCTTCAGTTTCACCATGGAATGTATCGGTCATGGTTTTAGCTTTTTCGAACATAAAAGTTGCACTGTCACAAATAGAAGGGTTCACACCACGTTGTGCATCTTTCATGTCAATTGCCTGAATGTTGGTTGCGGGATCGAATTTTTTCATAGATATAATTTTTAATAGATTTGTTGAATTTTTGGATTTGCAAAGTTACACAATTTTCCCCAATAATATACAGAATAAAAAAATTTCTTTGCAATGTCGATGCATGTGCCTACGCCAAATTTGCATAAAAAAAAGACTGACTTAAAGCCAGTCTTTTTTTTTATATTCAGAAATAATCTTAATTAACAAGAATTCTGAAGATAGCAGCACGGTGTTCTTCTCTTCTTGCGTCAGGAATGTTCTGCTTGTTCTGAGGATCGTTGACTGTATAGCTAACAGTGCTGATCTGATTTTCAGGAACACCCTTGCTGATGAACATCTGTTTCACTGCCTCAGCACGACGTCTTGCAAGGTCACGGTTGTGTTCTTCTGAACCAAGGTCACAAGTATAACCTTCAACCTGCAAACCGAAGGAAGGATTAGCCTTCATGATTTCAACAGTTCTGTTAATATTGTCATTATAATCGGCATAATGAGGAATATCTTTATCCAAGTCGAAGAGAATCTTAGTCTTCGAAAGAACATCGGCCAATTCTTTAAGAGCAGCTTTGTCTTTCGGAGTAAGTTTCTTCTTGCCAGGAGCTGGTTCGTCGCCTTCATCATCAACCAATTCGTCGCATACCGGAACGATATAAACGTATTCTTGGTTCTTAACAACGATAGGTTCTTGATTCTTCTTCATCATTTCGTTCATATAACGACGTTTGAGATCACGCATGCTCTCTCTGTTCAGGTGAGCGCAAGGTTTGATATGCACACCAATTTTAAGACCTACAGTCACAGTGCGCCATTTGTCTCTCTTCACATTGAATTGAGTAAGGACATCTGAACCGAGTGTACCACCCATACCTTCTTCAGTGAAGAAAGAAGTTTTGTTCTTCGGAAGAATATCGAGGAAACCAACACCGCAGAATGCGCCAACATAAAAATCAGTTTTTGGTGACATGGTGAATAAAGCACCAAAATCTGCAATCATGTCGAAAGAAGCGCGCATTCTATACGATCTTGCGTCTTTCTTTGATTCACTGTTAGTAGGATTATATCTGCTTGCCATACCAATATTGGGGCCACCTTGTTTGCTATAAACATGGTCTTCAAAATGACCTTCCAAATCATGATAGTAAGCGTCGGTATAACCTTCATAACCAGAAGTGATTACATGGCTGTCTCCACCACCATAATTGCGGGCGCGCAGAGGCAGATAAGCTTTAAAACCTAATGCGGCATAAATACCTACTTTCTCATTGAATTTCCACTCAAACTGAGCCTGCAATGGGATTTCGAGAGCAAGAACATTCTGTTTTTCAACAACACCTTTGCCTACAAAATACTTATCATAATAGGTATTGCCATTGTTGAATTCCTCATCTGGGAATTGTTTGACGACCTTGTCAAAATCCATCGTAGCTTTAGCGTGGATATCTGACAAAGTAACACCTAAACCAAGTCCCCAATGTTCATTGAAGAAATAAGCGTACTGAAAATCGAAGAGGGCGCTTAAAGAATAATTCTCACGGAATGCAGGCAGTCTGTGATAGATATTATTATTCCAAGCACCACCGAAATGGATGTTGATACGGTGGTGACAAATCTGGTCTTTATTACCATCTTTGTCATCAGCCGTAGCTTCAGTAGATTTTGCACCAGTCGGTTCGTCCTTCACTTCTTGTGCAAAAGAAGTGGCAAACAAGGCGAAAATAAGGCTGAAAATAATTAAACTCTTTTTCATAATATAACGTTTTTAATTTTTTCTATTCAATTATTATTGTTCCCCGTTTCTTAGCGGCCCCTTTCGGGACCGCTAATTCGAGGGATTAAATTATTTCACAATAATGAATTTCACAGTCTTAATTTCATTAGTACCGGTGATGATGCGTCCGAAATATGTACCTTGAGCACCGAAGCTGCCAACCTTAGTGATAGGAGTCAAGTTAGTCACAGTCTTAACATGAGCACCTCTTACATCATAGATGTCTAAGATAGCACCATCCAGTTCTTCATCAGTCATATTCAGCTCAACTGTAACTTCCTGAGTAGAGTTGGCAGGAACAGGATATACTCTGACTGAAGAGTGAGCATCGAAGTATTTACCGCAAGTGATGAAGTGTACGTGAACACCGTCAACAACTCTGACACCGTCGAGTTCAACTGAATATTCACCACCAAGACCACCAATTTCTTGATAATACTGTTCGGTAGCACCTTCAATCTTTTCACCATTCTTGTACCACTGATAAGTACTGAACTTATAACCACCGTTGTTGTCAGGATTGTTGTTCACCACAACTACGTCATCCCATCTCTGATCAACCAAGGTTGAAGAAACACCCATGGTTACATCATCAGCAGGAACTCTTACAAGAACATCACCTGAACAACCGTCAACCTCAACGTTAACCATGTAGTCGCCAGCAACGGCAGGCATCTGTACTTCTACATAATGCTGCTGAGTGTAAGCGTCAAACATGATGTTAACAGTCTGAGTTGAACCATCAGGTAAGGTAGCAGTAGCGGTAGTTGAAGTAGAAGCATTAACCTGGAGACGGATTCTAGCAACGTAGTCACCGCAAGATGCCACAACAACTTCGTCGTCAATCTGAACATCAGATACACTTACAACAGCGTCAGCAACATTGTCCATAGTACCGATACAACCATTAGCATCGCTTACGGAGATGATACGATAGATAGAAGTTACATTCGGGTTAACATTGTAAGGATATACTGAGAGTGAAGTAACGATAGTCTGTGATTCACCAGTTGTCATGTTCATGATTGTGAAGGTGAACGGAGCAGTACCTGTCAATGCGATATTCAAAGTAGCGAAGCTCTGATAATCGTGACCGCAGATAACTGAACCATGACCTGAAGCGAATGTTGCAGTTGGCAGATCGTTAACTGTTACCTGAGTAGCGGTAGCGTCAGCAATGTTACAGCCAGCACCGATGTAGTCAATATACTTAGGAGCATAAGTGTAAACACCTGCAGCCTGAGGAACGTCAGTATTCACGCCGCCCAATCCAGGAACTTCACTTTCAACACCGTTGAAGGTCTTGTACCACTGGATACGACCAGCCTGCTGATTTTCAACACCACCAGTTACTTCGGCATTCAGGGTAACGATACCACCGATGCACATCTCTGTCGGGTTAACCTGGTTAACTGACCATGAAGGATCCGGAACAACTCTGATCTGATGATCGAGGGTAGCCTGTGCATCCTGACAGTTGTAACCACTTGCAGAAATAGTTACTGAATAAGTGTAAGAAGCAGGAGTATTCAATACTTCAGTAATCTGAGCATTGTCAACAGCAATATTAGGAGTAGTCATGAATTCAGCATTGTCACGGCTCCAAGTATAAGTGTAGGTACCATGTACTGAACTATTGGTTACACCATTGTTTACAGTTGAGAAGTTAACAACCTTAGCCATCAAAGTGATTTCACCACCAGCACACATTTCTGCGAAGCCTGCAGTCTGAGTTAACTGAGCAACCGGCTGTTCAGCAACAGTTACAGCAACTGGAGTAGAGAATCCAGAGTTGCAACCATTAGCACGCTCAACCATTGCAGAGATAGTGTGGAGACCAGCATTGTTCAGCTGAGTAGTGAAAGTGCTGCCAGTGTTGCCAGTCTGAGTTTGACCGTCAACAGTCCATACATAACGGTCAGAACTGTTAGCAGTACCAGTAGCAGTTGCAGCGATGGTAATAGTACCACCAACGCACATTGACAGACGTGAAGGATCAGTTGCAGCAACAGTTACAACCGGAGCAGCGTTCACAACATGAGTGATAGTTGTAGTAGCGCTCTGGCAAGCAACCTGAGCATCGTTAGGAGCAAATACTACTGAAATATTGTTAGTACCAATTGCCATGGTGTTAACAGTGATGCTTGCATTGTTAGAAACAATCTGGTCACCATTTACATTCCAGTAGAAAATACCTGACAAGTTAGAAGGAATAACAACAGCATTGAGAGTAACATCACCACCCTGGCATGACTCATCTGAACTTGCAGTCAAGATAACTGTAGGAACAGGTCTCACAACCACGTTGAACAGATTAGCCTGTGAAGAAGCGTCGCAACCCAGACCATCGTTGCTTGAAATCTCAACGAAGAAGTTGTATGAACCAGCGGTCATAGTTGTAGGCAGAGTGTAATGAGGTTCTGAAGTAGTAACAGATCTCAAAGTTGTACCTTCATACCATTTCCAAGTATAAGTATAAGTATTAATACGGTTAGTAGCATTGGTAGCGTAGATTACATTAGCAGTCAGGGTAATGTCACCACCTTCACAGATAGCGTTACCAACAACATCGCTTGAAATCATTACAGTAGGTTCAGCCTCAACTGTGATACCAATAGTACTTGACATAGCAACATGACATCCAGAAACTGTGCTTGCAACCTCTACCTGATATTCATAGTGACCAGCAACCAAATTTTCATCGGTTACATACTGAGCACCATTAGCACCATTGATAGGATTACCGTTGCGGAACCACTGGTAGGTCAGAACGTCACCAGGAATGCCATTAGTAGCAACAGCGGTCAGAGTTACAGTACCACCAACGCAGTTAACTTCGCTGTTAGCAACCAAAGCAACTTCGATAGCATCGTAAACAGTTACATTGAACTGAGTTGAAGTAGCTGTACAAGCAATACCAGTCTGAGATACAGATACTGTGTAAGCAGCAGTTTCGTTTACATGCAATGCATCGGTTACATATTCGTTACCATTAGCACCAGCGATAGCGAAGCCGTTCTTGTACCACTGATATGAAGCCTCGCCAAGACCACCTTCAACTGTTGCAATCAAAGTAGTGTGACCACCGTCGCAAACAACAGTGTCTTCACCCATCTTAACTGCGATAGTCACGGTAGGATCTTCAACGATTCTCAAAGTGTCAGAAACCTGAACGTTGCATCCGTAAGCTGAAGTTACATCAACATAGTATACATAGAGGTTAGCAGCATCGTCAGCTGAAGTGGTGAAGGAAGCTTCTGTACCCAGAACAACACCATTACCAGCAATATTGCTATACCAAGCGTAAGTGTAAGGATTATAAGTATCGTAAACACCATCGTTTACATTAACGGTGAATGTTACAGTACCACCTTCACAAATTGCGTTCACGCCTTCGTTTACAGTGATGTATGCAGTAGGATCATTAACGATAGTTACAAATACCGGTTCAGCCATAGCTGAGCAACCATTCTGAGTACCATTGTTTACGGTGATTTCTACAGTGTAGTCGTAAGCATTAGCACTTGCAGTCAGGTTCTCAACAACGTAAGTAGCGTTGTTAGCGCCATTAATCGGCTGACCATGTAAGTACCACTGATATGTAAAGTCAGTGAAGTAAGCATGGTTCGGATTAGCGGTCAGTGTGGTTACACCACCCTCGCACAAGGTCAAACCATTGTCATAAGTGATAGTAACAGTAGGATCAGCATAAACTGTCACAGTAGCAGTATCGATATTAGATACACAACCAGAGTTGCTCATGATTACCTGAACACCGAAGGTATAGGTGGTCATGTCACCATCAACGGTCAGCGGAGAAGTTGTGTAAACATTCTGATCTGCACCGAAGATAGCCTGTCCATTGTTGTACCACTGATACTGGATATCGCCAAGACCAGCGTACTGATCAGCACCTGTAGCAGTCAAGGTAACTTCACCACCGTTGCAAACAACGCTAGCAGTTACGTTAACAATGTCGATAACAGGTGTAGGTTTAACGGTTACAGTAACAGTGTTCATGCTGTTAGCTTCACAACCGTTGAATGTGTTAGTCACATGCAATCTGTAAGTAGTAGTCTCAGTCAAGGCAGGAGTTACATAAACAGGAGCAATAGCACCAGCGATGTTAGTCCAAGTACCGTTGACATCTTGCTGCCACTGGTAGATGATACCTTCTTCAGTCTGGTTCATCAGAGTTGAAGTCAAGGTTACATTACCACCTTCACAGATAGAATCCTGATCAACAGCAATTACGACAACCGGTTTCTGACCAACGGTCACAGCAAATTCTTCAGTTTCGAATGAGCAACCATATACGTTGTCAGTAACAACCAATTTGAAGAGGTAAGGTTCATGTCTGTAAGGTTCGTTGATAGCCAAAGTAGTAGTGTTCTGACCAGCGATTTCAACGCCTGATTCATACCATGTGAAGGTATAGTCACCAGTTGTTCCAATCACATTGTCAGTAGTGATACCAACGAGGTTGATGTTAGCGATAGTGATATCATCTTCTTCGCATACGTCAGCGTCACCATAGATAGTGTATCTCGGGTTCGGTCTAACAGTGATGTTCACTTCGTCATTTACATCATACAGTGAGAAGCAAGCACTTGAAGCCTGAGCAACTGTTACATTATAGATGTGAGTAGTCAGATCGTTGTCAACTGACATTGGGTAATCAGTATAGTCAGCACCGGTAGCACCTTCAACGATTTCGTTGTCCTTGTACCAAGTGTAAACATACTCATCAACATTGTCACCACCGCTTACGTTAGCATGCAGTGAAACCACATGACCTTCGCAGATAGCAGTGTCAACGCTAACAACTGTGATGCTGTTAACAACAGGAGCAGCCACAACTTTCACAGTAACAGCATTGCTGATAGCTTCACAATGAGAATCTCTCTGGTAAGCCTTGAAAGTGAAGGTAGCTGTAGTAGCCAAAGTAGTAGTATAAGTAGTATTGTATGCACCCGGGATAGAATCACCATTCATGAACCATACATATACCATGTTGGCAGCATTCTGATCATACAGGTCAGCGGTCAAGGTAACAGTACCGTTTTCGCAAATCATAGTATCATCAGCAGCAATATTCACAACAGGATTATCATTAACGTATACCAAGAACGGTTCACTTTCAACGGTGCAGCCATAGATGTTCTGAACTGCGAAGTTGAAGCTGTAAGGATAATCTCTGTAAGGTCTGTTCACTGACAGAGTCAGATCATTTTCACCAGCCAAAGCCTCGTTGTTTTCATACCACTGATAAGTGTAAGTTGTATTCAGGTATGAAACCACATTAGCTTCAATGTTAATATTGTTGCCAGTGCTTTCACATACAATAGGATCGCCAGCCAACTCGATAGTCGGGTTCGGAACAATCCACAAAGTATCAGTTGAAGCGGCAGTGATTACTGACTGACAAGCAGCAGCAGTCTGACGAACAGTTACTTCATAAATATACTGAGCAACATTGTTGTCTTCAGCAGCCGGGTAGTCAATCAAGTTTTCACCAGTTGATTCGAGTTGTACACCATTACGATACCAAGTGTAAACTTCGCCACCAGCAACACCACCACTAATAGTAGCGTGTAATTCAACACGACCACCAGGACACAGGGTATCCTGACCGCTCAAGTTCTCAACAGAAGCGATAACAGGAATATCGTTAACCTTAACAGTTGTAGAAGCAATGGTCTGGCAACCGGTAGTCAGCTGATCAACAACCACGAAGAATTCAGTAGTCTCGGCAACTGCAGTAGTGTATGTAGGATCGTTAGCACCCAAGATCATGCTGTTAGCGGAAACACTGTCTTTGTACCACTGGAATGCCAGGTATTCAGCGTTCTGATCATAGATGTTAGCAGTCAAAGTAACAACACCGTTAGTACAGATAGTATCTTCAGTAGAAGTTACATTAACAATAGGTCTTGCAGAAACATATACCAAGAAGTCTTCAGTTTCAGCGGTGCAACCGAATTGAGTGTCGGTAACAACGAGCTTGAAGATATAAGGTTCAGTTCTGTAAGGTTTGTTAATTGACAAAGTAGCGGTATTCTGACCAGCGATTTCTACGCCTGATTCATACCAAGTGTAGGTGTAATCACCAGCAGTAGCAATGATTGAATCATTGGTAATACCGTTCAGGACAATATTGTTACCAGTTTCAGCTTCGCATACGTCAGCGTCACCATAGATAGTGTATCTCGGGTTCGGTCTAACAGTGATGTTCACTTCATCATTTACATCATACAATGAGAAGCAAGCGCTTGAAGACTGAGCAACGGTTACATTGTAAACGTGAGTAGTAATTTCATTGTCAACAGACATTGGGTAATCGGTGAAGGTTTCACCAGTTACGCCTTCAACAACTTCGTTATCCTTGTACCAAGTGAATACCGGAGTGTCGGTAGTATCACCACCACTGATGTTAGCATGCAGTGTAACCACGTGACCTTCGCAGATAGCGGTGTCAACGCTAACAACTGTAATATTGTCAACAACAGGAGCAGGAACAACATTCACAGTAACCTCGTTGCTGATAGCAGCGCAATGAGAATCTCTCTGGTAAGCTTTGTAAGTGAAAGTTGAAGTAGTAGTCAGAGTAGTAGTATAAGTAGTATTGTATGCACCCGGGATTGAATCACCGTTGATGTACCATACATATACCAAGTTCTGAGCATTCTGATCATAGAGGTCAGCAGTCAAAGTAACTGTACCGTTTTCACAGATCAAAGTGTCGTCAGCAGCGATATGAACGATAGGATTATCGTTAACATATACGAGGAACGGTTCACTCAAAACAGTACATCCATAAGGATTCTTAACCTCGAAGTTGAAGCTATAAGGATAATCTCTGTAAGGTTTGTGCATTGACAGAACTAAACCAGTCTCACCTTCGATAGGAGCATTGTTTTCATACCACTGATAAGTGTATTCATAACCGGTAGTATCAACGTATGAAACCACATTAGCAGTAATCACAATGTTCTGAGCAGTAGTGTCGCAAACGATAGGATCGCCAGACAGTTCGATAGTCGGATTCGGAACAACCCAGATAGTATCGGTTGACAGAGAGTCGATAACTGATTCGCAACCAGCAGCGGTTTGTTTAACAACCACCTCATAAATATACATGGTCACGTTGTTGTCAACTGCAAGAGGATAATCAATCAAGTTTTCACCAGTTGATTCGAGAACAACACCATTGCGGTACCAAGTATAAACTTCACCACCAGGAACACCACCATCTACAGTAGCGTGTAATTCAACACGACCACCAGGACAGAGGGTATCTTCACCGCTCAGATTTTCAACTGAAACGATTACAGGAATATCATTAACAGTGATAGTGATTTCATCGTAGTCGCTACAACCTGAGAGGTTGTGAGTAGCGGTGAAACCGAATGACTGAGTCTGAGTCATCACAGTATTGAAGAACAAGGTAGTAGCACCCGGAATCGGGTTGTGTTCGATAACAATGATAGTGCTGTCGATATAATCGCCAGTAACAGGATCAATACCAATGTGTCTAACATCTTCAACAGTGTCAATGGTGTACCACTGATATTGTGAATCATTAGCATAGTTGAACTCATAGTTGTTCAAGTTAGCTCTCAAGGTAACTTCGCCACCAACACAAACTTCAGTTTCAGAAGCAGTGATGTTCACAACAGGCTGCGGGAATACCCATACGAGGAATTCTTCTGAGTAAGCGCGGCAACCGCCAGCGATGTTATCTCTCTGAACTTCAACAGTGAATCTGTAAGGTTCATCCTGAGCATAGAAGTATTCTGAGAAGTATCTGCTATCTGCTAAGCCATAAGCCATATTGTCTCTTACACGACCTGACTCATACCAGGTGTAGTGTAAAATACCAACAGGACGACCGATGGTGTCAACGCTAGCATACAAGAATACGCTGTCAGTTTCACATACATACTGATCACCACTGATAACAACACGCGGGTTCGGATAAACATTCAAAGTAGCGGATTCAACCAATTCTGAGTAGCAAGCCAAACGTTCAGGAGTCTGGTAAGCGATTACGCTGTAAACGAAGGTCTGTTCGTTACCGTCAACCGTCATCGGTGAATCATAGATAGTCTGAGTGTTACCAGCTAAGAGTTCGCCATTTCTTCTCCATTCGAAGTAGTAAGGCTGACCAGCAACGCCCTTAGTAGTATCAACGTCAGCATAGATAGCAACCTGAGCACCCTCGCAAACATTGGTATCGCTCATTGATACATAGTTCACAACAGGAATCGGGTGTACATTGATAGTCTTGCTGTCGTTATCGAAGCAACCGCTCAAAGTATGAACAACCTCAAACTTAAATTCAGTTGTCTCGTTAATAATAGTAGTATAAGTCAATTCAGTAGCACCAGGTACGAGAACGAAAGCAGTATCGTTTGCAGTCTTAGTGAACCACTGATATTCTAAGTTAGTCTGTTCAGGAACATTCTGATTCAGATGAGCAGTAACAGTTACTTCTGCGCCTTCGCAAACATCTGCATCAACAATGGTTACATTAGCAACAGGTGCATTGTATACCCAAACATCATATTCGGTTGAGTATGAACGGCAGCCAGCCTCTGCATTGTCACGTTCAATCTGAACAGTGAATCTGTAAGGTTCATCCTGTGCAGGAGCGTAATATCTCAAAGTCTTGCTGTCACCATTCAGGTTGGTAATCATATTACCTGATTCATACCACTGGAAGTGTAAATCACCAACAGGATATGCGAATGTATCAACATTAGCAATCAGGCTGATAGTGTCAGTGTAGCATACATGCTGATCACCGAAGATAGCAACTCTCGGGTTACCAAATACGGTCAGTTCAGCTGATTCAGTCAACTGTGATACGCAAGCCATACGTTCAGGAGTCTGGTATGCGATTGCGCTGTATACGTAAGTCTGAGTAGTACCATCAGCGGTCATGGGCTGATCGTGGATAGTAGCGGTGTTGCCTTCTAACAGCTCACCGTTTCTTCTCCATTCATAGAAGTATGGATAACCAGCGATACCCTTGGTTGAGTCGATGTGAGCGGTGATGATTACATCTGAACCTTCACATACGTTAGTGTCTGACATAACAACTTCGGTAACCACAGGAATTTCGTATACTACGATAGTCTTAGAATCCTCATCGTGGCATCCGCTCAATGTATGAACAACGCCAAACTGGAATTCAGTAGTTTCGAAGATTGTTGTTGTATAAGTCAATTCAGTAGCACCAGGTACGAGAACGAAAGCAGTATCGTTTGCAGTCTTGGTGTACCACTGATATTCTAAGTTGGTCTGTTCAGGAACATTCTGATTCAGGTGAGCAGTAACAGTTACTTCTGCGCCTTCGCAAACAGCGGTGTCAACGATGGTCACATTAGCAACAGGTGCATTGTAAACCCAAACATCATATTCGGTTGAATAAGTACGGCAGCCAGCCTCTGCATTGTCACGTTCAATCTGTACAGTGAATCTGTAGGGTTCATCCTGTGCAGGAGCGTAATATCTCAAAGTCTTGCTGTCACCATTCAGGTTGGTAATCATATTACCTGATTCATACCACTGGAAGTGTAAATCACCAACAGGATATGCGAATGTGTCAACATTAGCAATCAGGCTGATTGTGTCAGTGTAGCATACATGCTGATCACCGAAGATAGCAACTCTCGGGTTACCAAATACGGTCAGTTCAGCTGATTCAGTCAACTGTGATACGCAAGCCATACGTTCAGGAGTCTGGTATGCGATTGCGCTGTATACGTAAGTCTGAGTAGTACCATCAGCGGTCATGGGCTGATCGTGGATAGTGGCGGTGTTGCCTTCTAACAGCTCACCGTTTCTTCTCCATTCATAGAAGTATGGATAACCAGCGATACCCTTAGTTGAGTCGATGTGAGCGGTGATGATTACATCTGAACCTTCACATACGTTAGTGTCTGACATTACAACTTCAGTAACCACAGGAATTTCGTATACTACGATGGTCTTGGAATCCTCATCGTGACATCCGCTCAATGTATGAACAACGCCGAACTGGAATTCTGTAGTTTCGAAGATTGTTGTTGTATAAGTCAATTCAGTTGCACCAGGTACGAGAACGAAAGCAGTATCGTTTGCGGTCTTGGTGTACCACTGATATTCTAAGTTAGTCTGTTCAGGAACATTCTGATTCAGGTGAGCAGTAACAGTAACTTCTGCGCCTTCGCAAACAGCAGTGTCAACGATAGTCACATTAGCAACAGGTGCATTGTAAACCCAAACATCATATTCGTATGAGTATGAACGGCAACCAGTAATTGAGCTATCGCGTTCAACCTGAACGGTGAATCTGTAAGGTTCATCCTGTGCAGGAGCGTAATATCTCAAAGTCTTGCTGTCACCATTGATGTTGTCAATAGGAGCACCTGATTCATACCAGTAGTAGTGAACATTAGTGCTAACAGGATTAGAGATAGTGTCGATATTAGCAACCAATTCAATGGTATCGGTGTAGCAAACATGCTGATCACCAAAGATAGCCACGATCGGGTTCGGATAAACGGTCAGAGTCTGAGAAGAAACATAGATGGGTGATTCACACATCATTCTTTCAGGATTCTGATAAACCTTCACACTATAAGTATATTGCTGTTCATTACCATCAGCAGTCATAGGAGCATCATAAATAGTGGCAGCATTGCCCGGCAGAATTTCAGAATTTCTGTACCATTCATAGATGTAAGGAACACCAGGAACACCTTGGTGAACTGAATCCATAACAGCAGTCAACTGAATTTGTGAGCCTTCGCAAACTTCAGTCAGAGACATGATAATGCTGTCAATTTCAGGTCTGTCATAAACAGTAACCTCAGTAGTATCGAAAGCAACACAAGCAGGTCTGTTACTATTTTCGACCAAATAACCAACTTTTACAATGAAATTGGTAGTTATATCAACATTGGTAGTAAAATAAGGTTCTGTAGCACCAAGAATCAGATTGTCGTCAGATACAGAATTGGTAAACCAACGATATTCTAATTCATAATCGAGAACGTTGTAATCATTCAAATGAGAAACAAGTGTAACCTCACCACCAGTACATACTGTATCAGCGTAAGGAATAATATTGATCACAGGAGGAGCCATAACGGTAACTTCATACGGTTCTGACCAGCTTGAGCATCCGCTACCATTAACTACTTCAACTTGGAAAGTATAATTGTAACCGTATCTTGCTCTGAAGCTACCCAAGAAAATAGAACCGTATTGTGCATGATAAGGATTCTCTTCAAACATACCATCTCTGTACCATCTGTAGATAGCGCCAGTGTCAACTGCACCGTCAACCCATGCATTCAACAACACGTTGTTTACGGAATTACCACGGTCGCAAACGAACTGATCACCACCAATGATAACGACAGGATTACGACGAACTTTAACAGTATCTGAATGAACAGCAGTAGGAATTGAATAACAATTCGGATAGTAAGGTTCATCAATTTCTACAGTATAAACATATTTGTACTGGTCGTGATCGATGATGCTCAACTGTTCCATAAATCTGTAACCATTGACACCTTCGATAACCTGACCATTACGTCTCCATTTATAAGTAATAGTAGAGTCAATGTAATGATTACCTGCTTCATCTTTCAAGTAAGCAGTAACCTCAATGCTTGCACCTTCGCAAACATCGTAAGCAGGCTGCTTATAATACTGATGATAGCTATAAGCATCGTGAATATCATCCTGCAGGTTGGTAACTGCGATAGAATCGAGGACGGGATTCTTGAAAGTATAAACTGAATCGGAACCAGTACCCTGGCAAGCACTATTCAACTGAGTAACGATAACCTCGAAATGAGTAGTCTGTCCAGCAGGTCTTGTAATAGTATAAGCAACGGTTGATTCAGTACCATAATAAATTGAATCGCCATCAGCAAACCACTGATAGGTCAAGTTACCCTGATTATAATTACCAAGGTGAGCGGTCAAATTAACCACCTGACCCTGACATACTGTATCATAGTCAACAGTAACCACAACTTCGGGTTGATCTTCAATATACAAGTAGAAAGGCTCGCTGACAATCTCACAATTAGAACCCTGATTCAACATCACGGTAATTTCATAAGGATAATCTCTATTAGGCAAGTTGGTTTCAAATACATTTGTAGTCATAGCAGTAGAGTCAACGCCATCAACTCTCCACAAGTACTCTACGTCAATACCCGGCAGGGTGTCACCAACGATAGCAACCAGTCTAACTTTGGTTGTGTCGCAAAGCATAGGATCACCATTGATAACAACAGTCGGATTTCTACGAGCGGTCACGGTATCAGCTGTAGTAGCAATATGAATTGCACATTCAGTCTGGTAGCTTGCGCTAACTTCAATAATATAATTAGTAGTATCCAGATCATAAGCAGCGGGGGAGAACATGAAGTGATCACCAGAAACGGTCATCAATTCAAAACCGTTAACGAACCAACGGTATGCACCAGGAATAGAATCGCTACCGAAGTATTGTCTTCTGTTAGCGGTATCCAGTACAGTGTAAGCAATCTGACCACCGATGCAAACGGTAGAATCACTAGCAATAAGTTTGATAGGTTTAATTTCAGGATCCTGCGGGAATACATTAATAACAGTATCAGACCAAGCTTCGCATTCGCTGTTCACTTGTTTAACTCTTACATAATATCTTGTAGTATCGTTTACAGGAACTGTCAGAACTCTGCTGGTACCGGTAGGAATAGCAACACTATCAGTCATGGTAGTAGTCTTGTAATACCACTGATATACCAAGTTCGGCATATTATAGTCTCCAAGGTGAGCAGTCAAAGTAGCTTCCTCTCCTCTGCATACGATAGGAGCACTAACGCCGATAGCAACGGTAGGATTGATACCAATCAAAACATTGTAAACGTCGCTTATCACCTCACAAGCGCTACCAGCGTTAACGACCACGCTGATTTCGTATGGATAATCTCTCTGAGGAAGAACAGCTGAGAAATGATTGGTGTTCTTACTAACAGAATCAACACCATCAACTCTCCATAAATATTTCACTTGCTGACCAACCAAAGTGTCGTGAACTGTTGCAAACAAATTCACAACTGAATCTTCGCAGATGATAGGATCGCCAGAAATCACAACTGAAGGATTTCTGTGGATAGTCACCATCGTATCAGCCTCAATTACCATAGTGTTACAAGGAACAACACTATTATGGAAAGCCTTGACATTAACTAAATAATTAGTTGAGTCATTGTCAACAGCTTCAGGTGAGAAGACAAAGATACTGTCGGTTGCATTAGCAACAGTAACACCATTGACAGACCATTCATAAGTACCTGCACCTAACAATCTGTAGTTTGCAGTATCAACTACTGTGAAAGTAATCTGTCCGCCGTAGCATACATTTGCTTGATCAACGTTCAGGATAATGTCTTTAATTTCGCTTGAGGGAGTATATACAGCAACCATTGTGTCACCATAAGCAACACAATTGCTATTTACTTGCTCAACTCTCACGTAGAAACGCGTGCTGTCAGTGATAGCAACAGTTAATTCTCTGCTGGTACCGGTAACGATAGCAGAAGAATCACCTGTCTTCAGATTCTTCATTGACCACTGATATACCAAGTTCGGCATATTGTAGTCACCAAGATGAGCGGTCAATGTAACTTCATTGCCAGCGCATACGATAGGAGCACTAACGCCAACAGCAACAGTCGGATTGTTACCAATCAGCACACTGTACACATTGCTTTCTACTGCACATGCACCGCTGCCAACCACTACAGTGATTTCATACGGATAATCTCTCATAGGCAACTGTGCATTGAACAGGCGTGATTTCTGATTAACGGAATCAACACCATCAACTCTCCATAAATATTTTGCTGCAACGCCAGGTACTGTATCATGTACCACAGCATACAATGACACTACTGAATCTTCGCAAACAATAGGATCACCATAAATTGCAACCGTAGGAGTCTTAAGAACTACAATGTTCTTTTCAGCAGAAGTAGTGACTGTTCCACAAGTAGTGGTGTAGGTTGCTGTTGCTACAATATTATATATAGTAGTATCAGAAGCAGAAGCTGTAGGAGCGAATGAATAGGTCTTGCCCTCTGCGTCATCCACTTCAACACCATTAACAAGCCACTGGTAAGTACCTACCTCACCATAATTCTTAGTATTGGCAGTATCAACCAAAGTCAAAAATACCTGAACACCCGAGCAAACTATAGTATCGCTTGCATTCACCACAATCGGCTGAACTGGTTTTATTGCCGGATAAGTATAAACTGTCACACTGTCAACAGAAGAGCATTCACTGTCGGCTTGTTTCACAACTACCTTGTAAGAGGTGCTGTCATTAACCGTAGCAGTGTACGTAGCTGTAGTAGCAGTTGTAATTTCACTATAAACACCAGTACCTACTTTAGCATACCATTTATAAGTCAAATTCGTAATATTGTTGTTTTCCAAGTTAGCGGTCAAAGTAACCGTAGCACCAGTACAAACCGTATCAGCGCTTTTACTCAAATGAACAACAGGAGCACCATTTACATAGAGTAAGTATGGAGCACTGGTTGCGGAGCATCCATTACCACCACTTACTTCAACAGTAATTTCGTATGGGTTATATCTCGTCGGAAGACTTGAAGCTATTTTTGACAATACTAACGTGTCTTTAATACCAGTATAGGAAACTGGCACACCATCAACACGCCAAGTATACTGTGCACCGCTGATGTAACCATTTGTACGAGCGTAAAGGGTGTCATTGAGAGCATCACCACAAACTGTTGGTTTACCATAAATAGCAACAGTGGGATCAGAAACAACATTGACAGTATCGATTACTGTGTAAGTTTTACAAGTATAATTTGAATAAGCAACTTCTGCTTTCAGGATATACATGGTAGTGTCCCCAACAATAGCTGCAGGGGTGAACAACAAAATTGAATCATTTGCGCCTGGGATCGTGATACCGTTAAGGCTCCAGTTAATAGAAGGAGTTCCATAATCTGATTTGATATTTGACAATTTTGCATAAACCTGACTACCACTGCATGTCAGAGCAGTAATATCATTCATAGTGATATGATTGTCAGCAGGACCATTTGAAACTTTTACTTCAGCAGTATCAGATTTAGTAACACAACCATTCCAAGTAAAGTGAGGTTCTACAACATACTTACCAACAGGAAGAGATTTACAAGGAACATAAGTTGTATCTTCGATAGTGTTAGTTTCAGCATTGTACCAAACATAAGCATACGGATTCTCGGAACCGTTGCTGAAAACATTTGCACACATCAAACCTTTGTCGGTGCTGTTACATACCAGCACGCTGTCCAACTGAACATGGATGCTGTATACATGTACATAGTGTGCAGGAGATCTGAACATCTTACATGCAACATTAGTGGAGGTAACCACCACATCATATTCTTGGATCAAAGAATCCAAGCCTCCCATTTCAGGGATGGTGACATAAACGCGGTTCGGGAAACTAGGATCCACTCCCGCATCCAAGTCGTAGTTGCCGTTTCTACGGAACTTGTACACTAAGCCTCCCATGTAGTCATTCTCGACCACAGCGGTCAAGCAAATCACCTGACCCGGGCACGCGTGCGTCGGTCCCACAAGTCTTACCCTAACGACACTGTCTGTCAATTCGCCAGACTGGACATCAGGGGCAAAACTCGAAAACGGCTTAAATTTAGCGTAAGCAGATGAGCCCACGCTGGGTGAAACCCAATGACGTAATGACTTTCCAACATCAGAAGATGATGGTGTAAATTCATTACTAGCTTGGCTTGTTCCAAGGTAAAGGAACGCCATGAGCAGAAAAATCATAAATTTTTTCATCGCTTTGAATTTAATTATTACTATTTATTTTTACTTATTAGATTTTTTCTTTTCTTGCTTGATTTTGTAGTAATTCATTGATTTTCTTTGCATTTAGACTTTATTTTGATTTGTTATTTTTATGATATATATTTTTTTATACACTACATTACACATTACATTACAATTTGCAAAAATACAAAAAAATGTATTACAAAACTAATTTTCCTAAAAAAATTTTTTTTTTGTGAAGTAAACAATAATCTACTAAAATCTAAAGGTTTAAATTAATGATTCTGTTAACATTTTCTATGATACTCCACAGATGACAAAAGAAACGGCAAGTATAAATGGGATTTTATACCGGAATAAGACGCGAAAAACAGACTGGCAATTTTGATCCAATTATATTATAGTATATATAATATAAGCGATGTCATAAAAGCTGAATCTCCTTACATAGGAATCCAAGCATGATTCTAAAGTCTGCACGACGTATACAATGGAATTCCATCCAGAGTGATAGTACAGATGGTTTCTTTGAACCAGCAAGAATGTGTGAATAATGACGGATGAAATGAGTTAACCTGACGATATCAAAGAAGCCCCACTCACTAAGCCATGTTGCCGCGTGCGAGGGCAATGCCGACGGGCGGGGGGAACGGGCCTGTGCGGTGGCACTTCCGTCGGCTTGATCTTTATGTTACTTTTCCAAAGATGGAAAAGTAACATAAAATAACAGCAAAAGAAAGTTGAGAAAAACAAGCTGTTTTTGGAGAAAAGAAACATAAAAAAAGCGGCCCGCAGTTTCCTGCGAGCCGCTAGAGGATGAGGCAACGACCTACTCTTCCACCATTGAAGGCAGTACCATCGGCGCGACCGGGCTTAACTTCTCTGTTCGG
>Ga0310786_10003676_pt1 | contig 22066 bp, 19 predicted proteins | sample AusTroGonzalo_MG_FD_203881 | JGI IMG/M metagenome (GOLD analysis project Ga0310786, IMG submission 203881) | Bovine rumen microbial communities from tropical cattle in Woodstock, Queensland, Australia - Gonzalo_03 (v2) (version 2) | ecosystem: Host-associated > Mammals > Digestive system >...
TGCTTTTGAGGAGAACACCGGCTCCAATTCGAACCGATATCTTATAAGATACACCCAAATCCGAACTTTGTCAAGCCGTTTTCAAGAGAAAATTCAAAAAAACAGCGCTTTCCGCGTGTCCGCGCATACAGATAAAAAACAAGAAAGGAAAGGATGACAGGGCACACAGGCAAACATGACAGATAAATGCCATGAACTCAGGACAGCCCGGAGATCTCCCGGCAAACCGCCCTGCCCTGCAGGGGGAGCCGGATCACCACGCCTCAGTCGTGTACTCAACGATCTCGTTGCCGAGGTCGTAGCATGCCTGACGCATACCGTAATACCTGCCGACCTGAGGATCGACGTTGTACTGGTAGTTGGCGGAACCCGAAACGGTGCGTTTGTTGATCAGCGGCTCGCTGCGTCCCGGAATCAGGACCTCCATTTCAGCACGCAGGTTCACATGAAACTCGGCGGGACGGTACTCCTCATCCTCGTAGCTGGGCCTGTAACGTCGCATCGAGGTCGAGACGCTGACGAGACGGACATAAAGGATGCAGTCGGCCTCCTCCTTGGAAACGAGCTTGAGGGAGTTGTCGCTCTGGAACCTGGCGGCGATCTGCGCGCGCGCCAGCTCCGTGAGGAGAGGTTCGCGCGTATCGTTGCGGATCGTGCTGATGGCGATTGTCTTGATCTGCGGGTGCATCATGGAACCCATATGGTAATAACCGCAGGAGGCGCCGAAGAAGACGCAGCAGAAGCCAAGGAAACAAACGGTCAGGAAACTACGGAATGAACGGGAATCAGTACGCTTCATCGGAACCGGCCCTTTCTTCGTAGGATTCGCGCGAATCGGTTTTGATATCCTTTTTGAGGTCACGGATCGGAAGCAGCCATTTCCCATCGCTTCCCTCGGGAGAGATTAGCAGATCGGCATCCTCGATCGGGATGGGATTGCGTGCGAAATCATAATGAGCGGGATCCTTGCGGGGCATGGCATCGGGCGGGGCCTCGTAGGTCTCGTCGATCTCCGCCAGAAGCTTTTCGGACGGGATCGCATGTTCCGTTTCGGCATAACGCTGGACGACCTGGTTAAGATAACGTTCGGCGAGGTCGTCGCGACCGTTGCGGTGATGGTATTTCGCGAGGTCGTGGAGTCGCTTCGCCTGAATCTTGTCGACGGCGACTCTCTGCTCTTTCACCCATTGAATCTCCGGAGCCTCGGGGTTATTCTCGATAAAATGATCAAGCTGTTCGATCGCGAGCTTCGCCCAGGATCCGTCGCCATCGCCGTGTTCGGCAAGCTGGCAATAGACATCCGCGAGGCCAAGCTCCGCATAATAGGCGGAGTCGGTACCGGGGTGCAGATCAAGCACTTCCTTGTATTTCTCAATGGCTTTATCCGTCTTCTGAGCCGACAGATACATGTTGCCGAGACGGAGCCGCACAGGCCCGGCCGCATCGGCGCACGGAGCGTGCTCAAGCGCGGCTTCGGAACATTCGAGGAAGCGGTCGGAATCCTTGATGAAAGGCAGCCATTCGAACATGGAATCGCGATGCCCCCGATAGAACGCGTCCGCAATCTCGTATTCCCGATTCACCGCACCGGTAAAATCTATGCGGCCCACATGCTCGTTGATGAGGCGTTCAATACAGTCGAACTCCCGACCGTAAAGCTCGGCCTGACGGAACGCGCGTGCGGCATTGGTAAGGGCGTTCAACTTCACGGTCTTGTCGGATGTAAGAAGCTCAGCGTCGAGGTAACGTTTGGCGGCCTTGCGGTAATTACCCTCACGTTCGAGGTCAAGCCCCTTCTGGAACACCGCAAGCGCGGATGCGTCGTTCTTCGCGCGCAGGGAGGCATTTTCCTCCTCCTTTCTCGCATCAAGTTCCGCATCGCGGATCTCGTCTGCGGTCATTCCATCCGTGTCGGGCACAGATTCGACGGACGCCTCGCTCTCCACAGCAGAGACCTCTTGCGTGCTTTCGTCGTTTCTTTGTTCCTGAGCGTAGGCGGAGAATGCGCCAAGGAACAAAAATGTTACCAGACACACAGTCAAACCCGAGCGTACAGGACAGATCGACATAAACACGGCTCCAAAACAGGAAGTGGTTCTAAACGGAGAAAAGAGACTTTAATCTAAATAATCTAGCACAAAAGATGTAAAATACCAGAGAAAAATAAAAAAAAAAGAAAAAAAGAACGCTCCGCCGGAAAGAAAGCCGGAGGAGCGAGCATAAAACGCTTCAGACCGGAAACGCGCGGCGACCTTACAGAGGTTTGACGGTAAAGACTTCCGCGTTCAGCCCCGTCGTAATGACCGGAGTGCCCTTGTCAAGCGCGACGGAAGAACTCGCCGCGACCTCGCGTGTGGAATCGCCGAGATCGAGCACGACCTTGCCGCGGCCGCCAGCCGGGATGGCGAGGTACACGGTGCCCTTTTGACCGACAAGCGACGCGTTCGCGCGGGTCCCGCTCTGCTGAAGCTTCAGGATGGACATGATGAGGTAAGCAGTGATGACCATGGTCACAAGGCCGCATCCGATGGCAATGCCGAAGCCCTTCCAGCCATACTCGCCAAACACCACGCCGCCCCATCCGAACATGGCGATAAACGCAAGAATGGAACGGAAGGAGATTAGTTTGAAGTCAAAGATGCCGGAATCGGGGTGGACGATGTCGATTTCGCCGTCCATGTCCACGTCGATATCACCGGCGGATTCACCTCCGCCCAGTCCGAAAAGAGCCGCGACAGCCGTAATGGCGAAGATCACAGACCCCCCGATCGCAAATCCCCAGTAGACGGACATCATACCGCCGCCGTTCACGAATTCATTGATACTGCTCATAATGATCATAGCTACCTCCTTATCTCCCCCCGAAAAGGGATTGTTTGTTTGCGAATGACGTTACTTGCGGCCAAGCTCGGCGGAACGTTCCGCCGCCGCGATCACGCAGTTCTCCACGATACCGCGGAATCCGGCAGTGTCGAGCACATGGATCCCGCGTGCCGTGGTGCCGTTCGGAGTGATGACCGCGTTGCGCAGCGCAGAGATCGCCTGAGGGTCGCGTTTGCACATTTCGGCTGTGCCGAGGACAGTCTGGATGGCGGACTCGACGGCAAGGTCGCGCGGCAGGCCGCAGTAAACGCCGCCTTCTGCAAGCCCCAGGATGAACTCCATCACGAACGCCGGGCCGCTTCCGCTCAAACCGGTAACGGCATCGAGCAATGCCTCCGGCACTTCGCGCACCAGCCCAAAGCTCGACAGAATACCATTGGCGATTTCACGGTCGGAGGCAGTGGCCTTCGGCGAGATGGCGAAACAGGTCATGCCCTGCTGAACGAGTGCGGGCGTATTCGGCATCACGCGGACGATACGGTTCGTGGACGCGAGCGAAGCCAGGGATTCGAGCTTGAGCCCGGCGACAATCGAGATCAGGAGCTTGCCGCGAAGCGCGGAGCCCGCCTCCTTCAGCGCGGACGGTGCGACTTGCGGCTTCACGGCCAGCAGGACAGTCGATGCGTCCTTCAATGCGTCGGCGAGCGTCGCGGGCGTCTTGCAGCCCGTGGCATCCGTGAATTTCTTTGCGGCGGCGGGACTGACGTCATAAGCGAGGATAGACGAGGCGGGAACGCCTTTGGAAACGAGGGAAACAGTAATCGCTGTCGCCATTTTGCCGGCACCGATGACTGCGATACGATCCGTCTTCTTGATGTTTGTCTTTTTCATGAACTGCACCTCAAAAATTAAAGGACAAGAATGTCCGAAACTACGTTCCGGGTAAATATGATGCGTTTCCCAACCAGGTACTCCGTCCAGAAACACCAGGTATCCAGAGAGCGCGACGGCGTACGGAAAGCGCATGGCGGACCGAATGCCAGCTCGACTTCCTTCCTGGTCATGCCTTTCTCCACGATCCCAGCCTTGAGTTTTTCGATGGTCAGCGCGCGGATGCCGACCGTAAGATCGGATTCGTTCTGCGTGGAGAAAAGCTCACGCAGATAGTCCTCGGCGGACATCATACGGTAGTCGGTGGAGAATTTGATGCAGAACTTGCGTTTGTCCTTCACCGTGGTGAAGCAGATCTCGCGGTCGGATGCGGACGTGATGACGACCTCTGTCCCGAACGGCAGGATATCCCCCTTCAGCATGTTCAGGGTATCCATCCGCATAGGATTGGTGTACCACAGATTGTACTTGGTGTAGATGGGGGCCTGTTCCGGCGACTGAAGCACCTCGGAAACGATCAGTTTGTGCGCACAGCCGCAGAGCAGGAACGTCGCGGCAAAAAGGAAAAGATGGAGGGTGTGACGGAGTCTCATAATGTTATTTCCTTGTGGTGGAATTGTTTTCGGATACGGCGCCGGATCCTTTCACGGACTCCAGGACCGAAGCGCTGCGGAGGATTTCGACGGCACGTTCCAGCTGGACGTCGCGGACGCTGTCGGCCGAGCCGGGGTCGATCACACCGGGATAATCGTTCAACTGAGCATAGAACGCCTGCTGTTTCTGCGCGGGAATCTCGACCGTGATATCGGGCTGAAGCCCCACGCCATGAATGGGCGTATGCGACGGCGTGAAGTAATGCGCCACGGTAATACGGAGCGCACCGAGGTCGCCAATGGGCATGATGTTCTGCGCGGACCCTTTGCCGAACGTCTTTTCGCCGAGCACGACCACGCGTTTCAGGTCGCGCAGGGCGGAGGCGGACAGCTCGGCGGCACTGGCGGAATTGCCGTTCACGAGCAGGATCACAGGCAGATGATAGTATTTCGTGCAGTTCACCGTCTTGTAGGTCTGGTTCCTGGAGGGGTCCCGCCATTCGAGCGTAACCAGCGTCTGGTCCTCCTTCACGAATCGGCTGCATACCTCGACCGCGCTGTCCACGATGCCGCCCGGGTTGTTCCGCAGGTCGATCACCAGAGAAGTCATGCCCTCCGAAGAGAGCTTGGAAAGGGCTGTATCAAGACGGCCCGGGGTATCGCGGGCGAACTGGAGAATGCGGAGGTAACCGATGCCGCCGCTGTCCGGCAGGATATGCGCGCCGACCACGCTCGGGACCTCGACCGTACCGCGGACCACATGCATGGAGAGTTCGTCTTTCACGCCCGCGCGCCGCACGCCGAGTTCGACCGTGGTGCCGATTTCACCGCGGAGCATGCCGATGCAGTCGGAAAGCTTGAGCTTATTCAGATCCTTGCCGTCGATCTTCACGATCACGTCGCCGGCCTTGATCCCGGCCTTATCGGCGGGACCGTCCTCCGTGACGCCCACGATCTCAAGCAGGCCGTTCCTGGTGGACAGCGTGACGCCTACGCCACCGAACTGCGCGGAGAAATCTTTCTGAGTCTCCTCGAAGGACTGAGGCGTCTCGAAATTGCTGAACCGGTCAAGATCCTGCATCACGCCACGCAGCGCCGAACGGAACAGGTCGCGATAGTTCGTCTTGCTCCCGTCCACATAATGCGACCGGAGCAGGGAAAGACCGTACAGGAACGTGACCATCTCCTTGCACGCGTCATCGTCCAGCCGGATCTCGGGGAGCGGCTGCTGCGGGTTTTGCGCGGGCATGGGGACCGTCTCGTCCGCATGTGCAAAAAAACCGGCCGTCACGGCCAGCAGGATCAGGATTATCTGGAATCGTTTCATGAAATGACCTCGTATCACAAATCAAATCTTTATCACAATAATCTAATGCCTCATTCCCCGACTTTCAAATCGTTTTCGCAAAAAAACAAAGTCTTTTTGCTCCAAAGACGCTGACGAATGCGGACGAACTGCTGTTTAAGTTGGAGAAAGCGGAGGGAATTGAACAGGGATCGAGGCGCGGCATCAACAGAGAATGCGAAAGAATGCGATGCCGAAGAAACGAAAGCGGATCAATCGAACATCCCGCGTTTGCCGGAAAACGACTCGGACATGCCGTCGGCGGGGAAACGCCTCGTGAGGCGACGCGCCAGGATCAGCGCGATCGTGCCTGCCAGCACGTCGGATCCCATCTGGGTGGAGAGAAGCAGCGTCAGGGCTACATCTTCATTTCCGGTCAGGCGGAAGAACAGCAGGACCAGCAGGGAGAGCGGCACCAGGAACCCGAGGATGCGCATCACGTTCAGCATCGCTGCGGCCAGCGGACGTCCGCAGCCGGTGAAGAAGAACCCGGAATAGCGGTGAATCTCCAGGAACGCGAATCCCCACGGAAGGATCCGGAGCGCGAACGTCATCACGGCGCGCATTTCGACCTTGTCGGGATCTGCCAGGAACTTTTCGGCGATGTACGGCGCGAAGAGGAAGAACAGCACCGACATGGTCATCAGGTAGAAGAACGCAAAGCGCATGGCGAAGCGGCGGCAGCCGTTGATGCGGCTGTAAAGGCGCGCGCCGTAGTTCTGCCCGATCATCGGCATCAGGGACACGCCCAGGGACATCGGGAAGAAGAATGCGATCACCTGCACGCGCTGCGCCGCCGTGATCGCGCCGATCACCACGTCGCCGAAATGCGATGTGATCCAGGTCATGATGAACTGCCCGATCGGAAGCATCAGCGAACCGAGACATGCCGGGATCGCGAACGAAACGATGCGTTTCCAAAGGCTCGCCAGTTTCGCGAACCGGATGGCGCGGAACCGGATCAGATGATGCTTTTTCCAGAGGATGGCCAGCACAGGGGTCGTGCCGATCACCTGTGCCGTCACGGTCGCCCACGCAGCGCCGACTACGCCCAGCCCGAATCCGACCGGAATGCCGCAGATTTCCTTTTGGAACATATACAGCGGGTCCAGGAACGCGTTGGAGGCCAGTCCCAGCACCATCGTCGCACTCGCCATCTTCGAGTCATTGGCGGTCACCAGCAGGTTGTTCCCGCTCATGCCGAGCGCGGATGTCACACACGCCCAGAACCAGATGTCCATGTAGGCTGTGGCAAGGCGTGTCGCTTCGGGCGAAGCGTGCATTACGTTGCGGTACACGGCGCGCGTAACGATCGGGCCGATGATGGCGAACGTCAGGGAGACGATCGTGATCAGGAGCAAACCCGTGCTCACGAGCTGTTCCGCACGCCAGCGGCGATTTCCGCCGAGCGACTGTGCCGTCGTAGTCATCACGCCCGCGGAAAGCCCGTGGAAGAAGCAGCCGCAGATCATCACGAGCGGCGCGGTCAGCCCGATGGCAGCCATCGGGGCGTCGCCGTCCAGCCGCCCCACGAAGTACGCGTCGACCAAGTTGTATCCGCTGATCGCCAGCGTCCCGGGCAGCATCACCAGCGCCGTGCGGAGCATCGTGCCCGCGATCGGCCCTTTGGTGTAGGTCTTATTGTCGCCTTTCCGGCCGCGAATCAGCCCGAAGAGGCGCTTGAAGAATGCCACGGGGCCGGTCTTCCTGGGGGGAACTGCGGGTGTTTGTCGATCGAAAGACATAAAGAGGATGAAGAAAAAAAATACTACTGAAAAAGTTTGAATATATAATATAAATGTTTTTTCCCATTTTTCAATTTTTTTCCAAAATAATCCGGCAAAGATTCTTTTGTTTCCGGTTTCCGCTCCGGCAAAAATGTTGCTTAATCCTTTTTTACGTGGTATCAGCGGACATCTTCACGTTAATCTTACGTTATTTTTGTGTTTTTTCGCAAGCATGCTTGATTTTTTGAGAATAGAAGACTATAGTTTTGCGCTTGTGCTCTGTTACAAACCCGTTCCGCAATACATAATTTATTCCCAAATATAACACAAAAATAGGAGCTTACCCACCTCATGAAAAAGAACAACATCGCGGTCATCCTGATCCTCGCCGTCTCGGCGGTGCTGTTTACGCTTGGAGTCATCAAAAAGATTCAGCATAGGGCTTCCGGCGCGGACAAGTCGAAAAGAATCATCGCCGTCATCCCGAAAGGCACGGCCTCCATGTGGTGGGAAGTGGTCCGCAAAGGTGCGGAACAGGCCGGCAAGGAAGAAGGCTACACCATCAGCTGGAACGGACCGGAACAGGAAACCGACCGCGAGAAGCAGATCCAGTCTGTCGAAGATGCCCTCACGCGCGGTATTGTGGCGCTTGTGCTCGGACCAAACGATTCCAAGGCGCTCGTCCGACCGGTCGAAAAGGCCAAGGAAACCGGTATCCCGGTCGTAATCATCGACTCCAGCATCGAGACCGACAACTACGACTCCTTCGCCGCCACGGACAACATCGCGGGCGGAGCCGACGCCGCACGCCGTCTCGGCGCCGCCCTGAACGGCCACGGCAAAGTCATCCTCACATGCTTTGTTCAGAACTCCGCCTCCACCGACGACCGTGCCAAAGGTTTCAAGGAAACGCTCGCGAAGGAATTCCCCGGTATCGAACTGATCGCCGAACAGTACACGCTCGGCACGGTCGAAGACGCCCGCCAGAAAACCACCGACATGCTCATCAAGCACAATGATGCCGACGGTTTGTTTGCGGTCAATCAGCCTACGTCCGTCGGCGCTTACAAGGCGCTCCAGAGCATGGAGCTGGCCGGCAAGGTCAAGTTCGTCGGCTTCGACTCCGACCCCGTCCTCCTCGAAGGCATCGAACGCGGCGAAGTCGATTCCCTCATCGTGCAGGATCCGTTCAAGATCGGCTATACCGGCGTCAAGACTGCCGTCAGCATCCTCGCCGGAAATTCGGTTGAGAAGCTCGCGCCGATCCCCAGCATGATCGTCGATAAGTCCAACCTTGAGGAACAGAAAAAGAAAAATCCGGCCGCATTGGGACTCTGAACATGGATAATCATACAGCTCAAACTTATTCTCTGGCGATGCATGATATCGTCAAGACATTCGGCCCGGTGACCGCCCTTTCCGGCGTCAGCTTCTCGGCACGTCCGGGCACAGTGCACGCCCTCTGCGGCGAAAACGGCGCGGGAAAATCCACCCTCATGAAAGTTCTCTCCGGCATCTACACGCCGGATTCCGGCTCCATCGAGCTTTTCGGCGAAAAAGTCGAGCTCACGTCCCCGAAGGACTCCCTCGAACGCGGCATCTCCATGCTCTATCAGGAGCTCGACCTGGCGGGCGACCTGACCGTCGCGGAGAACATCTTCCTCGGACGCGAGATCATGAAGTTCGGGCGCATGGATGACCAGGCCATGCGGGAACGCGCCCTCACCATCATCAAGGAAAACAACTTCGACCTCGATCCCGACGCGCTCATCAGCACGCTGTCGACCGGCGACTGCCAGCTCGTCGAGCTGCTGAAGGCCCTGGAACGCAATGCGAAGATCATCGTGATGGATGAGCCGACGTCCTCGCTCTCCGAGAAGGAGGCGGAACAGCTTTTCTCCATCGTGAAGGATCTCCGCAAGCGCGGCCTCTCCATCATCTACATCTCGCACCGGCTGGAAGAAGTCATGGACCTCGCCGACGACGTCAGCATCCTGCGCGACGGCGCGGTCGTCTCCTCCGGCTCGCTCTCCGAATACGACGTCCCGCGCATCGTGCACGAGATGGTCGGCCGCGAGCTTTCCGACTTCTATCCGCCCCGCAGCGTCGAGATCGGCGACGTCTGCTTCGAAGCGAAGAGTCTGGCTTCCGACGAAGGCATCGAAGATATCTCGTTCCAGGTCCGCCGCGGCGAAGTCGTCGGCATGGCAGGGCTCGTCGGCGCGGGCCGCACCGAAACCGCCCGCGCGATCTTCGGCCTCCAGCCGCTCACCGCAGGCCAGCTCTTCCTGAACGGAAAGGAGCTTCACATCAAGACGCCCGCGGACGCCATCGCCGGGCGCATCGCCTACCTCCCCGAGGACCGCAAGCGCTGTGGCCTCTGCGTCGGGCTGCCGTGCCGGGACAACATCATGCTCCCGAACTATGAGGCCACCGGCATGAAATGGTTCCTGGACTTCAAAAAGGAACATGCGCTCCTGGACGAGTACGGCGGCAAGGTCAAGCTCAAATGGGCGTCCCCGTACGACGAGGCGTCCTCTCTTTCCGGCGGCAACCAGCAGAAGCTCCTCGTGGCGCGCTGGCTCCTCGCCAACCCGGATTTCATCATCTTCGACGAGCCCACGCGCGGCATCGACGTCGGAGCAAAGAAGGAGATTTACATGCTCATCAATGAGCTCGCGGCCGCGGGCAAGGGCATCCTCATGATCTCCTCCGAACTGCCCGAACTCTTCGGGATTTGCGACCGCCTGCTCGTCTTCCGCAGGAAGCGCCTCGCCGCCCAGCTCGAAACCGCCAAAACCACGCAGGAAGAAGTCATGCACTTCGCCGTCTGCTGACCTTCAACTTTTCAGGAGTATTATTCATATGAACCGCTTCACCAAACAACTGCTTCCGTTCTGCTCCCTCATCTTCATCTTCTCCCTCTGCACGTTCCTGGAGCCGGACAGTTTTCTTTCCACGAAAAATCTTGTCGACGTCCTCTGCCGTTCCTCCATCAACGGCATCATGGCCGCGGGCATGACCTACATTATCATCACAGGCGGCATCGACCTCTCGGTCGGCTCCATGCTCGCCATGTGCGGCATGATCGGCGCAGCGTCCATGCTGTTCTTCTCCGGCGGCACCTGGGCCAGCATTTCTTCGGGCAGTTATATCCATATCAGCCTCCTGGCGATGATCGCCGGCACGATCATCAGCATCCTCGCCGGCGCGGTCTGCGGATTCGCCAACGGAATGCTGATCACCAAGCTGAAGCTCGCGCCATTCATCGTGACCCTCGGCACCATGAGCATCTTCCGCGGCATCACCTATGTCATGAACGCCAACAAGCCGTTCGCAGTCTCCGACTACAGATGGCTTGACAGCGGCCGCGTCGCCGGCATCCCCTCCTCCGTGATTCTGCTCGTCATCGTTATGGTCGCCGCCGGATTCCTGCTGAAGCGCACCCGGTTCGGCCGTTACACATACGCGATCGGATCCAACACGCAGACCGCGTTCCATGCCGGCATCAACGTGAACAAGATGCTTGTTTTGATCTACACCCTCACCGGTGCGCTCGTCGGCCTCGCCTCCATGATCACAGTCAGCCGCGCCAGCTCATCACAGCCCACTGCCGGCATCTCCCTCGAACTCGACATCATCGCGGCCTGCATCATCGGCGGCTGCGCCCCCTCCGGCGGACGCGGCACCATGCTCGGCACCGTGATCGGCACACTGCTCATCGCATTCATTCGAAACGGGCTTACCCTGCTCGGCATATCCACGAATCTTCAGCTCGTCGTAATCGGCCTCATCATCATCGTGGCCGTGACCGCCGACCAGTTCGCGACCCGCAGAAAAGCCACCTGAAACTCGGATCCTCTTCAGGCACACCTGCCGGACGGGGAAGATACCGTTTCGTGTGCGCGAGCATAAGCTGCGCACCACTTCAGCACAGCTTGCTGTGGCCGCACGGGACACGTTTCCCGTGCGGCTTTTTTATCTTTGTTTCAGCTCGTTTCTGTTAAATTTAGCAAATAAACATTTTCCAAGTGATTCGGACTTGATAATATCATTTAGCAGATTATATTAGAAAGTCATATCCTGTTTCCGTTAGAAAATGGATCCGATCCCCCCGAAATCATCTACCAAGGAGAATAGCAAATGATCGTCGTCAATACCGAAACCATTCCCGGCATGAGAATCGTCGAGCTCAAAGGGCTGGTCCAGGGCAACACCGTCCGGGCGAAGCACGTTGGCCGGGACATCGCGGCATCCTTCAAGAACCTGGTGGGCGGCGAGCTCAAAGGCTACACCGAACTGCTCGTGGAATCCCGCCGCGAAGCCGTGGCGCGTATGATCGCGCAGGCGGAGGAGCTCCACGCCAACGCCGTCGTCAACGTCCGGTTCGCCACCAGCAGCATCACCGCGGGCGCGGCCGAGCTCTACGCCTACGGCACAGCCGTGATCGCCGTTCCCGAGGATGCACAGCCGGAGTCCTGAACATGGAGATTAGGGACATCATTTCTCTCTCATTCAACGTCGGCGTACCGGTTCTGCTTCTGGGAACCACATGGATCACTCAGAATGAGATCATCAGGGCGCGGAGAAAATACCTGTCGGAGCAGGAGGAGTATTACCGGCAAAAGATCCCGATGACGAACCTGAAACGGTTCCAATCCGAGGCTTTTTGCGACCCGGCTCTGGTAACGGGTTCCGTGGTGATCGCCACAAACTACTTCATTTCTTTCATCTCCTCCTTCAAGCATCTTTTCGGCGGCGAGATGAAAGGCTATACCGGCATGTGCTCCGACGCACGGCGCATGGCGCTGGTCCGTATGCTTCAGGAGGCGGAACAGATGGGCGCGGATGCGGTCTATAACGTTCGTTTTGAAACGTCCACGGTCAATTCCGGCGAAAAAAGAAAGAGTTCCGGAGGCGTGGAGCTGATCGCCTACGGGACGGCAGTCAAAAAACTTGTTTTATGACAAAGCGGGACAAACTCTTTTCGGTGGAAGACGAGGTCGCGCTGCATCCGGATCTGGGCCGGGAGCAGGCGCATGCCGAAGATTTGCCCGAAGCCCCGGAAAAGGAAATCAGCTCCGAGGCATGCTATTACTCGTCCACGGCATTTGAGCCGGGCGTGGGAAACGGCGAATCCCCGGAATACCGCGAGCTGATCCGCCTGGAGCAGGAGTGTTATCCGGCTTCCGTTGCCCCATTCCTTTCGATTCTGGCCGGCATTGCGGGAGGACTCTTCGCCGTTCCGGCCGTATTCCTGGACACATTCGGATCCTCGCTAGGATTCGGGCTCGTGCTCGGGGCGGCTGTCCTCGTCGTCGTGGGGCCGTTCGCCGAAGAGACGCTGAAGCAGAGCGGCGCGGTCTTCCAGCTGGAAAAGATGCGCGGGTCGATCCGGTACGACTGGCAGTTCTTTCTGTCCGGGGCGCCGGGCGGTGCGGTCTTCAGCGTTCTGGAGAATCTCATCTACCAGCACATCTACCTGAGGAAACTCCCGCCGGATGAGCTGGCGTCTATCATGGCGTTCCGGTGGACCATCTGCACCGCCCTGCACATCCTCTGCACCGTAATCTCCTCCATGGGGCTCCGGCGCGTGTGGAGGGAAAGCCTCGCGAAGAATTGCCCGTTCCGGCTGTCCGAGGCATTCCCGTGGTTCGTCGCGGCGACCGCCGTTCACGGGCTTTACAATCTGTCCATGATGCTGCTGGATCCGTTCAACCAGAGATAAGCCGTTCCATCTCATGTCCGGTCCGGCCGGATGCGGCGAGTCCCGCCGTTTTGCCTGATGCGCTTTTTAGTAAATTATGGTTTTCTTTCCCCCTGCAAGCTTGACAACCCTGCATAATGATGCTATATTAGTGCAATCCGGAGCCATTTTTTTGCACGATTCATAAACAAATATGGAAGTCTCATGAGTCAAAATCCAAACAACAGAAACTCACTTCTGCTGTGTTTCCAGGAAATCATCAAGATGATGCCGCAGGCAGGCGACCTCAACGCCTTCTTGTCCTCTCTTGAGGGCGTCGAAGATCCCCTGGAACTCTGCCTGAAGCTCGCGAACAAGTTGCGGCTCGCGCCCGAAAGCCGCGGCGATGTCACCATTGAGGAACTCGCATCCTTCTTTGGCGCGCCGATTTTCCTCCAGCTCAACAACGGCAACTGGGTGCTTTATCTCGGCATCCGCAAACTCCTGCAGGGCGGCGTCCAGCAGGAACGCTACGCCGTCTTTGATCCGCTGACCAAGGTCCAAGGCAAGATGCTCTTCCTCCAGAAGGAACAGCTTCTCAAATCCTGGTCCGGCAAGGCCGTCTTCATCCGCATGGAAATGCGCGGCTGCTCGGTCGATGGCAAGCAGACATCCCTTTACTGCCTCGCCTCCATCGTGAAGCATTACGGCGACGACACCGACGTCGGGCGCCTGATGCACGAATACGCGATCTCCGAGGATGAACCGTCCATCCGTCTGCTCGGAAAGATCGCCGACGACCTGGATTACAATACGAAGGAGATCCGCGTCAAATGGGACAAGATCCCGAAGATCGGCGCGGCGTTCCCCTGCATGGCCATCAAGAAGGACGGACGTTTCGCCGTTCTCTGCGGTGTGCGCGAAGTCCCCGAAAGCGTAGCCTATCCCGAAGCCGACGAAGCCGACAAGCCGAAGCTCACGACGGAATCCCTGATCAAGCAGTCCGACGAGGTCGTCCCCGGCGCGGATCCCGATCCCGCCGAGTCGCAGCAGGAAAAGGCCCCCGTCGACGACAAGCCGAAAACGGTCCAGCAGGTCGCCATCTGGGATCCCTATGTGGCAGACGGCCACCGTCCGACCGTCACGTTCATTAATAAGGAAGAGTGGAACGAGAAGTATTCCAACCGCGTCGTCCTCGTGAAGAAGCACTACTCCATCGTCGATGAAAACCAGAAGTTCGGCCTTCGCTGGTTCATCCCGGAATTCTTCCGCCAGAGGACCCTGCTGGTGCAGGTCGCCATCGCCATCCTGGCCATCAGCGCCATCGGCCTGGTCGTCCCGCTGTTCTTCCAGATCGTCGTTGACAAGGTGCTCGTGAACGAAGGCCAGGTCACGCTCATGACCATCGGCATCGGCGTCACCATCATGCTCTGCGTCAACGCCATTCTGGAGTACCTCGAAAAGTACTTCCTGCTGTACGCCACGAACCGCATCGACATCCGCCTGGCCGTGAAGACGTTTGCACGCCTCCTCAGCCTCCCGGTCGACTTCTACGAACGCATCTCGTCCGGCGTGCTCATCAAGCACATGCAGCAGACCGAGCGCATCCGTTCGTTCCTGTCCGGCAGCCTGTTCTACACCGCGCTGGAGCTCCTCTCCCTGCTGGTCTTCCTGCCGTTCCTCTTCATCTACAGCCCGATCCTGACCGGCGTCGTGCTGCTCTTCACGTTCATGATGGCGCTGGTCATCGCGGTCCTCATCAAGCCGTTCCAGCACCGCCTTGAAGAGCTGTACATGGCGGAAGGCAAACGCCAGGCGATGCTGGTGGAAACCATCCACGGCATCCGCACCGTGAAGTCCCTCGCGCTCGAACCCACGCAGCAGCGCAAGTGGAACGACACGGCGGCATTCGCGATCACGCGCTATTTCCGCGTGGCGCAGATCTCCATCACGGCCAAGACGCTCTCCGGGCTGATTGAAAAACTCATGTTCATCGCCATCATCTGGATCGGCGCACTCGCGGTTTTCGACGGCACGCTCACCGTCGGCAAACTCATCGCTTTCCAGATGCTCTCCGGACGCGTCACCGGCCCGCTGGTCCACATCGTCGGCCTCGTCCACGAATATCAGCAGACGCTCCTTTCCGTCCGCATGCTCGGCGTCGTCATGAACTGCCCGCAGGAGCAGGTCGGCGGCTCCCTCCATCACCAGCTCCAGGGCGAACTCTCCATCGAGAACGTCAACTTCCGGTACTCCCCGGACACTCCGATGGTCATTAAGGACTTCAACCTCCACATCTCGCCCGGATCCACCATCGGCCTCGTCGGCCGTTCCGGTTCCGGCAAGACCACGCTTACCAAGCTCATCCAAGGTCTTTATCCCCTCCAGACCGGCATCATCAAGTATGACGGCATCGACATCCGCGAAATCGACCGCGCATCCCTCCGTTCCGCCATCGGCATCGTGCTGCAGGACAACTACTTCTTCCACGGCACCGTTCGCGAGAACCTGTCCCTCACGAAGAAGGACGCCACCATGGAGGAGATCATCTACGCCGCACGCCTCGCCGGCGCCGACGAGTTCGTCCAGAAGATGAGCCGCGGATACGACTCCCTCCTTGAAGAAAACGCGTCCAACCTGTCCGGCGGTCAGCGTCAGCGCCTCGCCATCGCCCGTGCGCTTCTCCCGAATCCGCGCTTCCTCATTTTCGACGAAGCCACCAGTGCTCTCGACCCGGAAAGCGAGACCATGGTCCGGAAGAACCTGAACATGATCGCCAGAAACCGAACGGTCTTCATCATTTCCCACCGCCTCTCCGTCCTCTGCCGCGCCGACAGGATCGTGGTCATGGACCACGGCGACCTGATCGAACAGGGCACGCACAAGGAACTGCTTGAACAGGGCGGTATCTACGCCGACTTCTGGAAACAGCAAATGGGGTTTAACGAAGATGAGCAATAACAATCCGAACAATCTGCCCGTCAAGAGCATGAAATCCGCGCAGGATTTCCAGCCTGATGCCATTATGCTGGAAACCCATGCGCCTCCGATCCCGCTCCATATCATCTGGTATATCATCATCATCCTTGTGATCGGCTTCATCGTCTGGGCCTGCTACGCCCACGTCGACAAGGTCGTTGTCGCGCCCGGCAAGATCGTCACCGAGCGCCCGAACATCGTCATGAAGCCTTTCGAACGCGCCACCATCGAAAAGGTGCACGTCCGTACCGGCCAGGAAGTAAAGGAAGGCGATCTGCTCTTCTCCTTCGACCAGACCAACAACAAGGCCGAGCTGGAACGTATCACGGAACAGCTCAGGGCCTTCAGGGCACACCGCGACCGTCTCCAGGCTGAGATCAACGGCTACGACAAGCCGTTCCCCCTCCCCTCGAAACCGAACACGTTCGAGATTCTTCAGCACAATACCTTCGAGGCCCGCAAGAACTCCTACAACAGCAGGCTTCTCTCCTACGACGCCACCTTGGCGCGCTACCAGAAGACGCTTGACCAGCTCCATATCTCCATGGAGAAGTTCGAGGCCCGCAAGGGAAAACTTGATGAGATCGAGGATATGATGAAAGGCTTCGAGGACACCCGCGTGGTCAGTCTCCGCGACTACCTGAACATCCAGGTCCAGGTCATCGAGACCGCCATCTCCGTCGACCAGCAAAAAGTCTCCATCGTCGAAAACGAACAGGCCATCAAGTCCATCAATGCCGAACGCGAATCCTTTATCAGCGACTGGCGCCGCCAGATCTACGAGGAACTCGTCGAGGTCGACCGCAATATCAGCTCCCTGAAACAGCAGCAGGTCCAGACCAAGCAGATGGTCGAATACACCGAGCTCCGCGCCCCGTGCGACGCCGTCGTCCACGAGATCGCACCGTTCCAGGAAGGCTCCGCCGTCCGCGAGGCCGAATCCCTGATCACCCTGATCCCGCTCAGCGACCAGATCGAAGTCGAAGTCAACATCCCCGCCAAGGACATCAGCTGGGTGCGCGTCGGCCAGACCTGCCGCGTCAAGTTCGACACCTATCCCTTCCAGCAGTGCGGCACGCGCGACGGCAAGATCACCTACATCTCCGAAGACGCCTTCACCGGCAACGAACGGATGATGAGTGACGACAGCATGGTCGGTGACGCCGGCGGACGCCTCAGCAAAATGGCACGCGGCGCGACGTATCAGGCGCGCATCCTCCTCGAGCCCGGCGATTTCCGCGGCTGGGCCAAGGGCGCGAAGATCCGTCCAGGCATGACCGTCAACGCCGAGATCAAGGTCGGCGACCGCACCGTCATCAACTACATCATCAATCCCTTCGTCAAGGCACTCGACGAATCCATCCGCGAACCGTAACACGCGGGTCATACAGGAGGACGTTCCTCAACAAAACGTCCTTCAGGATCCTTTCCGCCGCTCCCGCACTGCGGAGGCGGCGGATTCATTTGCCCGGCAAAGGAGCCAGGAGGAATGCTTTTCATCGAAAAAAACAAGCGGGAATCCATGTTTTTCCAAACAAAATCATGATTCCGGCTTGACATTTCCACGGGAAGCGGTATATTAATATTCTGTTTCTTGTATCTGAATATCAACCTCATATAATTTGGAGAACGAAAATGGCACATAAAAAAGGCCAGTCCAGCAGCCGTAACGGCCGCGACAGCAAACCGAAAATGCGTGGAGTGAAAGCCTACGGCGGTCAGTTCGTCACCGCGGGCAGCATCATCGTCAGACAGTGCGGTACGCACATCCATCCGGGCAAGAACACCGGCCTCGGCCGCGATTTCACCATCTTCGCCCTGTGCGACGGTCACGTCAAATTCAACAAAAGCGCGAAGAGATCCGTGGAAATCGTCCCCGTCGCGGAGACCATCCCCGCGGAGGCCGTCGCTCAGGCGTAATCCCCTGCGGCGTTCCCTTTCTTCTTTTTTGCTTCCTCCTGCCCCGGTGTACGCTGTCGTCTGCCGGGGTATTTTTGTAACAACGGCGCGGAGGTCTGTTTTCTCCTCGGTCGTGCCGCTCAAGAGGTAACGGTAAATGTTTGTTGATCGCGCTGAAATCACAGTCAAGGCCGGAAACGGCGGCAACGGATGCTGCAGCTTCCGCCGCGAGGCGTTCGTCCCGAAGGGCGGCCCCAACGGCGGAGACGGCGGAGACGGCGGAGACGTCATCTTCGTAGCGTCCACCGGCGAGCTTACGCTTTCCGATTTCGTTTTCAACCGCCATTTCTCCGCGGAGAACGGCGGAGACGGCCGCAGCAAGGACATGCACGGACGACGCGGCCAAAACCTGATCATCAAGGTCCCGCTCGGCACAATCATCCGCAACAAGGAGACCGGCGACATTCTGGCCGACATCGACGAGGCCGGAGCGGAAGTCGTCATCGCCAAGGGCGGACGCGGCGGACGCGGCAATGCGCGCTTCGCCACGCCTTCGAACCGCGCCCCACGCGAGCACGAGCCCGGCGAAGTGACCGAACCGCTCGAACTCGGTCTGGAACTGAAGCTCATCGCCGATGTCGCGCTCGTGGGCTATCCGAACGCCGGAAAATCCACGCTCCTCAGCCGCATTTCCAACGCGCACCCGAAAGTCGCCGCCTATCCGTTCACCACGCTTCACCCGGTCATCGGCGTCATGGAATACCCGGATTTCCGTAAGGTCACGGTCGCCGACATCCCCGGACTCATCGACGGCGCACACCTCAACCGCGGACTCGGTCATTATTTCCTCCGCCACATCGAGCGCACCAAACTCCTGATCTACCTCGTCGACCTCGGCGGGGTGGACGGTCGCGACCCGAACGACGATGTCCGCATCCTCAAGAACGAGCTGGAAGCCTACATGGAGGGCCTGAGTTCCCGCGCGAAGATCGTGCTGGCGAACAAGACCGACCTCGTGGAGGACCAGGAGCAGATCGACGATTTCATCCTGAACGCCGAGGACGGCCTCGAAGTCATCCCCATCAGCGCGAAGAACGACGCTTCTTTCGACCAGGTCAAACAGCGCATCCGCGAACTGCTCGACGAACTCGCCACACAGCAGCAGGCGGAGGAATGGAAGAGGTCCCTGTGATCATGCCAGACCTCGGAGGCAAACGTGTTCTGATCACAGGCGCAGCTCGAAGGCTCGGCGCCGTCATCGCGCACGCGTTCGCCGATCGCGGCGCCGCCGTAGTCGTGCATTGCTTCCGCTCGGTCGATGATGCAAAGAGGCTTGCAGCCTCGCTCTCCCCCTGCCCCGCACCGCTCCGGCACGAAGTCGCAGTCTGCGACCTCGCCGACCTTGACGCCGTACGCCGCATGGCCGAAACGGTCGGCCCGGTCGATTTCCTCGTAAACAATGCCGCGATGTGGATCCGCGGGAATGCGTCGCAGGACGAACTTGACCGCCAGGAGGTCGTAAACCACCTCGCCCCCTGCGAACTCATCCGTTCTTTCGCGCACATGAGGCCGCAGGAACGCGGATTCTCCGCCGTCAACATTCTGGACGCTGCGACGATTTCCGCCTCTGCGACGACGGCCTCGCACTACGAAGCGGGGAAAGCCGCTCTCCGCCGCAACACGCTCGTTCTCGCCCGCGAACTGGCGCCGCACGTCCGCGTCAACGCCGTCGCTCCCGGCCCGGTCTTCCCGCCGAACGAGATCGGCGATGCCGGCATGAAGCATATCCCCGGTACGCTCCCGCTGAAACGCCCCGTCGATCCGCTCGACATCGCATGCGCGGTCGTCTTCCTCGCCTCCGCGCCATCCATCACGGGCGCGGTACTCCCGGTCGACTGCGGCCAGTCCCTTCTTTTCCAGCAAACATGAAAGGCATCTGAACATGAAACATTTTGTGTTCCACCTGATTTCCGTCATACTTCTGATCGTCCTTCTCCTGATCACGCTCGGCGAAGTACAGCGCAGACAGAAAACCGCAAGGATGGTTGACGAACTTACGCGGGAAAAAGACGACGTGGAAATGCTCCTGAACAAGGAACGCGAAGAAAACAAGCAGGTCCTCGAAAAGGAACGCGAGGAAAACAAACAGCTTCTTGAACAGGAACGCGAGGAAAACACGGAACAGATTAGGAAGGAACGTGAGGAAATCAAGAAGCTTAAGGCGAAAAACAAGGATTTGCAGGAAAAACTCACCATTCTGGAGGAATCCGTCGACGAGATGGAACATAATTTCCAGATCGTTTCCTCCAGCGACGTGAAGGTGCTCGGACTGACCTTCGAGCAGACGACGCAGTCCAACTCCGACGCCGCCACGGCCGCCTCGCTCGCCGAAACGCTGAAGGGCGCCACTCCGGCAGATTTCAAGGCCGCCGCAGAGACCATGCTCGCGCCGATGATCTCCCCTTCGCGCGAACTCGTCCTGAACGCCGATTCGGGTTATGTCATGGATCCGCTCGCCGCGATCGTCGAGACTGCCGCAAGGGAGTTGAAACTCTCCGTGTCCACCACCATTTTCTGGGACGTCTCCCGCAAGACCTTCCGTTCCGAAGTCACGGTCTCCGATCCGGCGAAGAAAGCCTCTTCCGCCGTCATCGCACTCGGCGACTCGAAGCTTTTCCGCGACACCACGTTCCAGTTGTCCCCAAAAACGACCATCTTCCCGTTCACGGACATTTCGCTGCTTTCCCGCAACGGCGTCGATCTCTTCACCCGTTCGGCATCCATCCCCATCGGCGGCCTTTATGTGCATTATTTCCGCGTATACAGCAAGGCCTCCTGGCTGCTCGAATACGTCTTCCCGGACAACCTTGAGCCCGAGTCCGTGAACATGAACCTACTCCCGCTCACTCCCGGGTCCGCCATCTCATCCTTTGTTTCCGGCAAGATCTTCACGTTCCAGATCGACGCAAAAGACAACGGGACCGACTTCATCGTGATCGCCGACAAGGCGTTCTTCCCGGTCCAGGCATCCATCCGCCTGAAATAGCAGGCACCGCCTGCACTGATAATCGCGTCCGGCTTCGCTCGGACACGGAACGTGTATTGTGCTCTCGCGCAGCGGAGCCCTGCCGCGGTGGAAGCATTGCCTCCCTTTTTTTATAAAAAGCGGTTGAAAAATACGGCGGAAACAAGTATATTGATTGGATAAGCTTTTTTCCAACCAATCCACAAAACGAGGAGTTTACCCCATGAAAGTCGTAGTCGCTTACTCCGGAGGACTTGACACCTCCGTCATCGTGAAATGGGTCAAGGAGACCTACAACGCTGAAGTCATCGGTTACTGCGCCGACGTCGGACAGGCCGAAGAGACGTCCGGAGTCGAACAGAAGTGCATCAACACCGGCGCCACCAAGTGCTATGTGGAAGACCTCACCGAGGAATTCGCCCGCGATTTCATCTTCCCGATGATGCAGGCCAACGCCATTTACGAAGGCAACTACCTGCTCGGCACCTCCATCGCACGCCCGCTCATCGCCAAGCGCCTCGTCGAGGTCGCAAAGTCCGAGGGCGCCGATGCCATCTGCCACGGCGCGACCGGCAAGGGCAACGACCAGGTCCGTTTCGAGATCAATGCGAACGCGATCGACCCGTCGATCAAGATCATCGCCGCCTGGCGCGATCCGAACTGGCATTTCCGCTCCCGTTCCGAAATGATCGAATACGCCCACAAGAACAACATCCCCGTCTCCAGCACGCTGAAGAAGCCCTACTCCATGGACCGCAACCTCCTGCACATCTCGTTCGAAGGCGGCATCCTGGAGGATCCGTGGCAGGAATGCCCGGAGGACATCTCCGTGATGACGAAGCCGCTCTCCCAGGCCGCCAACGAGCCGGAAGACGTGATCATCGAGTTCGAAAAGGGCGTGCCGGTGAAGGTCAACGGCGAAACGCTCTCCCCGGCGAACATCATGCGCAAGTTGAACGAGCTCGGCTCCAAGCACGCGGTCGGCCGCGTGGACATCGTCGAGAACCGTTTCGTGGGCATGAAGTCCCGCGGCGTGTACGAGACCCCCGGCGGCACCATCCTCTACACCGCGCACCGCGGCCTTGAGGAGATCACCAT
>Ga0310786_10003677_pt1 | contig 22066 bp, 19 predicted proteins | sample AusTroGonzalo_MG_FD_203881 | JGI IMG/M metagenome (GOLD analysis project Ga0310786, IMG submission 203881) | Bovine rumen microbial communities from tropical cattle in Woodstock, Queensland, Australia - Gonzalo_03 (v2) (version 2) | ecosystem: Host-associated > Mammals > Digestive system >...
TCGCCCCTATCAGTATCTCTATGAGGACCAGAGCGGTCGTATCTTCATGAACCAGGAGACTTTCGAGCAGATTCCCATCGACAACGAGCTTGTAATCGGTCATGAATATATGAAGGAGAGTGATATTGTGGAAGTTGTCTCTGACACCACCGACGGTACCATCCTCTACGCTGAAATGCCCGTTAAGACCAACCTCCGTGTTGTTCACTCAGAGCCCGGCATCAAGGGCGATACCGCTACCAACACGCTGAAGCCCGCTACTCTGGAGACTGGCGTTGAGGTGCGCGTGCCCCTCTTCATCAACGAAGGCGACCTGATTCAGGTTGACACTCGCGACGGCAGCTATCTGAACCGCGTGAAGGAATAATTGAAGAATTGAAAGATTGAAGAATTGAAGTTCTCGATCATCATCCCCGTATACAATCGTCCTGATGAAGTGGACGAACTCCTCGAAAGCCTATCTAATCAAACACAAAAGGATTTCGAGGCTATTATTGTGGAGGATGGTTCGGTAAAACCTTGCAAGGATGTTTGCGATAAATACGCAGGCATCCTTGCTTTGCATTATTATGCCAAGGAAAACAGCGGCCCCGGTCAGAGCCGCAATTACGGCGCAGAACGCGCCAACGGCGAATGGCTGATTGTGCTCGACTCCGACGTTGTGTTGCCTTCTGGCTATCTCGCCGCCATCGACTCAGCCATCAGCCATCAGACATCAGACATCGTTGCCTTCGGTGGCCCCGACGCCGCCCACCCCTCGTTCACCCCTGTTCAGAAGGCCATCAGTTATTCCATGACCTCCTTCTTCACTACGGGTGGCATCCGAGGTGGCAAGGCCAAACTCGACAAGTTCTATCCCCGTTCCTATAATATGGGTATCCGTCGTGATGTCTATCTGGAACTGGGTGGTTTTACGAAGATGCGTTTCGGTGAGGATATTGATTTCTCCTATCGTATCGTCGAGGCAGGCTACCAACCCCGCCTCTTCCCCGATGCTTGGGTGTGGCACAAACGTCGCACAGACTTCAAGAAATTCTTCCGTCAGGTGTACAACAGTGGCATCGCCCGTATCAACCTTGAGAAGCGACACCCCGGCACTCTGAAACTTGTCCATCTGCTGCCAACCGTCTTCACCGTAGGCGTCATCGGACTTATCCTTATCTCGGCCGTGGGTCGTGCCCTGATGCACTATGTCGACCGCGACAAGTTCTACTGGATGTGCTTCGCCCCGTGGATACCTATCTTATTATATAGTCTCATCATTTTCATCGACTCCAGCATCCGTAACCGCAGCCTCTGGGTGGGCCTGCTCTCCATCCCGGCGGCCTTTGTCCAACTGACAGGCTACGGCCTCGGCTTCATCGAATCGTGGTGGAAACGATGTATACTGAAGAAAGACGAATTCCAAGCCTTTGAACGAACATTCTATAAATAACAAACACTTATAAAATCTTAAATCAATATGGAAAAACTCAACATTACCCAATGGGCGAAAGAAGATCGCCCGCGTGAGAAAATGGCAGACCTTGGTACTGAGGCACTGAGCAATGCCGAGTTATTGGCTATCCTGATTGGTTCTGGCTCTACCAATGAGAGTGCCGTAGGACTGATGAAACGGGTGCTCGCAGATTGTGGCAACAACCTTAACACTTTAGGTAAGAAGACCATTCACGACCTGATGCAGTACAAAGGCATCGGCGAGGCGAAAGCCATCACCATCCTCGCGGCCTGCGAACTCGGCAAGCGCCGTCAGGCAGAGACGCCGGAAGAACGTCCCGACTTAGGGACGGCCACCAAAATCTACAGGCACATGCATCACCTGATGCAAGACCTCGATGTGGAAGAGTTCTGGGTATTACTGATGAACCAGCACTACAGGTTAATTAAGAAAGTGCGTGTCTCGCATGGAGGCATCACCGAAACGGCCGTTGATATCCGTATCATCATCCGTGAGGCAGTCCTCGCCAATGCTACGATCCTGGCCGTGTGCCACAATCATCCTTCCGGTAACCTGACGCCCAGTCGTGCCGATGAAGAACTGACCAAGAGCATCCAGAAAGCCTGTGAAATCATGCGCATCTATTTCATGGACCACGTCATTGTGACCGACGGACAGTATTACTCCTTTCACGAATTAGGCAAATGCTAAGAGCTTCTACCTGATGGTGATTTTATGACCACTATGGATATATATCCCCGATCTGGAAGGAAAAGAAAGGCTGGGAACACCGCCGAGGCTATACCAATAGTCGTCGTTGGGACCATCTATGGACACATGATTGAGACCTGAGCCACCGCCCGAATAATTCTTCAATTCGTAAAGGGCAGGCAGGGCTCTGCCTGTTTCGTTGTCGAAAAGACCGGCGTTATACCAGCCGTCGGTCACGCGCTGCGTATTCCAGTTGAGTCCGTATTCGTTGGCTTCGGGGAACCACCAGAACAGTCCGTTCACATGCTGGTGCGCTTTCAAGGTGTTAATCAGGTCGGCAGTGTACTTCCGCTGGCCCTCATAGGTAAGCGGATAGCCGGTGTCATTGTCGCCCACCTTATAATGATAGGCGCAGCCCGTCTCTACAATCATGATCTTCTTGTCGGGGAAATTGGTCTCAAAAGCTGTGAGGGTTTTGTTCAGCTGTGTCAGATTACCATGATAATAAGGATAGTAGCTGGTGCCGATGATGTCATACGCCACGCCATATTGTTGCAGTCGTTGGTAATAATCCGTAACCAACGGTGTGTTTCCCACTTGCTCGGTATGAATGATAATCTTGGCATCGGGGCATACTTCGCGACAGGCTTTACCTGCATTTTTCAGGGCTGTGGAGAAGTTATCCCAGTTTGTATCCTTATAGCTGGTCCAATCGTCCTTGGCCTCTAACTTACAATCACTATCATACATCATTCCCCAGGAGATTTCATTGCCGGTCTGGATGAAATCGGGAGTGGCACCGGCAGCCTTGAGCTCAATAAGGCAGTCTCTGGTATAATCGTAAATGTATTCCTTCGGCTGCGTGTCCATTGTGAGAAACAGATAGGGTGTGGCCTGATGACCTGGGTCTGCCCAAGTGTCACTATAGTGGAAGTCGAGCATGAACTTTAAGCCGGCATCCTTGATCTTCTTGCCCAGTTTCTTCACATAGTCGAGATCCTGGCGCACGCCTTGCCCCTTGTGCTCTGCCGATGCCCGGCTTGGATCGACAAACAGACGGACACGCATGGTGTTCATCCCTTGTTCCTTTAGGAATGACAACAGGTCGGTAATCTTCTTACCGTCTTTATCCATATAGTTAGCACCATGTTCCTCATAGGTGGGCAGCAGCGAGATGTCTCCACCCATATAAAGGGACTCCTGGGCTGAAAGCGGCATTGCGGAAGCGATCAAGAGTGCTAAAAATAATCTCTTAGGTTTCATTTGATTTGTTGTTAGTTTGTTATACAATCGGTAATGAGATACCGCAGATTTTCTGATAGACATCAAGAGCATAGACATCGGTCATGCCACTGATATAGTCGATGACAGCCATCAAACGGGTTTCCAGATCAGGAGCGTCGATGTCGTACTGACTGCTGACGCGGCTAATAAGCTGTTTGGAATAGAAACGGTCGGGATGATGGGCAGCCTCGATGAAATGAGTCATCAGCGTCTCCATGATCTTATAACCCGACAGCTCCACATCAAGAACAGGACGGCTCTTGTAGATACGTTTCACAGACAAAGCCGCACAATGCTGATAAGCCTCACAGGGTTGCGGGGAGATATGGTCGATGAGCGAACCTTCGAAGGTGCCGTTGAGAAGAGCATCTTCATGTTCCACGAAGACCTTCACGCACTCATTCTCCAACAGACCAATAGCACAGGCACGCATGTAAACAATCTTCTCATTATCGTCGGTCAACCCTTCGTCGATGATGCGTTGCTGGATCTTCTCACGCGTCATTTCATCAAAGAAACTGAGCAACAATTCTGCCGTTTCATCATATGAAAGAATTTTAAGTTTATGGGCATCCTCAAGATCCATGATCTCATAACAGATATCATCGGCTGCCTCCACAAGATACACCAACGGATGACGCACGTATTTCAAGGGATCACCAGGCTCTGACAAACAAATAATGCCCAATTCATCGGCAATTTTCCTAAAATTATCACGTTCAGAATTGAAGAAGCCGAACTTTCCTTTCTTGCTCGGAGCAGAAGAGGAATAGGGGTATTTCACGATGCTCGCCAACATGGAATAAGTCATGACAAATCCACCCACTCTCCTACCCTTGAACTGATGGGTGAGGAGACGGAAGGCATTGGCATTGCCTTCAAAGTGGGTGATATCGTCCCAGAACTGATGGCTGACCTCGCGCTGTAAGTCACAGCCCGGACCTTCGGTAAAGTAAGTCTGGATAGCCTTTTCACCACTATGGCCGAAAGGCGGGTTACCCATGTCATGCGCCAGACATGCCGTTGCGACAATCTGCCCGATTTCTGAGAAGAGTGTATTCTCAAGTTCCGGATGTCGGATGGTCAGTTTGCTGGCCACATCATTGCCTAACGACATGCCAACACTTGCCACTTCCAAAGAATGGGTGAGCCGATTGTGTACAAACACACTTCCAGGCAAAGGAAACACTTGTGTTTTGTTCTGGAGACGACGGAAAGGAGCAGAAAAAATCAGCCGGTCATAGTCGCGCTTGAACTCCGTGCGGTCGTCGTGGCGCTCGGGGTGTCTATGTTCCTGTCCGAGGCGCTTGTTGGATATTAATTGCTGCCAATTCATCATAATTTGACCGCAAAGATACGCTTTTTTAGACAAAAGAACAAAAGAAACATAAAAAAATTATGTTCTTATGTCATTATGTCTAAAATTTATTGTACCTTTGCACATTATTTATAGAGTTTTCGAAGAAATGTTGACGATAAAAGTAGTAAACAAAGGGCATCAACCACTGCCACAATATGCCACAAGTCAGAGTGCCGGTATGGATCTCAGAGCTAATCTTGACGAAGCTGTCACGCTGAAACCCTTGGAGCGTCGGTTGATTCCCACTGGCCTTCACATTTCCCTGCCCGTAGGTTATGAGGCACAGGTTCGTCCACGCAGTGGATTGGCCTTGAAGAAGGGCATAACAGTACTGAATTCGCCCGGCACCATCGATGCCGACTATCGCGGTGAGATCGGTGTCGTGCTGATCAATCTCTCGCAGGAAGATTTCGTGGTTGAAGATGGCGAACGTATTGCCCAGATGGTGATTGCCAAGCATGAGCAGGCCAACTTCGAGGCCGTTGAGGTGCTCGATGAGACCGTTCGTGGCGAAGGAGGATATGGGCATACGGGGGTGAAGTGAGATGGATGATGTAAGATGGATGATGTGAGATGTAAGATGACAGAAGGAAGAAGGAAGATATTCGGATGGACAGGACTGGTCGTTGTCGTTGCAACGGTCTTTTGTTCCTGCGGCAGTCATGGGGCCAAGCTCCAGGCAGCCAAGCAGTCTGTCCCCGTGATTCAGTTGTCCGCAGAAGAACAGCGGAAATACGACCAATTCTTCTTAGATGCCATCATAGAACGGGAAAAAGGGCATTCTGATGCCGCCTTCGACTTGCTCCGCCACTGTCTGGACATCAACCCGAATGCTTCCGAAGCCCATTATTTCATAGCGCAGTATTACAATGCGCTTGAAGAAGATTCCCTCTCGCTGCTTCATTTCAAGCGGGCGGCAGAACTCAATCCCGACAATGAGACCTATATGGAAACCTTGTCGCAGGTCTATATCCGACAGAGGGACTATAAGACAGCCATCAGTGTCGTGGAGCGCCTTTATGACCGTAATAAAGACCGGGAGGATCTCCTGGAATTGCTTTTCCAACTTTACCAGCAGGTGAAGGATTATCCCAATGCCATCTCTGTCCTGGATCGGATTGAGAATATCGACGGGAAAAGCGAACGCCTGTCGATGGCCAAGAGCGAATGCTATACACAAATGGGTAACCAGAAGGCCGCTATCGAAGAAATAGCAGGCCTTGCCAAGCAATATCCCCACGACCTGAACTATCAAGGTCTTTACGGGGACATGCTGATGATGAACGGTGAAGAGGAACAAGCATTGGAGGTGTTTCAGCAAGTGCTGAAGGAAGAACCTGACAACAGTCGCGCCCTGATGGCCCTGCGTAACTATTATCAGGCTAAGGAAGATACGCTTACGGCCGACTCGCTGTTAGAACGTCTGCTGTTTAGTCGCAATACCCAGCAAGAAAACAAGATATATCTGATTCGCCAGGAGATTATGGCCAGCGAGGCCAATGGAGGCGACAGTACAAAGGTCTTGTCACTCTTCAGGAAGATGAACGCCATACAGCCCGATGCCGATATGTCGATTCTTCAGGCAACCTACATGGATTTGAAGAAAATGCCGAAGGACAGCATCAACCGCGTCCTGGAGCAGGTACTCGATATTGCCCCCGACAACTCCGCTGCTCGGCTTCAGTTGGTAAGCAACGCCTGGGAGGCAGAAGACATGGACCGCATTGTGAGTCTCTGCCAGGCTGCCCGACAGTATAATCCCGATGAAATGGCCTTTTATTACTATCAGGGCATTGCCTATTATAAACAAGAGAAATTAGACGAGGCCCTTTCAGCCTTCCAGAATGGTATTGGCGTCATCAATGAGAATAGCAATCCCAACATTGTCTCCGACTTCTACGCTGTCATGGGCGATATCCTCCATCAGAAAGGACTGGCAGAAGAAGCGTACGCCGCATACGACTCCTGCCTACAGTGGAAGGACGACAATATCGGATGTCTGAACAACTACGCCTATTATTTGAGCGAGGAGGGCGTTCAACTCGACAAAGCCGAACAGATGAGCTATAAGACCATCAAGGCTGAGCCGAAAAATGCCACCTACCTTGATACCTACGCCTGGATATTGTTTATGCAACAGCGCTACAGCGAGGCCCGTATCTATATCGACCAGGCCCTGCAAAACAAGGACGACTCCGTTGACAACTCAGTCATCCTGGAACATGCCGGTGACATCTATTCTTTCTGTCAGCAACCGGATCAGGCGCTCGCCTACTGGCAGGATGCTTTGAAGACAGCCCCTGAGAATCAGGTCTTAATACGAAAAATCAAACTTAAAAAATACGTAAAATAATGAAAGCAACTGGTATTTTAAAAATTGCAGTGCTGGCAATGCCGCTTTTATTGAATTCATGTGCCTCCAAAAAGAAGGCCGTAGTAGAAAACAAACCATTGACCTCTGAGCAGTTGGCCACACAGGGATTCATTCAGAGAGTTCAGGAGAATGCCCTTGCCCAGAAATTCATCACTTCAAAGGTGAAGTTCTCTGTTGAGACAGGTGCACAGAAACTGACACTTACAGGCAATCTGAAGATGAAGCGTGACGATTGTATCCGTCTGCAACTGATGGCCTTCGGTTTCGTAGAGGCAGGACGTATCGAACTGACCCCCGACTACGTGCTGATTATGGACCGTATCAACAAGCAATACCTGAAGGCGCCCTATGTTCAGGTGGATTTCCTTCGTAACAACGGCATGAACTTCAACACCTTACAGGCCCTCTTCTGGAACGAGCTTTCAAGACCGGCTAAATACAGCATCAACAAAGACGCTATGCCTGCCGATACAGCTCAATACACAATGATTGAGAGCGGCGATGACATGGTCATCAACCTTGAGGCGGGTAAGATGCAATATAGCTGGTTGGCCAACAGGGCAAACGGTCAGATTCGCATGGCCAACATGCTTTATAGGGACAGGCTGAACAACAGTACTTCTCAGCTGAATTGGGATTATGACGATTTTGAAGAAGTCAACAACAAGCAGTTCCCCAAGAAATCGAAGATTACCTTGACCGCGCCGAAAAAGGAAGTGAAACTTAACATGACGCTCAACTATATCAAGCACGAGACCGAATGGGAGACACGTACAGAAGTGTCGAACAAATACCGTGAGGTAACGATTGATGAGATTCTGAACCGCTTCATGTCCCTGTAAATTCTGATGAACCGTCGTCTGTTCACCCTGCTACTCTTTTTGAGCATGGTGATGGTTGTTTCTGCTCAACAGAAGAAAAACTCTTCTGTCAAGCGAAAGACAACCACCGCCAAAACCATTGTTGCCAAAAAGAAGACTCAAAGTGCTCAGAAAACACAGAAGACTCAGAAAACGACCAAGGCTAAGCAGCCTGCTGTCACCGTGCAGAGTCTGAAAGATGAGCGCCAGAAAATCCAAAAGCAGATTCAGGAACAAAAGCGGAAACTCGTGGAAAACGAGCGCAACGTCAAGCAACGACTCCAAAACCTGATGGTGATCAATAATGAGATCAATGACAAGCGGAAGACGATAGACACCATCAAAAATGATATTGGTAAACTTGACGGCAACATTGACGAGCTGAACAAGCAGATCCATGTGCTGGAGCAGGAACTCAATACCCGTAAGCAGCGCTTCATGAAGTCGCTGCGCTATATGCATAGGAATAGGAATATCCAAAACCGGCTGATGTTCATTTTCAGTGCCCATAATTTCTCTCAGATGTACCGGCGTCTGCGTTTTGTCCGCGAATATGCTGTCTATCAGCGGGCGCAGGGCGAGGCTGTGAAGGTGATGAAGAACGAAGTCGGTAAGGCCGCTGAAGAATTGTCGGCCACCAAGCGCCAGAAAAACGACCTGCTCTACCGTGGTGAACAGGAAAAGAAAGCCTTGGAGGGCAAGCAACAGGAACAGCAGAACGTCGTAACTTCCCTGCAGAAACAGCAGAAGCAGATACAGAACATCATCAGTCAGCAGCAGAAGAAAGATGCCGAGCTCAACGCCCGCATCGACAAGATGATTGCTGAGGAAATAGCCCGTGCGAAGGCGCGCGCCGAGGCAGAGCGGAAGCGGAAAGCCGCAGAAGAAGCCGCCAAGAAACGTGCCGAGGAACTGGCCCGCAAGAAAGCCGCTGCCGAGGCTGCCGCCCGTGAAAATGCCCGTCGTATCGCAGAAGCCAAGGCCCGCGAAGAGAAGGCAAAGGCGGAAGCCCGTGCTGCCGCCCGCAGGAGTGCAGAGGAAAAGCGGAAGGCCGAAGAGGCTGCTCGCAAAGCAGAACGCGCCCGTAAGGAAGAAGAGCGGAAGGCCGCTGCAGAGGCCAAGGCCCGTGAGAGAGACCTTGCAGAGGAAAAGCGTAAGGTCAAGGAAGAGAGCAACTGGACGGTCTCTACAGAAGATCGCAAATTGGGTGGCAGCTTTGAAAGCAACCGTGGTCGTCTGCCCATGCCTCTGACTGGAGGATATAAGATAGTCAACCGTTTTGGTCAGTATGCCGTCGACGGTGTCAAAGGTAACATCACCCTCGACAACAAGGGTATCAAGATCAAAGGTCAGCCAGGTGCCTACGCCCGCAGTGTGTTCGATGGCAAGGTGAGTGCGGTCTTCGGTTATGACGGCGCCATGGTGGTCATTATCTCTCATGGCACTTACCTCACCGTTTACACGAATCTTGCAGGTGTCAGTGTTATCAATGGCCAAAAAGTGTCTGCCCGTCAGACGCTTGGTAAAATCGGCGGTGATGGCATCATGCAATTCCAACTCCGTCGTGGCAATACGGCGCTGAATCCGATGTCATGGTTAGGGAAATAGTTTATAGTTGAGAGTTTAGAGTTTATAGTTGAGAGCGGATATGGAACTCAGGGATTATACAAACGATGCCGTTGAACTGCTCAAGGCGCTGATTGCAACACCTTCGGAGAGCAGGAATGAAACGCGCGCTGCCGATCTGTTGAGTCGGTATCTTGACCGTTGGGGCCTGCCCCATGGCAGGGAAGGAAACAACCTTTGGGTTGGTTGTTATAACTGGGACAACAACCGTCCTACAATCATGCTCAATGCACATATCGATACCGTCAAACCCGTCGCATCCTGGACACGTGAGCCCTATAGACCGACTATCGAGGGCGACATGCTTTATGGTTTGGGCTCTAATGACTGTGGCGGTGGACTGGTATCACTGCTTCAAGCCTACCGTATCTTACTTCACAAGCCCCGCAGTTACAATATCCTGTGGGTGGCCTCTGCCGAGGAAGAAGTGTCTGGCCAGAATGGTTTCAGTCGCGTACGCCCCCACTTGCCCAATATCGATGTAGCCATTGTCGGCGAGCCAACAAGCATGCAGCCTGCCATCGCCGAGAAAGGTCTGATGGTCATTGACGGCTATGCTGATGGTGTCAGCGGTCATGCAGCCCGCGAGGAAGGGGTGAACGCCATCTATGAGGCACTCGACGACCTCGTTTTTCTGCGCGATTACAAGTTCCGGAAGGTCAGTCCATTGTTAGGCCCCACCAAGATGACAGTCACCGTCGTGGAAGCCGGCACCCAGCACAATGTGGTTCCCGACCATCTGCATTTCGTCATTGATGTGCGCACGAATGAGTATTACCAGAACGAGTTTCTCTTTGAGTTCTTGCGTAAGAAGATGCAGAAATGCCGTCTCGAAGCCCGCTCCTTCCGTCTTCATTCATCGAGCATCCCAGAAGACCATCCGCTGGTACAACGCTGTATCGCCATGGGTATGAAGCCCTTCGGTTCGCCGACACTCAGCGACCAGGCACTCATGTCATTCCCCTCTTTCAAATTAGGACCGGGCGATTCGTCGCGCAGCCACTCCGCCAATGAATTCATCCGCATCTCAGAAATTGAGCATGCCATCAGTACATATGTCCAATTATTGGAAAACTATTGAAGAATTGAAAGATTGAAAAATTGAAGTATATGCAGACAAACAGTCATTTATCACGGTTAATTCACGACCAGGCCAAGAACTACGGTGATCGTGAGGTTCTGATATACAGAGACTTCGGCAGCAAGGAATGGAAGTCGTTCTCGTGGAATCAGTTCTCCGACATGGTCAAGAAAGTGTCGAATGCGATGCTGAACCTTGGCGTGAAGGTGCAGGAAAACGTAGGTGTCTTCTCACAGAATTCCGTGCAGTACCTGTTTTGTGACTTTGGCGCCTGGGGCATCCGCGCGGTTACCATCCCCTTCTATGCCACCAGCAGTGAACAGCAGATACAGTTCATGGTGAGCGACGCCAAAATACGTTTCCTTTTCGTAGGTGAGCAGGAACAGTACGACAAGGCACGTCGCGTGGTGTCGATGTGTCGGACACTGGAGCGCATCATCATCTTCGACCGCAATGTACGTATCTCCACCCACGACCCCAACGCAATGTACTTCGACGATTTCCTGAAATTAGGTGAGAATCTGCCGCGTCAGACGGAGGTGGAAGCCTTGCAGGCGCAGGCCTCGATGGACGATATCGCGAATATCCTCTATACCAGTGGTACAACCGGTGACTCAAAGGGTGTAATCCTGACCTGTGGACAATATCATGCCGCCTTCGAGGCCAACAACAAATGTGTGCCCGTAGGCGAAAACGACCGTGTGCTGAACTTTCTGCCCTTCACACACATCTTCGAGAAAGGTTGGAAGATACTCTGTCTGACCGAGGGAGCCCGTCTGATTGTGAACACCTATCCGTTAGAGGTGCAGCAATCGATGAAGGAGACCCATCCTACGTGTATGTCGTCGGTACCTCGCTTCTGGGAGAAGGTCTATATGGGTGTTCTGGAGCAGATCGAAAAGGCCAGTGCCCCCAAGCGCAAACTGTTCCAGCATGCCCTCAGTGTGGGCAAGAAGCATAATATCGACTATCTCGCAAAAGGCAAGCGTCCCCCGTTGGCCCTGCATTTTGAATACGAAATGCTCAATAAGACCGTATTCTCCTTGGTCCGTAAGGAATTAGGACTGGAGAATGCCCACTTCTTCCCCACGGCTGGCGCGACGGTCAACCCGAAAGTGGAGGAGTTTGTGCATGCCATCGGTATCAACATGGTGGTGGGTTACGGTCTTACGGAGAGCTTGGCCACAGTCAGTTGTAACCATCTTGGCGAGCCCTTTACCGTGGGTGGTGTCGGCATCCCCATTGAGGGCATCGACATCAAGATCAGCGACGAAGGTGAAATCCTGCTCAAGGGTCCGACAATCACCATCGGCTATTACAACCGAGACGATCTGACCAAAGCCGCTTTTACTGACGACGGTTATTTCAAGACTGGCGACTCCGGCTATCTGAAAGATGGCGAACTCTTCCTGAAGGAGCGTATCAAGGATCTCTATAAGACCTCAAACGGCAAGTATATCGCGCCCCAGATGATTGAGTCAAAGCTGTTAGTGGATAAGTATATCGACCAGATTGCCATCATCGCCGACCAGCGTAAGTTTGTCTCAGCGCTTATCATTCCTGTCTATCCGTTATTGGAAGAGTATGCCCGTGAGCACCATATCCCATTTGAAAACCGTGAGCAGCTCTGTGCTGACAAGCAGATCAACGACATGATGAAAGAGCGCATCGATACCTTGCAGCAGCAACTGGCCCACTATGAGCAGATCAAACGCTTCACCCTGCTGCCGCATCATTTCTCGATGGAGAAGGGTGAACTCACCAACACCTTGAAGATCAAGCGCCGTGTGTTGAACGAGAATTACAAGAAAGAGATCGATGCCATGTACGCGGAATAATCAACAAGCATTTGGCGGTTTCAATTAATTGTTGTACCTTTGCACCCATGATTACGCAAGACCAACTGAAGGATATATTAGAGCGGGCAGATGCATTGCACCGCTACCTCGAAATCGACAAGAAGAAGATGGAGTTCGAAGAGGAAGATCTTCGGACACAGGCACCTGACTTCTGGGACGACCGTAAACGTGCCGAAGAACAGATGAAGAAAGTCAAGGGCATCAAGCGTTGGCTCGATGACTATCAGGAAGTGCGCACCTTAGCCGATGAACTGCAATTGGCCTTCGACTTCTTCAAGGACGAAATGGTCACAGAGGATGAGGTAGAGGATGTCTATGCCAAAGCCCTCAAGGCCATCGAGGATCTGGAGTTGAAGAATATGCTCCGTCAGAAGGAAGACCCGATGGAAGCCGTCCTGAAGATCAACTCCGGCGCTGGTGGCACAGAGGCCCAGGACTGGGCACAGATGTTGATGCGTATGTATATGCGTTGGGCAGAGGCGCATGGCTATAAGGTGACCATATCGAATATGCTTGATGGCGATGACGCCGGCATCAAGAGTGTGACGATGCAGATAGAGGGTGGCGAATATGCCTACGGTTTTCTGAAGAGTGAGAATGGCGTACACCGTCTGGTGCGTGTGTCGCCCTTCAACGCCCAGGGCAAGCGAATGACATCCTTCGCCTCCGTATTCGTCTCACCGCTGGTTGACGACACGATCGAGGTGTATGTCGACCCTGCCAAACTGTCTTGGGACACTTTCCGCAGTTCGGGTGCTGGAGGACAGAACGTGAACAAGGTGGAATCAGGCGTACGCCTGCGCTACTGGTACACCGATCCGGATACAGGCGAGGAAGAGGAAATCCTCATTGAGAATACTGAAACCCGCGACCAGCCGAAGAACAAGGAGCGTGCGATGACCTTGCTGAAGTCACAACTCTATGACCGTGCCATGAAAAAGCGCTTAGAGGCCCAGGCTAAGATCGAGGCTGGCAAGAAGAAGATAGAATGGGGCAGTCAGATCCGTTCGTATGTCTTCGATGACAAGCGAGTCAAGGACCACCGCACCAATTTCGAGACCCGAGACGTCGACAGCGTCATGAACGGCAAAATCGATGACTTCATCAAGGCTTACCTGATGGAGTTCCCTTCAGAGGAGAATTAGTAATGAGTAATTTGAAATTAGTAATTAAATAATTAAGATTATGGCACAGATTGCAAAAGCATCAAAGTCTACCGAGAAGAAGGTGGCTTATCAGAAGAAAGTTGAAGACAATGGTAAAAAGGTCGTTAATTGGATCTTTGGCGTGCTGATTCTGCTCGCCATCGCATTCGTGGCTTATTCCGTCTTCATCGTTTCTTAAGGATGAGCGGCTTCGAGATCGAACGAAAGTTCCTGGTCAAAGACGGACGCTACAAGGAACAGGCATTTGCCAGTAGTCGCATCCGTCAGGGTTATATCTGCAGCGGTCACGGTCGCACTGTTCGCGTGCGCATCCGTGACACGCGCGGGTACCTTACCATTAAAGGGCCCTCCATGAATGGCGGACTCAGCCGTTACGAATTTGAAAAGGTGATCACACTCGATGAGGCCGAGCACCTGATGCAACTCTGTGAACCAGGTCTCATCGACAAGACACGTTACCTTGTAAAGAGCGGCACACACACCTTTGAGGTGGATGAGTTCTATGGCGAAAACGAAGGTCTTGTGATAGCCGAGGTAGAACTCGGTTCAGAAGACGAACCTTATAAAAAGCCCGATTTCATCGGTGAGGAAGTAACAGGTGACCGACGATACTACAACTCTTATCTCAAAGCCCACCCCTTTAGGCTTTGGAATGAGTGATTACTAATTTTAATAATATTACTCCAACGATGCCTGCGACGGTAATGCCGGTGGCGTTGGCAGCAAAATCGAGCCAGTCACCATCGCGCGTTGCGGTACAATAGGCCTGTAAAAGTTCCAACACACCACCCATGATGACAGGTGCAAGCCACGCCCAGAAGAACAGCTTCTCGTAATCTGGCGAGCGGTGCTTCTTCATATATTCCAGCCAAATAACCAGACAGGTGCCTCCATACATGATGAAGTGCGTCCACTTGTCGATAAACTTCACATGATTGAGGGGTGTCTCAGGAAAAAAAGGCAACAGCGACAGAATCCATACCAGACAGATACATATCACTGATAAGGGATATTTTTTGATATAACGAACGATAAATTGCATGTTTACCTCTAATTTTGCTGCAAAAGTACAAAAATAATTCATAATTCATAGTCCATAGTTCATAGTTTTTTGTAAATTTGCAGCGAAAACTGAGAAAAGTGCATATATGTCTAAACTTGAAAGTCAACCTACAGGTAGGCAAGGCTCTGGAATAAGAATCAATTTCGGAAGCAAGCTTGGCGTCATTTTAGCGACTGCCGGTTCCGCAGTGGGATTAGGTAACGTATGGCGATTCCCCTATATGGCAGGTCAGAATGGCGGTGCTGTTTTCATCATCATCTACGTTGTCTGTGTGCTGCTGTTAGGCATTCCCTGCATGATCAGCGAGTTTATCATCGGCCGCCATGCCCAGGCCAATACCGCTCGCGCCTATAGGAAGGTCGGCGGCAGGAGTCCCCTCTCCTATATCGGCTATATGAGTGTGCTTACAGGCTTTCTCATCACAGGTTACTATGCCGTGGTGTCAGGTTGGTGCCTGCAATATATCTGGGCCTCTGTGATCGGTCAGCTCGATGGGGGCAATCCGGAAATCTTCAAGAGCTACTTCACCGCGTTCTCTCAAGACCCTGTGAAACCCATCTTCTGGACTTTCCTCATGCTGCTTGCCACCTATCTGATTGTGGAGCATGGCGTGCGCGATGGCATCGAGCGTACCTCAAAAATCTTCATGCCCATTTTGTTTATCCTGCTACTGGTCATCGTAGTGGCCTCGTGCATGCTGCCCAATGCCTCGCAGGGCATAGCGTTCTTGTTCAAGCCCGACAAATCGATGATCAATAGCGATGTGTTCCTGGGTGCCCTCGGACAGTCGTTCTATTCGCTGAGCATTGCCATGGGCTGTATATGTACCTATGCGAGCTATTACTCCAAACAAACCAACCTCACCTCGTCAGCTATTCAGATAGGTATCATCGACTCTGTCGTTGCCATCCTTGCAGGCCTCATGATTTTTCCTGCCGCTTTCTCGGTGGGTGTCAATCCCGACAGCGGTCCTTCGCTCATCTTCATCACCTTGCCGAATGTGTTCCAGCAGGCCTTTAGCGGTATACCTATGGTGGGGTATATCATTTCCATCCTGTTCTACCTGCTCCTGTCGCTGGCAGCCCTGACCTCGCTGATTTCCCTCCATGAGGTGAGCACCTCCTTCTTCCATGAGGAGTTCCACCTCACCCGTAAGACAGCAGCCATCATCGTCACCGTTACGTGTTGCATCATGGGTATTTTCTGTTCCCTTTCATTAGGGCCCACAGGCAGTACCCTGTATTTCTTCGAAAAGACGCTGTTCGATATCTTTGATTTCGTGACAGGTCAGATATTCCTGCCTGTTGTCGGTTTCCTGACCTGTATCCTGATAGGCTGGTTCGTACCCCACAAGCTGGTTCACGACGAGTTCACCAACTTCGGTACGTTGCGTGTAGGCAGATATTTCCACCTCTATCTTTTCCTGGTGAAATACGTCTGTCCACTGTGTATCTTGTTTATCTTCCTGCATCAGCTGGGACTTTTGTAATAATTGAAATGAGAAATGAGTGACAGAGGGAATTTCGGAAGCAGGTTAGGGATTGTGCTGGCGACGGCGGGATCTGCTGTAGGGTTGGGCAATGTGTGGCGTTTCCCATATATGACCGGTCAGAACGGTGGAGCCGCCTTTATCATCATTTACCTGGCATGTATCCTTCTCCTTGGCATTCCAGGCATGGTGAGCGAGTTCATCGTGGGCCGTCATTCCCAAACGAACGCGGCCCGAGCCTACGCCAGTTTCTCAAGAGGCAAAGCCTGGGGATTCATAGGCATTCTGGGTATTCTCACATCCATCATCATCTTAGGCTTCTATGCGGTGGTAGCAGGCTGGTGTCTGTACTATCTGGGAGCCTCAGCCTTCGGGCAACTGAAAGGCGATGCCACCTTTGTGCAGCACTATTTCCAAACCTTTTCCAGCGACCCTGTGAAGCCGGCCGTTTTGGGGGTGGTGTTTATACTGATCACCCACTTCATCATCGTCCGCGGTGTGCAGAATGGTATCGAACGGGCCTCGAAACTGCTGATGCCGATTCTGTTCGTGCTCCTATTGGTTCTCGTGATAGCCTCCTGTTCGTTACCGAGCGCCTCAAGGGGTATTGAGTTCCTGCTGAAGCCCGACTTCACAAAAGTCAGTCCGAATGTGTTTCTCGAGGCCTTAGGCCAGGCGTTTTTCTCGTTGAGTCTCGGCACGGCCTGCCTCTGCACCTACGCCAGCTACTTCACGAAACAAACCAAGTTATTATATTCTGCCACACAGATAGCGCTCATCGATTTTCTGATAGCCCTGATGTCAGGTCTGATGATTTTCCCTGCAGCGTTCTCCGTTGGTGTGCAGCCCGACAGCGGGCCGTCGCTGATTTTCATCACCCTGCCGAACGTGTTCCAGCAGGCTTTCAGTTTCATGCCGACATTAGGCTATCTCATCTCCATCATGTTCTATGCCCTGCTCGTGTTTGCCGCCCTCACTTCCACCATCTCCATGCACGAGATTGGCACAGCCTTCTGCCACGAGGAGCTGCACATCACCCGTTCTAAGGCCGCCTGGATACTGACGGTTGCATGCAGTGTGATAACCATCTTCTGCTCCCTGTCTGTCGGAAAGCCGGACATCCTCCAGCTATGGGGCAAGTCGCTGATGGGTTTCTGCGACTTCATCACGGCTCAGGTTATGCTGCCTACAGGCGCCTTGCTGACAAGTATCCTTGTAGGATGGTTTGCTTCGAAAGCCATCGTTCGTGATGAGTTCACCAATCGTGGAACCTCCAACAGCAAATTGTTTTTCAATCTGTATCTGTTCTGTGTCCGGTTCATCGTGCCAGTTGGTATTCTGCTGATATTCCTGCATGAATTCGAAGTGATTTAACTATGTTTCGCGAGTTTTTCTATTTAAGGAAGTCAGACAGGAAAGTAATCCTCACGTTGCTCTGTGTGATGGTGGTGGCTTTGGGAGTCATCTTCCTGACAGGTGGCGATGGCGAATCGAATGAACTGACGCCTGCACAAGATCAGGGGGACAGGTCGCATGATTCGGCTGAAAGCCGTCATCATGGACCTGTCCCCCTGATCCGTGAAAAAACAAAGACCGTCTATGTCCGCACGAAGGTCATCTATCGTGATACAGCCTATCAGCGAGGCAAATCTCTAAATGAAGCAGCATACGATTCATTAAAAGCGCACTATCAGCCAAAGATCAAGACTGGCGAACACGTAATTCTGAATACCGCCGATACAACAGCCTTGAAGACGGTGCCCGGCATCGGGCCTTATTTTGCAAAGGAAGTGGTGGAGTACGGACAGCGCTTAGGCGGCTATGTCAGTGTCGATCAGCTCGATGAAATCGAGGGTTTTCCGCTCGATGCCAAGGATTTTCTGACGGTCGAGGGCGCCACACCTCGTAAGTTGAATGTCAACACCCTTTCGCTCAATGAGCTCCGCCGCCATCCCTATATCAATTTCTATCAGGCCAAGGCCATCACCGACTACCGTCGTCTCCACGGCCCCTTGAAGTCACTCCACGACCTTCGTCTCTCCAAGGACTTCCCTCCCGAAGCCATCAAACGCCTTGAACCGTACGTAGATTTTTGAATAATATGTTAATAAATCATAGCGAATGATGAAGATACGGATTTTTTTCGTATTTTTGCAGAATGAACTAGAAACTAAAGAAATATGATTGAATCATTGTTACTGTTTGGACTTGGGATGCAAGAAATACTGATCATCGCATTTGTTATCCTGCTGCTTTTCGGCGGCAAGAAAATTCCCGAATTGATGAAAGGCCTTGGCAAGGGCGTGAAGAGTTTCAAGGAGGGAATGAACGAGGTGACGGATATAACGAAGGAGTCAGGAGACACGAGTCAGGAGAAGAAGGATGAGTGAACCCGCCCCCATGACCTTCTGGGATCATCTCGATGAACTGCGATCGGTGATCATCAGGACATTGGTCGTGACGGTGGTGGCTGCAGCTGTGGCTTTCTGCCTGAAGGACCAGTTGTTTGAGGTTGTGTTAGCACCGCGGACGAGTGATTTCATCACTTTCCGGCTGTTGGGCGTGGAGCCCTTCAGCATCCATCTGATGAACATCGGACTGACGGAGCAGTTCATGATTCACCTGAAGACGGCGATGTATGCAGGTGTGCTCATAGCCTCACCTTACATCATCTATATGCTGTTCCGCTTTATCTCGCCAGCGCTCTATGACAATGAACGGAAATACGCCACCCTGCTCTGCACCAGCGGCTACCTGATGTTCATGCTGGGCACACTGCTCAACTATTTCCTGATCTTCCCCCTGACGGTGAAGTTCTTAGGTACATATCAGGTGAGCGGGGATGTGGCGAACATGCTGACCCTGCAGTCGTATATAGACACACTGCTGACGATGTGTCTCGTGATGGGCATCATCTTCGAACTGCCTGTAGTCAGCTGGCTCTTAGGGAAAATGGGGCTTCTCAAAGCCTCTATGATGCGGATGTGGCGCAAGCATGCCATCGTGGCCATACTCGTGATTGCCGCCATCATCACACCCACGACGGATGCCTTTACGCTCTTTATCGTGGCACTGCCGATATGGTTACTCTACGAGGTAAGCATCTTTTTAGTGAAAAGTGAATAGTGAATAACGAATAGTGAGAATATAAACTAAACAAAAACTTATAGATTATGCTTCGTAAACTCAGAACGATCCTTGCAGCGGTGGTATTCATACTGATCACTCTGCTGTTTCTCGACTTCACGGGGACGTTGCATCACTGGCTATCGTGGCTGGCTAAGATCCAGTTCCTGCCTGCAGTGATGGCACTCAACGTGGTGGTCGTGGTGGCACTTTTGCTACTGACCCTCGTCTTCGGACGCATCTATTGTTCAATCATCTGCCCCTTGGGTGTCTTTCAGGATATCTTAGCCCGTTTCCGTCGGAAGAAAAATAAGTACAGTTATTCGAAGGAGGTGAAGTGGCTGCGATATCCTGTACTGGTAGTGTTTATCATCGCAGCAGTAGCTGGCATCGGTTCTCTTTTCCAGTTGTTAGCGCCTTACAGTGCCTACGGACGCATTGCCACCACCATCTTCCAACCCATCTGGAAACTTGGCAATAATGTGTTGGCAGAGATTGCTGCACGTGCCGATAGCTATGCGTTCTATTCGGTGGATACGTGGATGCGTTCGCTACCCGTGTTGATTATCGCCGCCGTCACCCTCGTAGTGCTCTTCGTATTAGCATGGCGAGGTGGACGTACCTATTGCAACACTATCTGTCCAGTGGGAACCATCCTATCGTTCTTCGCCCGTTTCTCGTGGTTGAAGATTCATTTCAATGAGGATAAATGCAAGAACTGTTCTATGTGTTCGAAGAACTGCAAGGCTGCTTGTATCGACTATAAGAACCATAAGGTAGATTATAGCCGCTGTGTGGTCTGTGGCAATTGCATCGAGAGCTGCAAATTTGGCGCACTCTGCTACGACAACGCTAAGATTCACGCCAAGGCCAAAACATCCGGAGAATCCGAAATATCCGGTTCTTCCGTCGATACCAGCAAGCGTTCGTTCCTCTTAGCCTCAGCGATGGTGGCTGGGGCTGCTATGGCTCAAAAGAAGGAGAAGCTGATGGATGGCGGCTTGGCAGAACTCGAGGATAAGGTAGCCCCTGAGCGCCAGACACCGCTGACACCTCCAGGCTCGCTCTCTTTCCAACATTTCGCCCAGCACTGCACAGGCTGTCAGCTCTGTGTATCGGAGTGTCCCAACGAGGTGCTCCGTCCCAGCAACGACCTGATGCACCTGATGCTGCCTGTGATGTCATACGAGCATGGGCATTGCCGTCCAGAGTGTACGCGCTGTTCTGAGGTGTGTCCTGCAGGCGCTATTCTGAAGATCGACAAAGATGAGAAGTCATCTATCCAGATAGGCCATGCTGTGTGGATCAAGAAGAACTGCGTGCCCATCACCGACGAGGTGGAGTGCGGCAACTGTGCCCGTCACTGTCCTACTGGCGCCATCGAAATGGTACCTCTTGATGAGAACGATGAAGAATCACCCATGATTCCTGCTATCAATGAAGCAGCCTGCATCGGTTGCGGTGCCTGTGAGTATGTCTGTCCGTCGCGTCCCTTCTCGGCTATCTACGTCGAGGGCCACGAAGTTCATAAAAAGATATAAGATTCTAGTTTATAGTTGATAGTTGATAGTTTAAAGATGATTACCTGGCAAGCCCTTGAATCACATGGAGACTATAGAACTAATCAACTATCAACTATAAACATTAAACTATAAACAAATATGAAAGAAAAGAATATATCAAGACGTTCGTTCCTGAAAGTGTTTGGAGCCGGTAGTGTGGCAGCTGCTGCGACGCTGGCAGGCTGCAAGGGCGGCAATAAGGCTGGCGAACAGGCTGCAGAAGAGTATAAGAACCAGGTGGAGCCGCCCGTAGGCAAGATGACCTACCGCGAGAACCCTAAGACCAAGGAAAAAGTGTCGATCTTAGGCTATGGCATGATGCGCCTGCCGACAATGCCCGACAATGAAAATGAGTTTGATCAGGAGATGATCAACAAGCAGATAGATTATGCCATCGAGCATGGCATGAACTACTTCGATACCTCCCCCGTGTATTGTCAAGGACAGTCGGAACGCTGCACAGGTATCGCTCTGAAGCGTCATAAGCGTGAGGAGTTTTTCGTGGCCACGAAGCTCTCCAACTTCAACCGTGACTACTGGAAACGGGAGAAGGCTATCGAGATGTATCAGAACTCCCTGAAGGAACTGCAGGTGGACTATATCGACTACTATCTGCTGCACGCCGTAGGTGGCGGTATGGACGAGTTCAATGGCCGCTATGTCGACAACGGCATCATGGACTATCTGATGAAGGAGCGCGAGGCAGGTCGCATCCGTAACCTCGGTTTCTCGTTCCATGGCCAGAAAAGCGTGTTCGACGAGGTGATTGCCTTGCAGGACAAGTACCACTGGGACTTCGTGCAGATCGAGCTCAACTACCTTGATTGGGACTATGCCAACGAGATCAGCAAGAACAATGTCGATGCCAGCTATCTCTATGGGGAACTTCAGAAGAAGGGTATCCCCGCCGTTGTCATGGAGCCGCTGTTAGGAGGTCGTCTGGCCAACCTGCCTCAATATCTGATGACAGAATTGAAGAGTCATGCCCCAGAGAAGTCGGTGGCCTCATGGGCCTTCCGCTATGCAGGCACACCTGAGGGCGTGCTCACCGTATTGAGCGGTATGAC
>Ga0310786_10003678_pt1 | contig 22064 bp, 18 predicted proteins | sample AusTroGonzalo_MG_FD_203881 | JGI IMG/M metagenome (GOLD analysis project Ga0310786, IMG submission 203881) | Bovine rumen microbial communities from tropical cattle in Woodstock, Queensland, Australia - Gonzalo_03 (v2) (version 2) | ecosystem: Host-associated > Mammals > Digestive system >...
ATATTAATCAGAAAAAAATAATATACAATTTATTTTAAGTATTCTGCTTTAATTTCTTGATAATTTTGGAGCAACTCCTCTATTCATTTTAGTCATTCTGACCTATATTTTTTGATAATATTTAAAATTCCATTATATCATGTTTCGTTCATTTTGAAAATATAATTATCATTGTTTCCATCTTTGAAATTTTGTCAACTATCTCGTATGAAATAAATATTTTTAAATTCTTCAAAAGAAATATTTATTTTTCACTCTTCATATTTTCAACCATATGCAACTTTTTCAAAAAATTCTAATGCTTCAACAAAATTTCAATGGTGTTGCATTATCCAGTTTTCTACACCAATTCATCCCATTCATCACTCCGTATTTTTGTATACTCATTGTGATTTTAATAATTTTTTCATAATCACAATATTTTGTTTAACAAAATCTAAAGCATTTTTTCCGTATGACTTTTCTACTTTTTGCAATCTATCTTTCATTGCGACATTTGAAGGATATAAGTAACTTTTAGTTTTTTTCAAAATCAATATATCAAAATGAATTCAATCTTTATATCCATATTCTTTTCATAAATCATTTTTCACAGATTTTATCTGTAATCAATTTCAGTCTACCGTACTATGATCTGTAGACTCTACTGTTCATATTCTTTCATGTATTATTTTCTGAATTTCTTCTAGTCTTTCATAATCTTGTGAATTTAAAAGCAATGTAAAATCTAAATCTATATCATTACTTGGTATTTCTGTTCATCTTCATGTAGATCCACTATCATACAATTCAGCTCAAAGTAAATTCTTATCTTGGTTACATTGGATTCACAATTCAGATTCTAAAATATCTTTTATTTTTTCAAAAACGATTTTAGCCATAGTTTCATCATCTATATTTATATTTCATTTCATTCAATTTTTTTGTTCTTGTACAAAAGAATCAAACTTTTCATCTCATTTATTAATGGTATCAGTTTGGTTTGCTGAATTATAATTTCAATTTATTTGTTCTACATCATATCATTTGTATTTGTCAGAAAATGAAAAAGTTTGCCTCAATGTATGATATTCTTCAGGAGTGAATAATAAGTTTTTATCGAGATCAAATACTGGCAAATAAAATCCGTTTTTGGCAATTAAATATTTTATTTCTTGCAATTTTCATATATCTATTTCCCTAGATTTATAGATAATAGCATCAAATTCTGTTGAAGCTATTCATGTCCTAATTCAGTGGTAACTATTATCTGATTTGTGATTTTTGAATATTTCATACAAATCTTGGCTGTATCATTCTAGTCATGTATCTGTATTATAGATTCATGGCTTATTTAATTTTATTATTATTGCTATGTCTCAGTATCAATGTGTATTAGCAATATTAAAAACATTTTTTCAATCCATAACAACACCATCTGTATCAAAAGGTGTTAAATTTGATCATACTTTATCATCGGTTCATTCTCATCATCATAGATATTCACTAGAAGTAACACCTCTATTTAATATTTCTCAAAACGACTCTGTATTTATTCATTTCAAAAAATATTTATTAGAAAAATCAAATATTTCTCAGCTTTTCATTGAATTAACTCAATCTAATCAATTAACATTGGATTCTCTTTGAGTTTTCTCCATATCTATGATAATATCTTCTAATGAATTATATCAAATCTTTTTACAAAGTTTTAAAAAGAATGTATATAAAGAATCTCCCTCTTTTATAAAAATTGTTTTTCTCAAATTTTTATAATATTCTTTTAATGTTTCAACATTAATATCTCCATCAACTTCTAATGTTTCAATATCATTTCATTGATTATTGATAATTACTCTTAATGATACTATTTTTTTCATAAAAGATATAATTTGCTTGTATCACTCGTTAGTCAGAGTCTTTCAAGACTCAAAATCATATAATAAATCTTTGCTAGAGATTATACTTTCAATAAATTCCCTCAATGATGATTCTCAACTTTTTATCATAATTTTCATCAAATCTTGATATATTGTTTCCAACTTCCTTTCATATGTTTTGTGTGATTGTAAATAATGACTTGGACTGGCATGTTTTTCCATTTCATTATTAAAATTATCTTCTGTGTATATGTATTTAAATATTTGAAAAATCTTTGAAACAAATGGAAGATTTGATTGTAAAAATACTGCGTCAATTTTCTTTACAATCTCTTCGGGATTATCTACATTTAAAACATCTGCCATTAAACGATCTTTTACTACTTGGATATCATAAGAATTGGAATTATCAAACATTTCACATATCTTTACATATTTACTTGCTATACCTATAGGTAAATATCATATCTTATGTACAATTTCATTCTTACATTCTTTAGAGTATCATTTATCTCCAATCATTCAAAATAAACCGACTTTTTCATTAAAATTCACATCTTCATCATTATATATTTTACTTAAAATAGATAATGTTTCATCATCAGCAAAAGAAATGATATGTTCGTATTTGATAAGGTCATTGATTGTTGTTGTTATTTTATTTTCATACAAGTATTTTATATGTTCTAATTGTCGTGATTTTATATCTATTTTTCAACAAATGATAAAATCATCAAGTTTAGTACATATTCTTCTTTCATAAAAATATCTTATTACCTCTATATCTTCTCATATACAATTTCATATAGCAACAAAATCATCCACAGAATTACATAGTCTGTTTGTATAAAAAAACACTATAGTTGATATTGTACATAATTTTTTTCAAGATTGTTCTAACTTTAAAAAATCATCAAAAGTAACACATATTTTTTTTTCGTACAAATATTTTATACATTCAATATTAGAGCTAATTATGTTATTTAATTGAACAATGTCTTGAAGTGATTTAACTATATGCTTTTTAGTTAAATATTTTATATTCTTATAATTTCATCACTCTATAAGTAAAAGATCATCAAGACTATTACATATTTTATTTTCACATAAAAGTTTGACTTCTTCTGTATCTCTTCCTGCTAACAAACAATATTTAGGGGATAGAATATCATCAAGCGAAGTATACATTCATTTTTCACATAGATATTTTACGGTTTCGAATTGTGATCACGATTCTACCCACAAAATCCTAGTATTTGTATTTATTACAGAAGCATTAAGTCTATCAAAATCACTTTGTGATGTGCATAATCAATTATCATACAGGTATTTTATACTATCAATATTTTGGTATAGTAAATGTTTTTTACTCATAAAATCACTAATTGAATTACATATTTTATTCTCATAAAAAAACTCATAATTTTCTAAAATAGATTTTGGAAAAATCCATTTAAATTCATCATCATTTATAAAACAGAACAATTCTTCCATAAAATATTTACAAAGAAATCCCATTATAGCACCTGTCCTGCTATGACAATATTTTGATATGCCAAAAAACTCAACAATTTTTCCAAAATTTTCACCTACTTTATCAATTTGATAATTTTGTATATACTCATATATGTTTTTTATGTTATCTGCATCAATATCTCTTATAAAATAATAGTTATTTATGATTTCATCTATATCATCAGTTATATTGTTGTATATGTATAATAACGTATCATATTTAAATTCAAGTAATTTTGACAGTTGATTTTGATCTTGTGTTAGATAATCGTAAATATATTCGCGTTGTTCATTTGAATTTTCAGTAGAATAGGACTCAATTGCTAATAATTTATCCAATGAGAATCATTTATCTATCCGGAAAGGTACTACTTTTATACATTTTTTATACTTAAAATCTGATAAAATTTTTGTCATTTCATCATCTGTTAATCATCTTTTTCTTAATTCATTACAAATCTCCTTATAAATTTCATGTCATAGAAAACTGAATGACAATAAATTTGTATCGGATCAAATCGAAGATATAACTAGATTAAAATCTTTACATGGTAATGATAATAAATCAATAATTGTTGATTTTCAATTAGCCAAAAATATTTGATTAAAGTAATTATCTTTAAATATATCTATATTATCAATTGGCGTTTCTTTTAAATATATAATATTATTTTTTATATTTTCTAAATTATCCGCCGATATTGATATAGGGAAAATATTAATTCATAAATCATTATTTAACAATTGCATTATCTCCTTTGTACTTTTCCATTGATTATTATCAAAACCATTCAAAACTTGTAATATATCAAAAGTTATATTTCCAAAATTACTTAAAGACTCTAAATCTTCTACAGAATATTTGTTTACTGCTGCTAATAATATAGATTTTATATTTTTTTTAATTTCATCTGTAAAAGATAAATCAGGCCGTCATATAACCCCTTTCCTAACTATTATAATTTTTAAAATAAACAATAATTTTTTTAAATTATTATTTTGTAGATTATTTAACTCTTGTGGAGCACCTCCAAAAATATCACTTTTTCTTCAATTATTATCAGATCAAGAAAAAATCAACGATATAGTAGATAATATTTCCTCATCTACTGTTTCATCTCAAGTTAAGTATACTCAAATATATTTTTTTAATGAATCTTCGGATAGTATATCTTGTAAACTGTTATTTATTCACTTCAAATCACTCAAAAATCATGTATCGTTCAATTCCGACTGCATAGTAATCATATCTATTCTATCTCTTGCTGATAATTTCATAAACAATATTATGAAATAATACAATAAACATTATTATAAATAAATATCTATAAAAGTCAATATAGTTTAAAAATATATTTGTAATAGATAATATTTTTAAATAAAAAAATATATTAAATTTTATGTCTCTTTGTTTTATCGCTTATCAACTACAAAATTTAGGTATACATTCTCTTGATTTTTTGGTAATACTATTTATAATGGATTTCCCCTTGATTATATCAGGGGTCCCAACGAGTTCGTTGGGAGGTAATAATCAATAAATATCAAGTTTTATGCCAAAAAACAAAAGTAAGATTTCTTTTGCAGGCCCTATTAACCTGTCAAAGTCGCCACATGGTTGCGTGCCAATTAGTGGGGTTACAATTAACCCCAAAGCACTGTCTGTAAAAATGGAACCGGAATCGTCGTTTAATGTCGATACCGATCCTGGACAAGCATACAGAAAGATTGGATTCCTGATGCAGAACGGAACAAATCCAGTCGCAGTGATTGTGCAGAAACAACGCAGTGATGAGATTCTTCCAAAAAATGGAAAAACAAGCGGAGGATCCTATAGACTCGCATTTAACGGGATGGCTGATCCAAAACAAGTACGCCTCGCAACCGACTATTTACGGGATACCCTGTAAAAAGAGATTTAAGAAACAGTTCGTAAGCCCTAGTTTTTTACTAGGGCTTAACTAGTAATAAAAAAATTTTGTATTTTTACGCCAATTTCTCTTTACTTGCTTTTGGGTATAATTTAATTATATTATTTAATTGTTATTTTTTATTTCTGTATAAGTATTGATGGATATTAGAAGTTTTTTGTACAGAAAAAAGGAAAATAGAAAAAAAAGACTTCGATATGTGTTTATGTGATTTATGATATTAGTTTTTTTTACATGTGTTTTTTTGTTGAATAAAAAACAGCCCGTACAACAAAATGATTATTTTATTGGGCAGAAAATCACATTTTCATGAACATTAACTGCTGATAATAACTATCCAACAAACACACATAAAGTGAGTAACTGAATGGAGAGCTTTTGACTAAAAGAAAGCCAAATAAATCTGAATAATTTTTTGAATGATAATGTTTTGATTGAGTGATTTATCTCTGAAATCACAGCCAAATACCCAATATTATCTATTTCGGTATTAAAAATACCAGAATATAAATTATCTGTAGTTGAAAATAGATTTTTCTATACAAATGACTTAATATCTTTTGATTTTTCCAAAGATGTAGATGTATTTTCCAAAAAAACTTGATGAGATATTGTAGTATATTATCAATGAGAACCGTTTTTATCAGTAAGAACTTTTATTTGTAGCAATGTGACAGAAAGTCAAAATTGTGAAAGGATAAAGATGGAGCGTATTTCTAGTTCTACAGAGACATTTGATTCTGTATTATGATATACTTTCTATAAAAATAAGGAAAATTCTTGGATAACTTTCAATGATAACAATATAGGTTATATTTTCACAGTAGATAGTGATGCTGATTTGCTAAATGTTTCTCATTTGATAAATATTGTAGATTCAAATTTCTTGTCCACATACAAAAAAGATCTTATTTTGTCGTGATGCTCAGATGAAACATATCAAATGACGAAGATTTCTGGATTAAGCAAAAAAATAATTGATGATAATTTGATAAAAGTGCAAATTTCTGGTACTGATCAATCAAAGAAAAAAATTCTTTGTAAGCTAAATATAGATATATTCAACAATCGAGAAATAAATAATGTATCGATTAGTGAGTGAGAATAAATTTATCCAAAATAAAAAATTATGCAATTTTACGATGAAGTACAAATACATATAGAATCTGGAAGAGGTTGAGATGGATTAGCTTCTGGTAGGAGAGAGGCTAAGATGGCTTTCGGATGACCAAATGGATGAGATTGATGAAAGTGATGAGACCTCATCTTTTTGGCTACAAAAGACGAAGATACACTTTTACCATACAAATATAAAAAGACATTCAAAGCTCAAAATTGAGAACCTGGTAGGACAAAAGATCAGTACTGAGCAAACTGAGAAAGCTTGATTTTGTCTGTACCTGTTTGAACGATTATAAAAGATGAAGATGGGAATGTAATTAAGCAACTATCCAAAGATTGAGAAAAATGGATTGCGTTGAAATGAGGAGAGTGAGGAATGTGAAATATTCATTTCAAAGATTCTGTGAATCAGTATCCGACTTTTGCATTACTTGGAGAACCTGCTAGAAAAAAGAACGTAACATTGGAATTACAGCTTTTGGCTGATGTGGCATTGATTTGAAGTCCAAGTGTCGGTAAATCTAGTCTGATAAATTCAGTATCAAATACTAAAGCTAAAATTTGAGACTATCCTTTCACTACTATTGTGCCAAATCTTGGAAGTATATCTGTCTGAGATTTTCATTTCAATATGATTGATATACCAGGTCTAATAAAGTGAGCTGCTGAATGAAAGTGACTTGGAAATGATTTTTTGAGACACATATTGAAATCCAGAGTTTTCTGTTTTATCTGAGATTTGGAAAAATTGGATAATTGATTGAATGAGATACCAGACTTATTGGATGAAATAGTGAAATATATCCAAGAAAAAGTAGATGATGAAGCTGAAGTAGATTTAGAACAAAGAGAAGATTGATTGGTATTGATAGCAAGGAAATTTGATGAAGTCATACTTTTCAAAAAGGTTATTTTTGCTTTGAATAAGTATGATTTGATAAATGATGACGAAATAGTTTGAGAATACAAAAAACAATTTTTGATAAATTTAAATAATTTCACAAAGAAGGAATTAGATTTTGAAATTACTGCAAATATGCTAGAAAAAAATTGTTTTGTCGTGTCTGCTGCGACACATTTTGGACTGGATAAATGGATAAATAAAATTGCTGAAATATTGAAAAAATCTCCTGCTATTGAGCATATTTTCGATGATGATGTACAAGAATGAGAATTTAGAGATGAATACAATATTTTGGTTAAAGATATTACAACCACAGAGAAGCAGAAACTTTTGGATGAATGATATATAGATGAAATTGATTCAAAGTACAATAAAGTTTGGGAAGTAAGAGATCCAGAATTCTGTAAATGGGTTTTTGTCACACAGTGGTGAAATGAAGAATGAGAAATGTATTTCTGGAAAATGATGAATGAAATTGGATTTATGGAAGAATTTGAAAATTCTTGAATTAGAAAGTGAGATGTGGTCAAGGTAAAAAGTTACTATGATTGAGAGGATGATAGATACATTTTGTTTTAATTATTAAAAATGTGCCCCTTTATCGAAAGGGGCTCCCCGAAGGGGTGGGGATTTTTGTACGATAATAGGTTAAAAAATCCTCCACCGCAAGCGGTCCCCCTCCTTCCAGTGAAGGAGGACAAGAAAATAGTTTAAATTCGTAATTTTTCTATGACTTATGTAATTTTAAATATTTCAGATTCTGATAAGCATCGAGCTAGTGCTATTTGAGAATATACGAAAAGGCTATGAAAGTCTGTAATTTTGGATAATCTAAAACCATGTAAAAATGGTACTAGAGAACAAATAATTGAAAAAGAGACTCAAGAAGTTTTGGAAAAACTAAGTAAAAAGTATAAAGATTGGGATTATGTATTGATGAGTAAGGACTGAAATATGGTAACTACAGAAGAATTTTTAAATATTTGTAGGAATAAAAATATCGTATTCATCATATGATGACCGTATTGATTGAATGAAGACGAACTCGTAAAAATTTGAGCAACAAAAATAGCTTTTGGAAAGATCACACTACCTCATTGACTTGCTAAACTGACTCTATTGGAACAAATTTATAGGATTTGAACTATAGAATCTGGAAAATCGTATCATTATTAATTTTTGGTAAATAATGGATAATTTAAAAATCTTATTTTTTTATTAATTATTAATTTATATAGAAGCTTCGATTAATGTTCCATCTTTTTTCCTTATTATGTAATGATTTCCTTTATCATCTAAATATCTCCTCTTTATTACTTCTCAGAAAAATTTCTTATCTTCTATTTCTATTTCTCAAAGATTTTCTCAAGTAGATGCATTGTATAAACATCCTTTCTCATTTCAATTTTCATCTCTAATTGCTATGCCGAATAAACCACCATTGTTATCGCCGGTTGCTCAAAACTTTTTTCAAAGTTTTTTTAAATTTTGATCATAAATTTCTGAATCACTTCAACTGAACATCACTTGAATCAATTTTGTTTGTAAAAATGAATAATCTCATGCATATCAATCAAATTTTAATGGTTCTCAATCATTATTTTTATTGATAAAAATGGATTCTTTTACAGAGCCTTCTTTATCATACTTTTTCAAAAATAGTATATCTGAATCCTCATTTCGATTTTCAATCCTATAATATCAATCTTTTGTAACTATTGACGGTGTATCATTATCTTGATTTAATACAATAAAATCATCTATTTCAATTAAAGTTTTTTTATCTTCTCATTCTTTATCGTTTGTTATTGTCAGTTTATTTTCCTCATTATTTTGTAAAATAATACAATGATTTATATCTTTAAATCTTTCTTCGAATGGCATTTCGTTTCGTGCCCTTCTTTCATTGTCTGCAGCTTCTTGTTTACGCTTATTTTCAGCTTCTTCTGCTAAAAATTTGTCCAAAAATTCATTTTTATCTAGTTGGTCTTTTCAATTTACTATCAACACATATTGTCCTGAGTAATTTGCTCTGGTATCTTTTAAAACACATACAACTTTGTCACAATATTTCACACTATATTGTTGACTATTTTCTATAGTATATAATGTGTCGAAATTTTCATCAAAGATTGTCAAAGCTTGTGATTGTTGCTCCTCTCATTCAGAATCATAATTTGTTAATTCTGCATATCTAAATCACCAAGAATTTGTATCAATATAATTACTACAAACAAGACCATCTTTGGTCCTAAACTTTCATACTTTTCAAACTTTATCTATTTTTTTTCATGATTTATCAATATAATATGAATCTAAAAAATCTCAACGATCACATACTTTATGATCTCTTATTTGTTTTAAGAATACCTGATAAATTCCATCTCCTATTTTTTCAATTGTTACAGGGATTACTCAATTTCATCGTTCATTTAGATATATTTCACCCGGTAATATTGGAATTTCTTTCAATGATTCATTTTCCATAGAGAATAAATATGGCTGTTTAAATGGAATTCATTCACTATAAATAACCATATTTCCATCAAATTCTATTTCTTCTGGTTTAAAAGATAGATCTTTTCCATTTCGATCTTTTTTATCATTTTCTTTTGCTCGCTGATTTAATTGTTCAGCTACTTTATTTTGTCTCTCATATAATGCTAAATATTCTCATTTACTATCAGGACTTTCAGCAGTCAAAGCACCAGCTAATCCATTTGCTTCATCTTTAACTGTTGTTGCAACTGTGTCTGGCAACTGTCATGGATTTCCTTGTTGTTCTTCTATTGTTTCACTTTTAGTTATAACGTTCATGATAAATTCATTACTAAGTAAAAACTTACCTTATTATATTCTAAAAATGGAAAAAATGCAAATTTTTTGGTACAAATTTTATATTTTTAGCTATATTTTCTTTAAAACAAAAAAATCCCACAGTGAGTGGGACTTTGTTATGTTAGTGTTTACGATATTTATAACAAAAATCATATCTTTTCGTAAACTTGTTTGATCTTTTTCTCTGATATTTCACTAACTATTTTTTTGCTATTTTTTAGCATATCTGAAATTTCTTGGTCAGAAATTTGATTATATTTTTCTTGGATTGGAGCTAAAAATGCCATCATCTTTTCATACAAGTAATCCTTTGCATCTTTGTAGCTAAGTCATCATGCTAAATATCTTGCTCTAAGAGCACTATCTTCTTCTGGAGTTAAGAACAATTTACACAAATTGTAGATATTACATTCATCTGGATTCTTTGATTCTTCTACTGTCTGAGAACCTGTAGGAATCTTTTTTATTTTTTTCAATACAGTATCAGCATCATCAATTAATCATATTGCATTATTGTAAGATTTAGACATTTTATGTACTCAATCTGTTCACAAAATCAGTGCAACATCTGGGTCCATCAATGGTTGAGGAACAGTGAATGTTTCCCCAAATTTATTATTAAATCTCTCTGCTATATCTCTAGCAAATTCTACGTGTTGCTTTTGATCTTTTCCACATGGAACAAAATCAGAATCATAAAGTAGAATATCAGCAGCCATCAAGATTGGGTAGCAGAAAGTTCAAACCATAATTTCTTTGGAATTTCATTTATCTACAGCTTCCTTGTATGAGTGCATTCTCTCCATAAATCACATATGCGTGATACAAGAAAGTACCCGATTTAATTGAGCATGTCATGGAATATCTGCAGGATTGTACATAACGAATCTTTTTGGATCTGCTCCACAAGCCAAATAAGTTTTTAGAATTGTATAAGAATTACTTTTCATAGATTCAGGATCATGAACTTGTGTAAATCCATGCATATTTGCTAAAAAAAGAAAAAAATCTGCATCTGGATTTTCTTTTGCAAGTCTCAACATAAATTTTATAGATCCGAAATAATTTCAAATATGCAAAGAATATCAGGTTGGTTTCAATCAAGTTAAAAATCTCATTTTTTTGAAAAATATAGAATAAACTATTTTTGCTTATACTGATTTTGAAAGTAATTTGCAAGATAAATATTATCAAAAAAAGTCTTTCAAATTTTGACAGAAAAATTTTTTTGGTTAAAATTAATTTGTATTTTATTTCTTGAAGTAATGTATATGTTTGAAAGATGAACAAGAGGTGTTGAGATACTAAAATTTAGTACTTTATTTCCTGATGATAAATATGTTACTCCATCATTGGCAGAAGATTTATGACTAAGTGATATGGAAGTATATACTGATTTTATCAAAGATCCCAACTGCAGCATTGAAGATAAGACTTTAGCAATACAAGAGTTACTCAACCATCCAAATGGTTTAGTTTGGTTAATAAATATTTTTAAAACAAGTAATGCAGAAATTAGTATTCAAGATAAAATATTGATTATGAAAACTTGTATGGAAAAGTCAGATTATTTTAGAGATTGGTTGAGAGATTTATATTGATTAAATGATGCTATAGAAGAAGTACCTGATGGAAATGATATAAAAGAAAAAGTAAAAAAATGCATGGAAGATAGAGATATCGTAAAATTTTTAAATGGTGGCATGCAAAATCTTATTAATAATACTCAAACCGAATACATAAAAAAAAGGCAAAAAGAATTGTGTAAAAGTGGTTCAAATCTTCCACTGTGTGAAGCATACATTAACGCTATACAAAAGGCATTTAGAGAAAAATTGAAAAGATTGGATGTTCCACAGGCATTTATTAGTTACCTCTGAAAAAACTTGTTTAATCAAATTGGAGCAGAAAAATATGTAACAAAGGGCAATATAATTGATATGGAAAAAATGAGAAATGATTTTTCTTGAATAATTAGTTTAGTTGATCAGTTTATTCAGCAAAAAAGTAATGAAAAAGAAAAAATACAATTGGATAGAGATGCTAAAGAATCCATACTTCCAGAATTATACTTAATTCGTTGTTTATCATATTGAAAAAATGAAAAAGATGTCTTAAATTTTGAAGAAACATTCGTTGAATACTTTAAAAGATTAAATTGTAAAAAAGATTTGCATATTACTCAATATAGGTCTATGACAGAAAACTCGCAAGATTTCAAAAAATGAATAAATTATATCTTACAAAACTTTGAACGGGAAGTAATTGATGATGAAACTTATAAATACAATATTTATTTAGCTGAAATCAAAGAGAAGAAGAATGAAGTTCCTTTCATAGTAGAGCCTGAAGAATATGCTGTATATACCGAAGAATGAAAAAAACAAATTAAATCATTGTATAATTGATTACAAGATACTGGAAAATTGGGTGGTATAGATGATATTGGTGATGTTAGGTGACTTATATTAAGTTCTTCAAGTGCTACAAAATGGATAGATGCAGATGTTTATCAATCAATTATGGAGAAACTATCATTTGGAGATGATGCTGAAATAAATAGTCAGGATGTCTTATGAATATTAAAAACATATTCGATGACATTATGAGAAAAGAAAACTTTTAGCGAGAGCGATTTTCAAGAATTTATTTTGAATTCGAAATATAAATGAAAGACTAATTTTATTAAATTCTATTTAGATCAATTGTGAATTAACATTCCAAATATTGATGAGTTTTTTACTAATCTAAATGATGAAACCAATTCTGTACTGGCAAAGAAATTTTCTGAATTAAATGATTGAATAAATCCAAATAATATTATCAACGAAATTCTTGAATTAGCCCTTGAGAATGCAAAAAAACAAAGAGATTGAGAAAAAATACTAAATATTTTGACCGTGCCTTTCTGCAATGTAGATTGAAAACCTTTTAAATATCATTTAGATTTTGATACTGAAAAAAATAAAAGAAATTTTATAAATTATGTAAAGCAGAATACAAGCTCTCAAGCTAATTTTCTATATAATTGGATATGAAATATTATTTGTAATGATTTTTGAAATACAGATCAAAGACAAAATAAAGGATATAAAACACCTAATCCATACACTGAAGAAATACGTATTGGTGGAAAAGAAAGATTGCTAATTAAACATAAAAATTGAGAATATTATATTAGGCATTATGTCTCAGAAGATGAGCACTGAAAAGATGGAAAGACTGAAAGTTATAGTAATCGGATTAATGCAGAATATTAATATGTAAAATGTCACTTTTAAAAAAGCATATAAGTTTATTAAATTTGTATTGACTTTTTTTTATATAAAAATATAATGTGTGTCCGAGTATCGGAAACATCAAAATAAGACAAACAAAATGAAAAACTTTGCAGAACTGCAAAACCAGCTTAAGAACGCTTTGTTGTATTCGGAACGCAAAGCTATCTTGGCTGAAATGGTCAATGTTGCGAAAGAACACAATGAGTGGATTGTCATTCTCAAACATACAAAAAAAGAGGATGCCACATTCACTCTAGCGGAAAAGAAGGTGTTGGATACTGCCAGCACTCTCAGCGAAGTTCTCAATCTCATAGAGAATTTCAACCTGACAGAGGATGCTGTTGAAAGAGCTGTAAAGAAAGCCTTGGAGCTTTCTTCTGATGAAGAACTTCCAAGTTTGGAAGGGCTTTGTAGGAAAAAACTGCTTACACACCTTTTCACGGCTGAACAACTCGCAAGAGCTGACAAGCGACTCACTGACAATTAAGTGTATCCACAAACCTCCCAAATTATTTTGGGAGGTTTTTTGTTTACTTTAATCCTGCTTTTACAAGTCCAAGAAATAATGGATGTGGCCTATTTAATCTAGATTTAAATTCTGGATGAGCTTGTGTCGCTACGAAAAATTTGTGTTCAGGTAATTCTATAAATTCTACAAGGCTTCAATCTGGAGATTTTCATGAGAATACAAGTCAGTTTTCTGACAGTATTTCATGAAAATTTGGATTTACTTCAAATCTATGTCTGTGCCTCTCTTTCACTAAATTATGCTCTAAATCAATTTGATTGAATTCTTTGTACAGATGCCAAACTTTCGTATCTGGAGTCAAAATGGCATCATAAGATCCCAAACGCATTGTTCATCATTTATTTGTAACTTGTTTTTGGCTTTCCATGATATCTACCACGTTAAATTCATTGTCTGGAGTAAACTCTCAGCTATTTGCTTTGTGTAATTGGCATACAGATCTAGCAAAAGCGATAGTTGCTACTTGTAATCAAAGACACAATCACAAATATGGAATATTTTTTTCTCTACAGAAATTTGCTAAATTTATCATTCATTCAACTCCTCTATCTCCGAACCCACCTGGCACAACGATTCATGCAATATTTTTTTGATTACATAAATTTCTCAAATCATCTTCCCATCATTCCGATTCAAAATTTTCAGTATCAATCCATTCAAGATTTATTTTCGTATCGTAATATGCTCAAGCATGTTTCAAAGCTTCTACCACACTAATATATGAATCATCCAAATGAGTATATTTTCATGCCAATCAAATTGTGATTTCTTGTTGTGGATTTTGTAATTTGTGAAGTAAATTTTTTCGTTCAGTAAGATCAGATCTTTTATCTTCGTTAAATAACCTCTTTATGATTAAAGCATCCAATCATTGATTTTGTAATGAAATTGGGAGCTCGTAAATATTCTGGTCCAAATTTTCAATAATAGAATCTTCAGACATATCACAAAACATTCATAATTTCTTTTTCAATCAATCTTCCAATGGGCGATTTGTCCTACAAACCAGCACATCTGCTTGAATTCCAAGTTCTCTGAGTTTTATGATAGAATGCTGAATTGCTTTTGTCTTCATTTCTCCGGAAGTCGTGACTGTGACAATTGGAGCTACATGTACAAATAGCACATTTTCTTTTCCTAGTTCATATCTGAGTTGCCTCATAGTTTCTATGAAGTGGGGTCATTCAATATCTCAAACCGTACCACCAATTTCAATAATTGCTACATCGCTTCAATTAGCTATTTTCTGGATTCTCTGTTTTACTTCATTTGTGACATGTGGAATTACCTGAACCGTTTTTCATAGATAATCTCATCTTCTCTCTTTTTTCATCACAGAAAGGTAGATTTGTCCAGTAGTTGTGCTAGAGTATCTAGTCAATTCTTCATCTATGAACCTCTCATAATGTCCCAAATCCAAATCCGTCTCAAATCAATCATTTGTGACAAAAGTCTCTCCATGTTCGTATGGAGACATTGTCCCTGCATCGATTTGCAGATAAGGATCCATTTTTCCCATTGTTACTTTGTATCCAGCAGACTTTAGCAATCTTCAAATTGATGCTGCTGTGATTCCTTTACCTAAACCAGAAATTACTCATCAAGTCACGAAAATTAGTTTCATCGATATTTTTTAGGTGGTAAAATAATTATATACTCATGATTAATAAATTTTCAATAGAAAATCAAAAATTATTTTCATATTGACTTATATTAAAAAATCAATAAAATATACTTTAAGAAAGTAAACACATAATAATAACTTTAAATTGTAGTTCTATGGAAAGCAACATTATTCCTGTGGAAATCTGCCTCCACACATTCGAAGAAAGAAATCTGAAGGCAGAAATAGAGATGTGTAATCACATCCTCTATCCCTTTAACTTAATCTCAGTTAAAAATGTAGGTGCTGACGATGTACCCTACAACTTCCGTCGACCGATCTCATCCATGATTTCTAGGCAGTTGGAAGCCTATGAGATTAATGAGATCAATCTCGGATCGATTACATCTGTAAAAGTGATCCCTGATTCACTGAGAGGGCGGTCGTATTTGATTGTCAATGCGACGTATAACAAAGAGACTAAAGAAGTACGTTTCTATTGCAAAAATATGGAAACGAAAACCCAAGTCTACGAATGCAAACTCACAAACATTGAAACATTGTGATGTAAGCCGAGATGGTATTCCTATAATAAAAGCGCTCTGTCTTTGCAGTGCGCTTTTATCATATATAGAAAATTAATTTTCTATTGACTTACATTTTATATTATATATTATTTATGATGTGACAATTCACGGAAAAACAACAATAAAATCTAATGTCATGGGAAAGGCAAAATTTGTGAAATTAGGTGTTGATTTAACGTTCAAGACACCTAGATTCCCAAAGCTCTACAAATTATTTTGGGGCGAGGGATTTACTTTTGCGGTGGACAATATCGATAGCTCCTTTTTTAAGTGCTGTCAGGTCCACATTAAAATCGTTGAAAAAGCACATATTTGCCCATTTTGCGGGCAAGAAGTGCATGGCCTTCATTGCACTTGCGATGAGTTCAATAAGTATTTTGAGCTTTTGCAAGAGCAAATCAAACATTCAAACAATGATAGCGATGAGAGTTGTCTGGATATGCGAATGAACGTATTTTCAGACCTAATGATTCCCGACAATACAGGAATCATTACAATTGTGCCCATTAACGTCGATGACGTGTGCTATGAAATCAATCAAGTCTTAACGTGCGAAAGACACAATGGAAAAAAGAAGGAAAAGTTCCAAATAAGTGTTCTTGGCACCGAATACGATCAGGAAAACGTCACATTTTATTTATCACCCAGCGATAAAGATGTGATATACAAGGCAACTGCAAATGTTCCCTATAAGCCGGTAGAGGTTGAAATCGGCAGATGGGGAATGTGTTCGCCTCTGGTGACCCAAGATAATAGTATAGAGGTACAACCTCCATTCTATGGGTATAAGACTTATGCTTCATGGGACGAGCTCTGCAACGCACTATTGCAACTCGCAGCGGAATAGGCCAAACAATGAGAAACGAGCAAAGGAGGGCGTCCGTTTTTTACGGACGCTTTCGTCTTATTGAAAAATAATTGCTATTTTTTGAAAAAAATATATACAATGATGTGTACACTCATACAAAATAAACAAATAAAATATGTTATTATGAAGACAAAGTATTTAACCTTCAACATTAAGTTTTCGAACTCTGACTTTTTCGGTGTGATGCTTGAAAGTCAAGATGTATCTCCCTTTTCCCCATTCAATGCGGTGGAAATAAGTACACAGGAAACATGCCCTTTCTGTGGTAAAAAATTGACAGGACTTAGCTGCGACTGTAATGGATTTAAGTCAATGCTCAAAGACTTACAGCAACGATTTGGTGATAAAGAACATGAATGTTCATTACACTATGATGAGCTTCTTGGAAACCCTATGCCAACTGTAATGGGAATTGAGAATGTCTCAGCAATAGCCTTGTCTGATGAACAAAAAAACAGTCTTGGACCAGACTTCTGGGATTGTGCAAATCAGTGTTTCTATGATGATGACCAAGGATTTTTATTGGTCGCCAATGATTGTTACAACGAAAATTTGCATGAAGTGACATTCTATTGCAAAGATATAGTTTCAAAAACAGTTTATCAATGCAAAGTCGGATACGAATATGTAGAATCCAAAATTTATTTGGGTAAATACATTATCAAACTGACGCCCAATCTCTGTGATAATTCTCCTAGTGATTGTAGTTTCGGCAATTACAAAAACATTGCTAGCTTTGAAAGCTTAAGTAAGATCTACAGTATGTTTGGTCTTGATTAAGACAGATCTCGTTTCTAAGGACACTCATTCTGAGTGTCTCTTTGATTATTATAATAAGGTCTTGTTTTTCTCTTTAAGTTCAATATCTTAATAAAAAAATATATAAAATATCGATTTTTTATTGTTTGAAATAGAAAATGTACTTGAAGACTATCTGATTGGAAATTCATATAAAATTAAACAGTCCAAATAAGATTTTTTGCCAATGTAAAAATGAACAAAATTTCGATACTTTGATACCAAATACAAATATTTGTCCAGTTTGTACTGGGCAGCCTGGTGCTTTGCCTACGCTAAGTAAAGAAGTTTTGGAGTTATCTTTGAAACTTTGAAAGGCTTTGAATTGCCATATAAATCGTAAATCACATTTTGATAGGAAATCATATTTCTATACAGATTTGCCAATGTGATATCAGATAACTCAGCAATATGAGCCAACAAATGTAGATTGAAAAGTGAATTTTTTTGTAGATAATTACGAAGAAGAAAGAAGTGTCAGAATCGAAAATGCACATATGGAATGCGATACTGCCAAAATGATTCACAATGGATGAGCAGCTTTGGTTGATTACAATCGTGCTGGAACTCCACTTGTGGAAATCGTAACATGACCAGATTTTCATGATGAAGAAGAAGTAATTGAATTTTTGAAAGAATTACAAAGGATAGCTAGATACAACAATATCTCTGATGCAGATATGGATAAATGACAAATGAGAGTAGATGTAAATATTTCAATCAGAAAATCTGAAAACGATCCACTTGGAAAGAGGACAGAATTGAAAAATATAAATTCATTTAGTATGATTAGGAGATGAATTGCTTACGAATACGAAAGACAAAGCAAACTTTTGGATGAATGAAAAGAAAACGAACAGCAGACAAGGATGTGGAATGATGCAAAATGAGTAAGTAAACTCATGAGATCAAAAGAAGATGCTTTGGATTATAGATATTTCCCAGAGCCAGATATGCCAGAATTAGTTCTAACAGACGAACAAATGAATTGGTTAGATAGGCAAGAATTAGTTATCCCGCATCAGATAATCAAAAAATTCAAACAAGAATATTGATTCAACAAAGAATATATCAACTGACTAATCAATGATCAAGAAGTCTTGGACTATTTTATGAGTCTAGTTGATTTGTGATTAGATCCAAAAATTACAGCAAAGTGGATAGTTTGACCAATGGCAGCTTATATGAAAGAAAATTTTGTATGAATCAATGAATTGAAATTTGATAAAGAAAATTTTATTGAATTTGTGAAAATTGCTATTGAGTGAAAAATTATGGATAATCAACTCAAAGTTGTGATGGATGAAATGCTTGAAACTGGGAAAACAGCAAAAGAAATAATAGATGAAAAGTGATTTAGTACACAAGGAATGGATGATAGTGAATTGGAAAATATAGTACAGTCTGTTATTGATGAGAATCCTGCTATCGTCGAGCAGTACAAATGATGAAAAACAACTACATTAGGTTTCTTTGTATGACAAGTAATGAAAAAAACAGCATGAAAAGCTAACCCAAAAGTAGTTTGAGAAATAGTGACAAAACTACTAAAATAGGATAAATTTTCTATCTATAAAAAGTATTTCTATTAAAAAAATATATTTCTAATTATTAATACCAATTTCTATTGACATTTAATGTTATTTATGTATTTTTTGTTTTGGGAAACAAAACAAATACTCAAGTACTATGAATAAATTTAAAATTATGTCGATTGAACCGACGGACTTCATCGACAAAAAGCATCAACTCACAATTATCGCTAAGTGTGTGTGCAGCTGTGGCTGTGAATTAGTATTTAGCACTCTCACAACTAAAAGACCAAAAAAAGGTGAGGAATACCCGCCCTACAAGATTACCTGTAATTGTAAGGAACTCAATGACATTCTTACCCGTATTGGTAATGGAAAAAAGGTAGAAATCACTCTGCCAACTCTTATGAAAAGAGATTTCTCAATTATGAAGATTGAGAAGCTCGTCAATAGACAAGCTGTTGAGTCACTTTTCAAAGATCAAACTGAGAATGTCATCCCTTGCCCAACAGGTAATGGGTGGAACTATCTCAGGGTTTTCCGTCCAAAAGTTGATAGGAGGGGAAATAATACTGGAGAAACGATAGTTGAGTACTATTGCTACAAATTTGATGGTTTGCCGACATTTGATTTAACGGTTGGTAAAAAGGTCTACAGACATCTCTTGCCGGAGATCATTGAAAAGATCTTGAATGACGGCGAAGTTCCAAAGTTTGTTATAAAAGCCCTTAAAATGGGTGAAATTCCCGTCTTGGAGGATAATAAATGATAACGATACGCTTTCTCTTTTTGGAGGAAGCGTTTTTGGTTATCAAAAAATATTATAATTTCCAAAATTTAATTTCTTCTTGATTTTTTTGTATATAATGAATATATGTTGTTTCAACATTTACATTATAAGTTAGTATTATGACTGAAAATAAAAAATCAAAGAAGGTAGCGGATGATAAAGATATAAAAAGCAAAAAAAAAGTAAATGACGAAGAAGATTGAGATGAGGAATATGTAGAGTATGTCGAAAAAACTTATATATACGATGATGATGACGATGATGATTATGGTAAGAAAAAATCAAAGAAGAAAAAATCATCTGATGATGATTGGCGAGATGATGACGATGATCGAGATGATGACGATGACTGGGATGATGACGATGATTATGAGGATGATTGAGATGACAAAACAAGTTATACTAGAGAAGATGATGAAGAAGTAGATTAGTATGGTTTTATAATTTGTTTGTTGTCATGAATAAAAAATGAATTAATTCACTAGAAATGGTAGCTATTATGACCGTTATTGGTGTGGTTACAATAGCCTTGGTATCCAGAATCTGAAATATTTGAAGGAGAGCTAACGATACTGCTAGGATGCTTGATATTAGGTCAATTGCTACTGCATTAATTCATTACTGAGTAGCCCACGATACTTACCCTGTTTGAACAAATACTTCACAGCTTACTATGTTGATATGACCTGACTATTGATTAGTTTGAGCTATTCCTAAAGATCCACATACAAAGGAACCTTATAGCTATAAGACATTGGAAAATAATAAGCACTTTGTTGTATGTGCAAAAATGTCTTATGATTCCACTATCGGTAATACAGATAGAGATTACGCAAAAACTATAGGTAAATGAAATAATGATTCTGAATATTCTGTAGCAACGTACAATTGAACATTAGAAAAATTTGGTAATAGTTGAAAATATTATTGTTATGCTGGTTAAATCTTGTAAGAACTAATTAAAAAAATATAAAACAGTCTTGAAATTAATTTAGGGCTGTTTTTTGATAATATATTTTCAAATTGTCTATATATTTACAACTTTTCATATAGTGTTGTAATTGTCTTTGTAATGTTTTAACTTGAATATTGTGTATTTATAGGTAGAAATAATATATTATGATATTTATATTTTGAAATTTTTACATGAAAAAAATGTGATTTACTCTTTTCGAGATGGTTATCATTGTTGTTATTTTGGCTATACTATCTACTACTATAATTCCTAAAATCTGAAGAGATAGAGATATGGCTAATGATACTGCTAGAATGACAGATATTAGAGCAATTGCCACTGCTTTGATTTCATATAAATCAGATCATCTATTATATCCTGATGTAATTAATGCATCTGAGTTATCTTCATTATTATCTAGTCATTATTGAATGGATAGAATTCCAAGAGATCCCGTTTCTTATGAATCATATAGTTATAAAATGCTAGAATGAGGAAAGCACTTTGTTTTGTGTGCGACATTGTCTAATGGTTCTACAGCAGGTAACTCAAAAAAGGATTATGCTTTCCTGCCACAAGAAGAAATTGATATGACATATAAACAAATAATATCTAAATTTGGTAATACTTGACCTTATTTCTGTTTCGCTCGTTAAGCCTAATAAAAAGCAATAAATATAGACAGTTCTGAAATAATTTCAGAGCTGTTTTTTATTTATAAAATAATAATATTTTATTAAATAGTCCATATATTTTTTATGTTTTCTATAAATATAATAGTGTATTTTGAATAAGTATACTTGCAAATTTTTTTTATTTTTTTATTTTAGGCTGTGGCATACGTTTGTATGATTTTTATATTTTCTTTTCTTTAAACATGAAAAAAAGATGATTTACTCTTATCGAGATGCTTATCGTTATTATCATCATAGGTATCTTGGCTGCTACTTTG